>WNFT01000474.1_pt1 | contig 42150 bp, 25 predicted proteins | sample 5400191 | NCBI WGS metagenome assembly WNFT01 (sample SAMN13153359, study PRJNA577476) | soil metagenome | isolation source: 80 cm saprolite under Madrone tree | place: USA:California | collected 2016-06-14 | reverse complement strand
GGCTTCGCCTTCGTCCTGCCGTTCCTTCCCCTGTACGTGCGCGAGCTGGGAGTGCCGGACGAGGAGCGGGCCGCCCTGTGGGCGGGCGTGCTGATCGGGGTGGCGCCGCTCCTGGCCGGCCTCCTCGCCCCGGTCTGGGGCCGCCTCGCGGACCGCTACGGCCAGAAGGGGATCGCGGTGAAGGCGCTGGTGGCCTACGTGATCCTGCTCGCCCTGAGCGCGGGGGTCACGGACGTGTTCGAGCTGCTGGCCCTCCGGGTCGGCATCGGGCTCTTCGGGGGGATCGGGCCCCTCGGGCTGGCCATGGCGACGTCGCTCGCCCCCCGCGAGGAGACGGGCCGGGCGGTGGGGATGATCCAGGCCGCGCAGATCCTCTCCGCGGCCGTGGGCCCCTTCGCCGGCGGCTTCCTGGCCGACCTCATCGGCATCCGGCGCACGTTCCTCGTGACCGCGGCCCTGTGCGCGGCCGCCCTCGCCCTCGTGCTGCGCTATTACCAGGAAGCGCCGCCCGGGAACGCGTCGGGCGCCGACTCCCCGCCCGCCGAGCGGGGAGGCATCCTGCGCCTTCCCCACGTGGTGCCCCTGCTCGTGGTCCTCTTCCTGGTCAACTTCATCGGCCGCTCGTTCACGCCCATCCTGCCCCAGCACCTCGCCGGGCTGGGGGTGGGACGGGCCCGGCTGGCCTCGGCCACCGGCGCCCTGATCTCGGCCTACTCGATCGCGGCCGCCCTCTCGGCCACCCTGCTGGGCCGGGCCACCCGGACCTGGTCGCCGAAGGGACTGCTGGCCGCCACCCTGGTGGGGGGTGCTATCTGCGTGCTGCCCATGGCCCTCGTGTCCTCGTTCTCCCTGCTCCTCGGGCTGGCCGTGCTGCTGGGGTTGGCGGCCGGGGGATCCCTGACCCTCTGCTACACGATCGGGGGGCTGCTCGTGCCCGTCCAGGTGCGGACCACCGCCTTCGGCTTCTTCTCGGGAGCCGCTTTGTTCGGAGGGGCCATCTCCCCGACCTTCGCGGGCGCCCTGGCCCACTGGGAGCTGCGGGGGATCTACTACGTGGACGCCGCCCTCTACGCGCTCCTCGCCCTGGCCCTTCTCGCGGGGCCACGAAAGGCGTTAGAGTCGTCCCCATGAAGCTGTGTCACCGCTGCGGACGCGAGGTGCAGCTCCTGGCGGAGCTCCAGCGCACGGACTCCTGCGGCCACTGCCTCTCCGACCTGAAGTGCTGCCTGAACTGCCGCTTCTTCGATCCCGCGCTGAACAATCAGTGCCGCGAGCCCCAGGCCGAGTGGTGCCCCGACAAGGAGAAGGCGAACTTCTGCGAGTTCTTCGAGCTCCGCGAGACGTCCGCCCTCACCCAGCCCGGGATGGGCGGGGCACGGTCCTCCCAGGACCGAGCGCGGGCGGCCCTCGACAGCCTGTTCAAGAAGACGTAGCCGAGTGACCCCGCCGACTCTATCGGGCGCGGCGCGCGTCCGCCTGCTCGCCGGGAGCCTGGCGGCGGCGATCGCGCTGGGCGAGCTCGGGGCGGTGCGGCTGACCGAAGCCTGGGCCGAGGTCGAGCAGGCCCGGGCGGCCCTTCTCAAAGGCGACGCGCGCGGCACCACGGCGGTCTTCGCGCGGCACCAGGACTGGCCCTTGATCGGGCTCCGCGCAACGGCGGGGCTCGTCCTCGCGCGGGCCTTCGACGGAACCGAGAGCGCCGAGGCCCCGCCGCCCAACGTTTCCGACGATGCGTCGTTCGGGCCGCACCTGTCGCTGCTCCTCGACCTCGCGTGGCGGGATCGGCGCGTCCCGGCCCTGCGCGCGCTGACCCGCCTCGGGGAACGGACGGGCCATCCGCTCGCCGGCGTGTACCGGGCCGCCCTCGAGGTCGAGGGCGGCGACCTGGCCCAGGCCCGCGAGCGCCTGCGGGCCGACTCCTCGCCCTTCGCCAGCCGCGGCCTCGGGCGCGAGATCGAGGCCGTCCTCGCCCTTCTCGACCAGGGCGCGGTCACCATCGTCCGCGACCGCGGCGGCCGCCGGGTCGGGCATCTCGACCCGAGCCGACGGCTCGTCCTCGCGGACGGCGTGGACCCGGCCTGGGTGCCCCCCGCGGTCGAGGCGGCGCTCGCTTCCGCCGCCCCCTCCCCCGGGCTTCGTCTGAGCCTCGACCTGGACCTCGCCCACCTCGCGCAGTCGGCGCTCCTGGGGCGGCGCGGGAGCGTGGTCGTGCTCGACCCCCGAACCGGCGCCGTGCTGGCCGCGGTCAGCGATCCGCGCACGGCCGCGGCCGGGGGAACCCCAGCCTTCGAGGAGCGGCGGGAGCCCGCCTCGATCTCGAAGCTGATCACCACCGCCGCCGCGCTGCGGGCCGGTCTCGACCCCGACGCCGCGATCGCGCAGATGACCTGCACGGGCTCGCAGCGCTACCAGGGCGGCACCCTCTGGTGCAGCCACCCAGCCGGCCGCCTCGAGGGGCTCGACGAGGCCCTGGCCATGAGCTGCAACGTGGCCTTCGCGAACCTGGGCGTGCTCGTGGGGCGCAAGCGGCTGCTCGACGAGCTCCGGCGCTGGGGCTTCGACGGCGGCGAGCTCGGCCTGGGCCCCGCGGGCCGCATCCTGACCGCCGCCGGCAGCGAGCGGCAGCTCGCCGACCTCTCGATCGGCCTGGAGGCGACCGACCTCACGCCGCTCCACGGCGCCCTCCTGGCGGCGGTGATCGGCAACCAGGGCAGGATGCCGGAGCCGTTCCTGCTGGAGGCCGCGCAGGGACCCCTCGGCCTCGAGCCGCGCCCCTTCGATCAACCCCCGGCCCGCGACGTGATCGACCCCGCCTGGCTGGGGGTGCTGAGCCGGGCCATGCAGGCCGTGTCTGCGTACGGCACCGCCGCCGGACTCGCCCCCGAGGGGTTCCCGGTGGCCATGAAGACGGGGACGGGGGCCACCTGGCACCTCGGCTACCACGCGAACCACATCGGGGTGGGCCCCTGGCCCGACCCCAGGGTCGCGTTCTGCGTCCGGGTGACCTACGAGCCCTCCTCGGGCCGGGTCACCCGCGCCGCCCGGCAGGTGGTGGGAGCGCTGCTCCAGGGGCTGGCGGAGCGGCCCGCGTATCACCCCGGCCCGAGCTGAGGCCTCAAGCTTTCAACGCGTGCTTCCACGCGTCCCGGTAGTGCTCGATCGCGCTCTCGAACCGGCCGTTCGACCAGGCGCGGCTGCCCTTCGCCAATTCATCGCGGGCCTTGGCGACTCTCGTCGGATTGCCCCCTCGCGCCACGGCATCCGCGATGGCCACCTGTGCGATCAGGCGATCCGCGCCCACCAGCCGGTTGATCAGGGCCAGCAAGACCGCGTCGGGTATGGGGCTATGCGGGTCCCGGATCAGGTCCCGCAGCTCGCTCACGGCGTCCTGCTCTTCGCCAAAGACCCGCCCGCCGTCCTCGTCCTGCGGGTGGGAGTCGTCGAGCCAGAGGCTCGGATCGACCGACTTCCCCAGGTGCTTGATCGCGGCCTCGAGCTTCTCCCGGTCGCTCCGGTCGGTGGCGATCGCCCGCAGCGCGACCAGATCACCGAGGACGTCCTGCTTGATCGCGCGCGGGGTGTTCACCGTGATCGGGAAGGCGCACGTCGCCGAGCTGCCGCCGGAATCCGTCCCCGTGCAGCTGACGGTGGTGATTCCCAAGGGGAACGTACTGCCCGAGGGTGGAAGGCAGACCACGGACACGCCGGGACAGTTGTCGGAAGCCACGGCCAGCGGGTAGGTCACCGCCGCGCCCGAGGAGTCGGGGGCGTCGACCGAGATGGGCGCCGGGCAGGCAAGGGTCGGCGGGGGGTTCGCGGCGGCGACGGTGGCCGTCGCCGCGTCGTTGCCCGGATCCAGATCGTCGATCCCGGACTGCACGGTGGCGGTGTTCGGGATCGCGGCGCCGTTCGCCAGAGTGCACTCCACGTTCACGACCAGGGTCAAGGTGGCCGCGGTGCCTCGGGCGAGGGAGGCCGCATGGCAGCTCAGGGCTCCCGTGCCTCCCGGGGGCGGGGTCGTGCAGGACCAACCGGGGGGGGCTGCGACCGACTGGAAGGTCGTACCCGCCGGCAGGGTGTCGGAGACGACGACCTCTTCCGCCGCGTCGGGCCCCGCGTTGGCCACCATCAAGGCGTAGGTGATCGCGGAGCCGGTCGGCACGGGGTCGGGCGACGGGGAGATCGCGATCGACACGTCGGCCCGGAAGCGGAAGTACGCCACCACGGGGTCGTGGTCGGAGCTGCGCACGGGGCTGTCGGGGTCGTTGCGCAGCACCTCCGGGAAGTCGGCGTTGACGCGCGGATGCCCCAGCCGCGTGAAGGACGCGAGCGCCGGCGGGTTGACCAGCACGTGGTCCAGCTCCTGGGCGCTGCCCGAGAACACGTACGAGTAGCGATCCGCGGCGGGCGCGCCGTCCGTGAGGTTCGTGAGGTCGGGGTCGAGAAGGTCGGGCGAGGCCACGACCACCTCGTCCGCCGGCGTCGGCGTCCCCTTGATCGTCCCGATGCCGTCCACGTAGCCGTCGCTGAACTGGAAGGCGTTGTAGTCGCCCACGGAGACGATGCGCGCGTCGGGGTCGGCGCTCTGCAGCGACTGGATGAGGCTCGCCAGGAACTCCGCCTGGGCCCTGCGCTTGTGCCGGATGCGGTAGCCGTCGTCGCCGTCGATGCCGCTGAGGGAGCGCAGGTGGTTGACGATCACCGTCACCTCGAAGGTGCTAATGCCGCTGGGATGCTGGACCACGCCCTTCAGGACCAGGGGCGGCCGGTCATTGAGGTTGTCCGGGCAGGGACTCGGGTTCGGGGAGCATCTCACCATGAAGGGCAGGCCCGTGGCGGGGTCGATGTAGGTCTCGTCGTGCCCGTACTGGAGGACGCTTTCGACCGTGACGCGCGAGGCCTTCACCAGGAAGCCCACGTCGATGCCGCCCACGTCGTTCCCCTCCTCGAGGTACGCGGTGTAGCCCGGGTCCGGGCCCCCGGCTGCCAACGCGTCGGCGTTGACCCGTGCGGCGATGGCTTGGAGGACCACGAGGTTCTCGACTTCCTCCACCCCGAGGATGTCGGGCGACTTCAACACGTCGCGGATGAGCCGTGAGACCTTGTTCAGGCGGCTCTCGAACGCTGCGGGCGTGAGCACGACATCGCTGGCGTCCGGGTCGTTCACGGTGTCGAAGAAGCGCTGCAGGTTGGCGGAGGCGATCGTGACCTCGTCCGGCAGCGGGGTGGGCGCGTCCCTCCGGGTCAGGGCGCCGCTCGCGTCGACCGTCGGGGCCGCGCCGCCGTCGACGAGGATGGAGTAGGTCCGGCCGCCGAAGTCGAGAGGACCCGTGATGTCCGACACGACCGCTCCCGTCGCGACGTCCAGGGGGCTCGTGCCCGGCTGGTTGAAGCTGTCCACCCGCAGGCGCTCGGGGTTGGTGTCGAACGTCGGCACGCAGCAGGGAGCGCCCGTGGGCAGCGGGCTCGAGGCCTCGATGCCCGGCTCGCGGTACGGCCTCGAGTGGTCCGGGATCACGCCGAAGAAGAGGCCGTTCGAGGTGGCGGTGGCGCTGGCCTCGTTCACGTTGCCGAGAGTCGGCCCGACGACCCGCAAGGTGTCGACGTGTACACGCATCCCCTCGTACTTCTCGAGCTGGTCGAAGCTCCCGGCGGGATCGGGGTCCGTGCTCGTGAGCTGAACCGGGGCCGGCAGGGGGTTGCCCGTCGAGAGCACCTCCACCGTCGGGCTCACGATCTCGGTGAGGGGAGGGCTCGTCGGGTCCGAGCCGGGGATGAACTCGGTGACGGTGCCCGTCACCTTGACTTCGTTGCCGATGGCGGCCGCGGGAGGGGGAAGCGCGCTGGTGAAGACGAACACGCCATCGGAGGTGTTCGCGTCGCCGTCCCCCACCGGGTCCTGGATGAAGAAGCCGCGTCCGCCGGCGGTCTTGATCCCCGTGACGACGCCGGTCGTCGACACGAGCTGTCCCGCGTAGGGCGACCGGCTCCCGCTGCCCTGGATCTGCGGGATGCCCAGGTGGGGCGGATCGACGGCGAAGCCGATGCTGCCGCTCCCCGTCCGGGACAGGGCGTCCGTGACCGTGAACGGGAGGGATTTGGCACCCGCCGATACCGCGCCCACCGTGGCCTGGAAGGAGAAGACGCGGTCGTTCGGGGTCAGGTCGCCGTTCGTGCCGTCATCGAAGAACGCCTGGGGGCTGGCGCCGCTGATCGCGGAGAGGTCCGCGGTGACAAAGACGATCGGGCTGGCGGGCCCGGTGCCGGGGGTCACGGTCACGGTCAGCAGGGTCGGAGTGCCGGGGGGCCCGGAGCTCGGGCTCGCCGCGCCCACCCCCGTGGGGCCCGAGCTGCCGCAGACGTGGGCGGGCGAGGCCGCGTTCCGCGGGCTTGGAGCGCCGGCCGAGAAGTCGGCGCTGTTGTCGTCGGAGTCGGTGCAGCCGTCCGCCTGCCGGAACGCAGCCGTGGTGTTGCTGAGGGCCGGGGCGGCTCCCGCGCCTTCGAAGAAGTTCGCACCTCCGTAGCCCACGAGGTCGACGATCGTGGCCAGGGCCGCGGGAGGGCAAGGCGTCGAGCCGCCGTTGCAGCCGAGGGGGGTCGTGGTGTTGACGAGGGCCACCTTGCCCGCCGTCCCCGACATGTTGATCGGTGAAGGGTCGGTCACGTCCGGTGCGGGCAGGGGGCTCCCGACCGCGGCGTTCGAGGCCTCCTGTATCAGCAGGTAGGCGCCCGGGGCCAGCGATCCCGAGAGGGGGGTGATCTGGGTCGCAGTGGCGCCAAAGTTCCCGGTGCCGGTCGCGCTCGTGTACTGGACCGACCAGCCGGCGAGGGAAACCGTCGCGCTCCCCCGATTGAAGAGCTCGACGAAGTCGTGGGTGTAGAGCGCCCCGGCGTTGCCCCCGCCCCCGTAGACCTGGCTGATGACGACGTCGGGCGAGACCGCGCGGACCTCCGGGGGCGCTACGGCCAGAAGCGCGAGAGCGAGCATCGCAGGCGGCTTCATCGTGTCCTCGCGTCAGAGGGAAGGGGGAGTCCCGCGCACCCGGGGCGCGCGAAATCCTGCGCTAGGGAACGCGGGACTGTCAAGCCCCCGCGGGATGGTCTACTCTTCGTCGAAGCGATGTCACGGATCATTCGGAGGTAGTCATGCGCCTGCTCTCGATGCTCATCGCCGGTCTCGTTGCCGTGCTCCCGCTCCGCGCCCAGGGAACGGGCGCGAACGCCGCCGACGAGGGGGCGGTGCGACAAGTCGTCGGCAGATACGTCGACGCCCGGGAGGCGCGCGACCCCAAGGCCCTGGAGGTCCTGTTCACGCCGGACGCCGATCAACTGACCTCCTCGGGGGAATGGCGCAAGGGGCGCGACGAGGTGGTCCGTGGCTCCCTGGCCTCCTCGCAGGCCAGCGGGGGCAAGCGCACCATCACGGTCGAGGCCGTTCGGTTCCCCGCGCCGGGAGTGGCGGTGGCCGACGGGCGCTACGAGATCGGCGGACTCGCGGGGGGAGCCGCTCGTCGGATGTGGACGACCCTGCTCTTGACGCGCGGACCCGAGGGCTGGCGCATCGCCGGCATCCGCAACATGCTGCCCGCGCCCCCCGCCCCTGCGGCCAGTCGCCCCTGACACGTCGTGTCCACGAGGTTCGACTCGATCGTGATCGGGACCGGGCAGGCGGGGCCTTCGCTCGCGGCGCGCCTCGCGGGATCCGGGCAACGCGTGGCCGTCGTCGAGCGGAAGCTCTTCGGAGGGACCTGCGTCAACGTCGGATGCATCCCCACGAAGACCCTGGTCGCGAGCGCGCGGGCCGCCTGGGTGGCGCGTCGCGCGGCGGAATGGGGGGTGATGGTCGAGGGGCCCGTCCGCGTCGACATGTCGAGGGTCAAGGCGCGCAAGGACGCCGTGGTGGCAAAGTCACGGACCGGGGTCGAGGGATGGCTCAAAGGCACCGCGAATGTGAGCGTCTACAGCGGCCACGGCCGTTTCGAAGGTCCGCATGCGGTCAGGGTCGGCGACGATGTCCTCGAGGCCCAGAGCATCTTCGTCAACGTCGGGGCCCGCGCGGCCGTCCCTCCCATGCCCGGCCTGGCCGACGTTCCGTACCTGACCAACTCCGGCATGATGGAGATCGACTACCTCCCCGAGCACCTCGTCATCGTGGGCGGCAGCTACATCGGCCTCGAGTTCGGACAGATGTACCGGCGCTTCGGCAGCCGGGTGACGATCGTGGAGAGAGGCGATCGGCTGCTCGGCCGGGAAGACCCGGACGTATCCGACACGGTCCGGGACATCCTCGAACGCGAAGGGATCGAGGTCCGCCTCCGGGCGGAATGCCTGGACGTCGCGCGACGGGGCGCAGGCGTGGCCATCAAGGTCGGCTGCGTCGAGGGGGCACGCGAGGTTGAAGGCTCGCACCTGCTGCTCGCGGTGGGGCGCCAGCCCAACACCCACGACCTTGGCCTCGAAAAGGCGGGGGTGGAGCGGGACGCACGCGGCTACATCACGGTCGACGATCAGCTCCGCACGAACGTGCCCGGGGTCTGGGCCCTGGGCGACTGCAACGGCCGCGGGGCCTTCACGCATACCTCCCACAACGACTACGAGATCGTGGCCACGAACCTGCTCGACGGCGACCCCCGCCGGGTCACGGATCGGATCCCGGCCTACGCCCTGTACATCGACCCACCCCTGGGCCGCGCCGGGATGACCGACGCGGAGGTGCGGCGGTCGGGCCGCAAGGCGCTCGGGGCGCGGCGCCCCATGGAGAAGGTGGGCCGCGCGGTCGAAAAGGGCGAGACCCAGGGATTCATGAAGATCGTCGTGGACGCCGAGACCCAGCGGATCCTCGGGGCGGCGATCCTCGGCATTGAGGGCGACGAGGTCATCCACACCGTCCTCGACGTGATGTACGCGAGAGCGCCCTACACGGTGCTCCAGCGCGCCATGCACATCCACCCGACCGTCGCCGAGCTGCTGCCGACCCTGCTGGGCAGCCTCAAGCCGCTGGACTAGCGCTTCCCCAGGATCGCGGCCGAGATCGCCGCAGCGTCGGCCTACTCGCGGATCCAGCCGGGGAGGGCGCCGGCTACGCGCGCCTCTTCGTCGAGAGCCTTCAGAGCCTCGCGGGCAGAGGCGGCGTCGGCGCGCGCCCGGCTACGCATCTGCCTTCGCACGATGGGGCAGGAGGGGACGTCTTTGCCCGCGTAAGTGGGATCCGACCGGCGACGCTGGGCTACTTCTCTCCAATGTGACTCGCGCAGCCGGAGATCGTCTTCCGCTCCTTCCTTGGGCCGGCGCCCCGCACTTCCCTTCGGCTCGGAGTCGAGGCCGGAGAGCGGCACGATCGTGGGATCGTTCGCAAGCCGTCCCGCGGTCGTCTTCAGATCCTCTTCCGTGAGGACGCGCGCGGGGGCGGCCTTCCGCTGAACCGCGGAGCGGCGCTCACGCTCCTTGGCCGCGACCTCACCGAGGCCCTCGCCGGAGACCCTGCTGGCCACGGCGAGAAGGGCGGCGGCAGCGAGAACGTGCACCTTCGACATCACCTGAGTATGCCCGAACCCGATCCGCCTCTCAAATTGCCGCGCGATGAAGCTCGGGGTTGACCGTGACCAGGTTCAGACCGGGCTGGTAGGGCAGCGACTCCCAGTTCCGGGTCTCGATCCGCGTCTCCACGACCACCTGCAGGGTCCGCCAGGGATTCGCGGCGCTGCCGCTGCCCGCGTCGCTGCCGTTCACGGGGTCGACGTAGAAGTCGGCCGCGAGGGCCGGCGGGGCAACGCAGAGCAAGAGGCCCAGAACCTGGCGGCGCATGCCGGCCCATCCCACCACGAGCGGGAGGACGGGTCAGTGACCTTGTTCACAAGGCCAAGACACTCACCTCGTGGCGGTCATTGGGTAGGTCTGGTTGATACAGGGGGTGCCGAGCTGGCCGCCGGAGCAGTCGCACGCCATCCCCATGAACGAGAGGGAGTACGTCCCGCTCCAGGACTGCGCACTGGTGAAAGAGCCCGCCAGCCCGTAGGTGATGGTGCAGCCGCCGGGGTCCGTGTGCGCGTTGTTGAAGCTTCCCGAAGGGCAGGTCGTGGAGGAGCCTGTCATGGCGGGTCCCGTGGGCGAAGGTGTCACCGCCGCCCCGTCCATCGAAAAGGTGAACTGGGTGACGTTGACGTCCACGAGGCCAGAGCAACAGGTGTACGTGATCGGGCTGCCGCTCTTGACGTAGACCCCGTCTGGATCGCACGGCGTGGGCGCGAAGTAACCGTCGACGTCGAGGATGAGATGCGCGGAGTCCGCCGGTCCACCGGAGGCGAAGACCGCCAGCTCGCCGGCCGGGCTCAAGGGGACCACCGCGTTGTTCGACCGGGTCTGGCCCGAGGAGTAGTTGATGGCCGAGACGAGCGGAACCGGCGTGCCCCCCGCGTGGAGGCGGAGGTTGCCCGAGGTCGTGGCCCCCGTCACTGCGATGTTGACGGCGATGGCCTGGGCGTCCGCGGGAATGCCACAGGTACCCGCGACCGGGAACACCCGGTCCCCGCCGCCCACCAGGGCCGGACCGCCCAGGGGACCGGCCGGGTTGCGAGTGTCGATGACGCGGCAGGGAGGAAGGCTGAAGAAGTCCGTCGGGCTGTCCGCCGCCACGGGTGCGGCGCCCAACCCGATCACGGCAAGCAGGACGAAGGCGCAGGCGGCGCGTGTGAGCTCCCGGGGCGTGGGCATGGTCCTCCTTCGCTTGGGGTAGAGAGGGAATCTTAGCGTGACTGTATCGTCCAGGGCATGCCGGCCTTTCCTGTTGGCCGCTCGGCCGGTCAGGCGGTTGGCGCCGCGGGGACCCGTGAGGCCGCGGTGACCCGGTTCCGCCCCGCCTGCTTCGAGGCGTAGAGCGCGCGGTCGGCCGCGCCGAGGAGCGCCTCCGGGTCCTTGCCGTCGCCCGGCCACACCGCGGCCCCCAGGCTCGCGGAGAGCGCGATCCGCGCCCCCTCGAACACCAGACGGTGGGTGTGGATGGCCTCCCGCACCCGGTCGGCCAGGTGCAAGGCACCCTCCTCCTCGGTCCCCGGCAGGATCACCACGAACTCCTCGCCTCCGTAGCGCGCGGCCTGGTCGCCCTTGCGGAGGTGCTGGGTGAGCACGCGCGCGGTGGCGCGCAGGGCCTCGTCCCCCGCCGGGTGCCCATAGGTGTCGTTGAGCTTCTTGAAGTGGTCGAGGTCGAGCAGGATCAGGGCCAGGCGGCCGCCCTGCCGGTCCTCGCGGGCCACCGCCTGGGCGAGGAGCTCGTTGAAGGCGCGCCGATTGTAGAGGTTGGTGAGGCCGTCCCGCACCGCCAGCTCCTTCTGCTGCTCGCGGTCCTTGATGAGGGACACGGTGGCGCCGGCCTGGTTGGCCAGGATCCCCAGCACGCGATGGGAGGCCGCATCGAACGAGCCGCGGGGGCCGGTGAGGATGAGCGCGCCCAGGGTGCGGTTCCGGGCCTTGAGGGGGACCGCGAGGAGGGATTCCGTGCGGTTTGCGCCCTCGTCGAGAACCAGGATCGGCATGCGGTCCTGGTGGGAGGCCACGTTGTCGAGGAGGTAGGGGTCCTCGGCGCTCCGGAGCACCCAGGCCGCCCAGGTCTTCTCCGAGAGGCCGACCTCGCGCTTGGCGAACTCCGCGGCCCAGCCGTGGCACTCCTCCACCACGTACCGGGTCTGGAGGTCGTCCGCCATCACCACCGCCGCCCCGTCGATGGGCACCAGGTTCCGGGCGGAGCGCAGGAGCAGCTCGCGGACCTCCGCCTCCCGGGACAGGGTGGCGAGCTTCTGGGAGAGCGGGTAGACCGCCTTGAACTCCGCGTCGAGCTCCTCGCGGGAGAGGGAGACCCGCGCCCGGAGGATGGCGTCCGCCACCAGGCCCGCGAACGACTCGAGGAGGGCGGGCTCGCTGCCCGTGAACGACTGGATCTCTAGACGGTCCGCCACCAGCACGCCCGCGATCACCTCCGCGGTTCTCACGGGAACCGCCAGCAGGGAGCCCACCTTCGCCTCTCCGCGGTACCAGGGCAGGTCCCAGAGCAGGCGCTTGAAGTCGGTGGCGTAGAAGGACTGGGCGCGGTCGAGGACGAACGCGAACGGGTCCGTGCCCAGGGGCACGACGCAGTCGGCAACCAGTGCAGTGGGGCCCCCGGACCCCCCGAGGGCAATGGGGCCCTTGGCCGCGCGCAGGTAGGCCTGCTCGCGCTGCCGGTCGACGTCGAAGTAGAGGACGGAGTGGGCGCCCAGGGCGGCGTGGGCCACCGCCACCAGCCGCGACAACCCCTCGCCCAGCTCGGCCGCGCGCTCGAACTGCCGGGCGCGCCGTCCGTCCTCCGAGACCTGCCGCAGGGCGTGGGCGGCGGTGTTCGGCCGGAGCGCGGCCGCCCCCGGCTCGAGGTCCTCGAGCTGCCCGATCCCGTGCTTGAGCCGGGCCAGCTCGGCCAGGGTGGCGCTGAGCCGGCGCTTCTCGCCGAGGAGCGCGCGGTTCACGGTCAGGACGAGGGCCGCGTAGGCGAACGCGGCGGCGGCGGGGGCACGGGCGTCGAAGGCATGAGCCCGCAGCGCCTCGAACAGGGCGAGCAGGGTCGCCTGGGCCGCGAAGCCGAAGGCCACGGCCAGGGTCTCCGCGACCGTGAGGGCGGAGACCAGCACCGCCATGAGCGGCCAGACCGGAAAGCCCCAGGGGCCGACGACCTGGCCGAGCGCGTCCACCGCGAGGACCAGGAAGGCGTACAGCGCGAGCGACTCTGCGCGCCCCCGCCCCTTCAGGCTCGCGAGGAGAGCCGAGGCCGTCACCCCCAGGCCGACCCCCACCGCGTGCGTGACCTTCAGGTAGGGTGAGCTGGCGCCGGCCAGGGGACGGAAGAAGGCGAGGAGGGTGAACGCGGCCGCCAGGCCGAGGGCCACCTGGCCCGCGCGCCAGCGCAAGCGGATGTCGAGGATGGGATCGGCGGGCGGGGGGGCGCCGCTCAGGGAGCCGCTTCCTGCCGGCCCAGCACGAGCGCGTAGGCCAGGAGGTCCTGCTCGGTGAGGCCCAGCCGCTCGAGATGCGCGTAGTAGTTGCGGATGCCGTCCAGGTGCTGGGAGACGAGGGCCTTCTTCTCCCGCACCTCCTTGACCAGCCGGAGCAGGATCTGCACGAGGCGCGGGGAGACCTCGACCCCCGCCGCGGCCAGCTCGTCCTTGTGCCGGTTCAGGACCGCCTCGATCGCCATGGCTCCCGAGTGCTTGCCGAAGAGAAAGCGCAGGTGCCCCCCCACGGAGTCGGGATCGATGACCTGGTAGATCGCGGGATGGATGGTGATCCCGGCGGTGTGGATCCCCGTCTCGTGGCTGAACACGTTGTGGCCGATGATCGGCTCGGTGGCCCCCACGGGCAGGCCGCTGAACTCCTCGACCTTGCGGCGCAACGCCCACAGCATGTCGTAGCGGAAGCCCGGGATCGCGACCCCGTAGAGCTCTTTCAGGATCATCACCGTGGTGTGCAGGGGCGCGTTGCCCGCCCGCTCGCCGATCCCGTTCACGGTGCAGGTGGGGACGGTCGCCCCGTGGTGGAGCGCGCGCACGGTGTTGTAGGCCCCGAGGCCGAAGTCGTTGTGGAAGTGCACGACCAGCGGCTTGCCCGGGAAGGCGGCCACCAGCCTGGGGATGTAGTAGTCCACCCCCTCGGGGGCGAAGAAGCCGACCGTGTCGGGGAACGAGTAGCGGGTCCCGCCCGCGCGGTAGCAGGCCTCGGCCAGCTCGATCAGGTAGCCCACGTCGGCCCGCGAGCCGTCCTCCCCCCCGAACTCGATCTCCTCCACCCCCCGGCTCCGGGCGTGGCGGATGGCCGCGCAGGCCATCTTGACGTTGGCCTCGCGGTAGAAGGAGACCGGCAGTTCCAGCCATTCCTCCGGCCGCCTCCCCTCGAGCTGGAGGAGGGTCTTGCCGATCTTGTACTTCAGGTGGAGGTCGGAGCCCGAGGTGAAGATGAAGAACGTGCAGTCCCTGGGCTTCGCCCCCATCTTCTTCAAGGTGTCGACCGTGACGTCGATGTCCCCCGCGTTCGACCGGCACATCACGATGATCTCGAGGTCGGGCCGGATGCGGCCCTTCTGCTTTCCCTCCAGGATGAGCTCGAGGGCGCGCCGCTCGGAAGGGGCGGCGGAGGGGAAGCCCATGTCGATGATGTGCACGCCCGCGTCGGAGAGCATCCCCGCGAGCTCGTACTTCTGCTCCGGGGTGAACGCCACCCCCGGGGTCTGCTCGCCGTCCCGCAGGGTGGTGTCGTAGAGCCGGATCTCGCGGGCCCGCGGAAAGCCCGTGCCCGCGGTGAAGCGGGAGGGCGGAGCGATCAGGGTGTCGAGGGGCTCGCGCGGTTCGACCATGTCTCGGGCTTCTCCGATTTTTCCATGATAGCAGACCGTCCCACGCGGACAGGGCGGCGAATGGAGCTCAGGCCGCCCGCAGCGCGGAGCCGATGGGCAGCCGCGCGGCGCGGAAGGCGGGCAGGAGCCCGCCCACGAGGCCCATGACCATGGCAAAGACCAGGCCCGTCGCCAGGGCGGGGGGCGTGATCCGGAAGGCGAACGCCAGCTCGCTGAAGTTCGCGCCGCTGGTCGCGGAGGTGACGCCGTTCGCGGGCAGCGCGAGCACGCACCCGAGCAGGCCTCCCACGAAGGCCAGGACGACCGATTCCATCACGAACGCCAGCAAGATGGCGCGCCGGGAGAAGCCGAGCGCGCGCAGGGTGCCGATCTCGCGGGTGCGGGCGGCCACGATCGCGTACATGGTGTTCATGGCCCCGAACACGGCTCCGATGCCCATCACCACCGAGACGAAGACGGCCAGGCCCATGAGGGCGCTCGCGGTGGGGCCGGCCTGGTCCTCGTAGAACTTCCGCTCGCGGTTGACCGTCACCTGGACCTGGGGGTCTTCCTCGTAAGTCTTCTTGAAAGCGTCGAAGGCGGCGGGATCAGCGAGGCGCACGACCAGGGCCTGGAAAACGCTCTGCCGGCGCAGCGGCTCGGACATCACGGAGAGGTCGCCCCAGATCTCGCTCTCGAACCCGCTTCCCTCCGAGGTGAAGACTCCCACCACGTCCCAGTCCTGGTTGCCGAGGGGGACCTTCGAGCCCACGTCGAGGCCGAAGCGCTCGGAGGTGCGCGCGCCCACCACCACTTCCGCCAGGCCGGGGGTGAAGTTGCGCCCGCGGACAATCCGGATCCCGCCCCGAACGTCGAAGGCCCGGAGGCTCACCCCGCGGATGAGCACGTTCACGTCGGCCCCGTCCAGCTTGCGGGACAGGTTCGCGACCACCACGATCTCGCCCGAGGCGAGGGGCTGGCCGTCGGCGCCCCGGGCGATGCGCTGGTCGACGACCAGGAGGCCGGCCCGGCCCCTGTCGATGCCGGAGCCGAGCTCGGATTGCGAGCCCTTCTGGAGCACGATCGCGTTGTCGGGGCGCCCCGTGGACCTGAGCGCGATGCGGAAGCCGCTCGACATGGCGGCCAGGAACACGAAGACCGTGACCACGAGGGCGATGCCGAAGATGGCCAGCAGGGTCACCTGCCAGCGGACCCTGAGGTTGCGGAAGTTGTAGCTGAGGGGAAGGGCCATGTTCTCCGTGGCCGCTCGGCTAGACGGTCCTCAGGTTGTCGGTGATCTTCGAGCGATAGGCCGCGAGGGCGGGCACGAAGCCGGCGAGAAGGCCGATGAGAAGGGCGATGCCGAAGCCGAGCCCGGCCACGGCCGGGGACAACCCCAGGTTCGGGAAACGCGCCACCGCGTCCCCGATCTGGGGAACCCGGGGCAGGACCTTGATCATGAGGGAGCCGAGGAGGAGGCCCACCGCCCCCCCCAGGATGCCCAGGGCCAGCGCCTCCATGAGGATGAGGCCCATCACGAGGCGGCGGCCGAAGCCCAGGGTCTTGAGCACGCCGATCTCGTTCCGGCGCTCCCGCACCGCCATGCTCATGGTGTTGGCGGTCACAAGGAGGATGGTGAAGATGACCGCGAGGCCGATCCCGTTCAGGAGCAGGGCCAGGTTCCCGGAGAGCGACACGAAGCTCGCGCGGAAGGCGGCTTCGGTCTCGGTCTTGGTCCGGCTGTCGCTGTTCTTGAAGAGGCTGTCGATGGCCTTGCTCACGGCCCCCGCCTGGCTCGGGTCGTCGATCGATTCGATGAAGGTTCCCACCTGGCCGGCGGCCGCGCCCCGCGTGGCCTCCTCGAGGTACTTCCAGTGGAACAGCATGGTCTGCCCGCTCGTCCCGGGGTACTTGACGGGGTCCACCCGGTAGATCCCCCGGATCACGAAGTCGTAGGGCGCTCCCCGGAAGATCAGGCTCGTGAGCTGGAAGCCGTCACCCACTTTCCAGCCGAACTTGGCCGCGGTATCGGGTCCCACGATGCAGCCCCGCCGATCGGCCAGGAACGCCGCCTTCTCGTCGGCGGTCAGGATGAGCTCCGGGTAGATCTCGAGGTACTCCTCGGGGTCGACGGCAAAGTTGGGGAAGAAGCTCTTGAAGTCCGGCTGCCCCCCGCCCAGGAAGCCGAAGAACCACTTGGCGGTGGCCACCTGCTGCACGCCGGGAACCTGCTTGATGCGCTCCTTGTAGGCGACGGGCATGTTGTAGACGAGGCTGATCGCGTTGCGGGTGATGAGGCGGGAGGCGTTCGAGGACTTGAGGCCCCACTGCACCGCCTCCAGGACCGTCTGCAGCGTGCAGAACAGGAAGATGCAGACCGACATAGCGATGACGGTGGAGCCCGTGCGGACCCAGTTGTGGCGCAGGTGCTTGAGGACGTAGGGCAGGAAGCGCATGGGTCGAGCGATCATAGCAGAGCCTCCAACCCGGCCCCCGGCCGGCGCTATGCTTGCACCACACGTCTGGAGGATCGCCGATGCCGCCCCGCGGGGCCGACCGCTTCCGGGTCGCGGAGGGTGAGGAGGCCCGCCTCACCCCCGAGGGCCCGACCGCCGCCCACATCGTGAGCCGCGGATACCTGCCCCTGCGCGTCCGCACCGAGGACCGGTACCGTCTGCGGGCCGCCTTTCCGGGGACGGCGGTCGTCCTCGGCGAGTCCACTTTCGAGGTGGTCGAGGAAGTGGAGCAGGGCGAGACCGTGGTCTACCGCCTCGCCCCGTGGCCCGAGGGCGAGGTCCAGCGCGACCGGGTGGCGTACGGCCCACGGCTCGTGCGCGCCGCCCAGGCCGAGCGCGAGCACGCGCGAACCCGCGAGCGCCTGCGGCCCTGGCGGTGGCTCCTCTACCCGCTCGTGGGCATGCTCCCCGAGGAGGAGCAGGACCGGGCCTGCGACCGGCTGGGGCTCTACGCGGTGACGGCCACGTTGGTTTCGGGGCTCGTCGAGGGCCTGGGGTTCCTGGTCGCTCTCTGGCTCGCCTCCCGGGCGGCGGTCCTGCTTCTGGCCTTCGTCCTCCCCGGCCTCGGCCGCGCCTTCTCCGCGGCGGCCTTCCGCGAGACCGCCGGCTCGTGGCCCGTCATCCTCGGGTACGAGATCGCGCGCGCCCTCGGCCGGGCCGTGGACCGCCACGACGCGACCCTCGTTCCCCTGACCCGGGCCGCGTTCTGGGAGCGGCTCGCCCTGCCGGACAGGATCGAGCGCGAGGCGGACGGCTCGCTGCTCTACGCGAGCACTCTGCCGCACCTGACCTGGCAGGGAGGGCGTCGCCTGGAGGCGGGAGGCCACCACTGGCTGCCCGCCCTCCTGCCGCCGACCCTGCATCGCGGCCGGCTGCTCCACCAGTATCGGGTTGCGCGGCTGGGCGATCCCGTCCCTCCTGGCGAGGCCGAGCTGCCCGGGCCCCCGCCGACCGCCTATTCGGAGGAGGTCCTGACCGGGATCCAGCGCGAGTGGGACGACCTCCGGGTGGGCTTCGACTGGCTGGTGAGCCTGCTGGCCACGACGCTCCAGAAGCGGGCCTGCGACCGGCGCGGGGGGCCGCCCGCGATCCGCCGCTGGACCGTGATCACCGCCGCCACCTCGATCGTCCTCGGGCTCTACATGCTGAGCTTCCTGCCCGGAGGCCCCGCGGCCGACCCGCTGGCTCCGCTCGTGGGAGTCTTCGGCCTGTTCCTCGTCGCCGAGGGCGCCCACCGATGGTACCGATCGTCCCAGGGAGAATACGCCCCGAGCCTCTTGCGGCTGGTCCTCCCCAGTGACTCCCTGCGGCCGGAGCGGCTCGCCTTCCACGCCCATCGGGACGCGGAGCGGGAGGCGCTCCGGACGTGGCTCGGAGAGGGCGGGTCCCGGTAGGAGGCTGGACCGCCCCCGCCCGCCGTGCTACCGTCGCCTTTCTTCGAAGGGAGGCAACGCTCGTGAAGACCTGCGGCTTCCTGGTCTTGGCCGTGCTCCTCGTTCCCCCCCTCCCCGCCGCCCAGACCATGCGCGCGGAGGTGAACGCCCGCCACCACGTGATCGCGGCGGGACGCCACTTCGCCGTCGAGGCGGGGATGCGAATCTTCCGGGAGGGCGGCAACGCCTTCGACGCCGGAGCGGCGGCGGTCCTCGCCGCCAGCGTCACCGAGATCCAGCTCTTCGGCTTCGGGGGGGAGGCCCCGGTCGTCCTCTACGACGCGAAGGGGAGGCGCGTGGTGGTGGTCAACGGCCAGGGGCTGTCCCCGGCGGCGGCGACCCCGGAGGTCTGGGCGGGCAAGGCCTACCTCGACTACCACGGGCCGCGGGCCGCCACCGTCCCCGCCGTCCTCGACTCGATGGCGATGGTCCTGACCCAGTTCGGGACCAGGCGGCTCGCCGACGCCATCGCTCCCGCCATCGAGCTGGCCGACGGCTTCCCCATGTACGACGTCCTGCGCGACGCGCTCCTCCGCGAGCGGAAGAACTGCGAGCGCTACCCGACCACCATGGCCGTGTACTACCCGGACGGCAAGGCCCCCGAGATCGGCGAGGTCTTCCGCCAGCCCGACCTCGCGAAGACGCTGCGGGCCATCGCGGCCGCCGACGACGCCGAGTACAGGAAGACGAAGGACCGGTCGAAGGCCATCGAGGCGGGGCGCAACGCGTTCTATCGGGGGGACGTGGCGCGCCGGCTGGTCAAGGCGGCGCGGGACGCGGGAGGCCTCCTCAGCGAGGAGGACCTGGGCACGTTCCGGGGCCGGCTCGAGGAGCCGGTGCACGTGAGCTACCGCGGATACGACGTCTGGAAGGCCGGCTTCTGGACCCAGGGGCCGGTGATGCTCCAGACCCTGAACCTGCTCTCCGGGTTCGACGTCAAGGCCATGGGCTTCCAGTCCGCCCAGGAGCTCCACACCTTGACGGAGGCCATGAAGCTGGCCTTCGACGACCGGGACGTGTTCTACGGCGACCCGGACTTCTCGAAGGTTCCGGGAGAGGCGCTGCTATCTTCTTCTTATGCGGACGCGCGCCGTCCCCTCATCGACCGGGCCCACGCCAGCCGTGAGCACCGCCCGGGCTCGCCGGGAGGCCTCGATCCGAAGGCCTTGCAGTCGCCGCGCGCGGGCTTCGCCCCCGCCCCGCCCGGGCAGGCGGGGGACACCACCGCGGTGAACGCCGCGGACGCGGCGGGGAACCTGTTCTCGGCGGTCATCTCGGGGGCCTGGGTGCTCGACGGCGCCTTCATCGCCGGCGACACCGGAGTTCCCCTCTCCCAGCGCATGCAGCAGTTCAACCTGGACCCCAGGAGCCCGAACGTGGTGGCCCCGAAGAAACGCCCGCGCATCACCCTCACCCCGACCATCCTGACCAGGGACGGCCGGCCCTACCTGGCCATCTCGACCCCGGGAGGCGACAGCCAGGACCAGCAGAACCTGAACGTGCTCCTCGCCCACCTCGACTTCGGCCTGCCCATCCAGGAAGCGATCGAGGCGCCCCGCCTGAACTCCGAGCACATGTGGCAGTCCTTCCGCGACCACCGGGACGAGCCGGGCGTGCTCACGATCGAAGGGCGGGTTCCCTGGGACGTGCTGGACGAGCTGCGCCGGCGGGGGCACGACCTCCGGGTCGTGGGGCCGTGGCGCATGGGCACCGCGGTGACTGCGGTGGGGATCGACCCCCGGACGGGGACCCTCTTCGGCGGGGCCGACGTGCGGGGCGAGCGAGCGATCGCCGGGTGGTAGGAAGGCGGAATGGATCCGATCGCCGACCGCGCCATCGCGGAGTACCACGGGCTGCTGCGGGACGAGAGAGCGCTCGCCCAGGAGCTGGAGGAGCGCTTCTTCGAGCGCATGAAGGAGGCCCGCCTCACCTTCGGGGGGCGCATGCTGTGCTCGTTCCCCCGCCCCAACCTCGTCTCGCCCGCGGTCTACGAGGAGATCCGCGGGGTCTGCCGCGGGATCTTCGGGGCGATCGAGAAGGTCGAGAAGACGCTCGGCCGCGACCTCTGGGAGCGGGTCTGTCTCCAGCCCGAGGAGCGTGAGCTCGTGGCCCTGGACCCCGGCTTCCGGAGCGCCTCGCCCGCCGCGCGCCTCGACTCGTTCATCACCACCTCCACCTACCAGTTCGTGGAGCTGAACGCCGAGACCCCCGCGGGCAGCGCCTACGCGGAGCGGCTGGCCGACGTCTTCCTGCAGATGCCCATCGTGCGGAGGTTCCAGGAGCGTTACCACCTGAAGCGCTTCCGGACCCAGGAGCGGCTGCTGGAGACCCTCCTGGGCTGCTACCGCGAGGCGGGGGGGAAGGCCGAGCGCCCGACCATCGCGGTGGTGGACTACGAGGACGTCCCCACCCGGGTCGAGCACCACATGGTGGCCGAGTTCTTCGCCGACCACGGCTGCCCGTCCCTCGTCTGCGACCCGCGCCACCTCTCCTACGAGGGCGGGAAGCTGCTGCACGACGGCCGGGTCATCGACATCGTCTACAAGCGGCTCCTCGTGAACGAGTTCCTGGAGCGGGTCTCCGAGCTGCAGCCGCTCCTGCGGGCGGTCCGGGAGCGCGCGGTCGTGATGGTGAACCCGTTCCGCTGCAAGCCCATCCACAAGAAGGCCATCTTTGCCGTGCTCACCGACGACGAGCTGCAGCCGCTCTTCACCGCGACGGAGCGGGCGGCCATCCATGCCCACGTCCCCTGGACGCGGCGCGTGCACGAGGGGAAGACCACCCGAAACGGCGAGACCATCGACCTGCCCGCCTTCATCCTCCGGGAGCGCGAGACCCTCGTGATGAAGCCGAACGACGAGTACGGCGGGAAGGGGGTCTTCATCGGCTGGGAGGCGTCGGGCACGGAGTGGGCCCGGGCGCTCCAGGAGGCTCTCCGCTCCCCGTACGTCGTGCAGCAGCGGGTGGAGCTGCGGCGCCAGTCCTTCCCCGAGCTGGGGCCCGAGCTGCGCTTCCGTGACTTCGTGGTCGACCTCGACCCGTACGTCTTCGACGGGGAAGTGGAGGGGTTCCTGACCCGGCTCTCCGGGACCTCGCTGGCCAACGTGACTTCGGGAGGGGGGCAGGTCCCGGCGTTCCTCGTGGAGCCCCGTTCCTAGGATTTGCTCGTCACCTGCTCCTCTTGCGGCAAGCGGATCTCGGACCGGGCCCCCGCCTGTCCGTTCTGCAAGGCCCTCCAGCCGACCCGCCCAAGCGTCCCTGCCCCGCCCCCCGCAATCGGCGAGGTGATGGGCGACAAGTTCCGGGTGGTCGAGCAGCTCGGCGAAGGAGTGTTCGGCAGGGTCTACCTCGTGGACGCGCTCTCCACCGGCTCCGTCTACGCGCTGAAGACGATCCGCGACGAGCTGCTCCCGGACCCCCGGGCGCGCGAGGTCTTCCGCCGGGACGCCCAGATCTGGGTGACCCTCGAGCGCCACCCCTGGCTGGCGCGCGCGTTCCACGCGGGAGAGATCGAGGGCCGCCTCTTTCTCGCCATGGAATACGTCGCCCCCGACGAGGAGGGGCTGAGAAGCCTCGAGGACCGTCTGCGCCGGAGCCCGCCCGACCTCGCCCAGTCCCTGCGATGGGCCGTCCAGTTCTGCCAGGGGATGGAGCACGCCTGCGCGCGGGGGGCGCGCTGCCACGGGAACATCAAGCCCGCGAACATCCTGATCGGCCAGGACCACGCGGTGCGCATCTCCGACTTCGGGACCGCGGGGCTCCGGCTCGCCACCGCCAGGGCAGGGGACGGGACCGTCGGAACCCCGACCCACATGGCGCCCGAGCAATTCGGAAACTCCGCGCGCGGCGACGAGCGCAGCGACGTTTACGGGTTCGGGATCGTGCTCTTCGAGATGGCCTCGAAGGGCCAGCTCCCCTTCCCGCCTCCGGCCCCTTCCGAGGAGGCGGATGGCGCCCTGCGGACGTGGCGGGAGCTGCAGCGCCTGCACCGCGATGCTCCCCCGCCCCGGCTCGACTCCCCGCTCGCGCCGATCGTCGCGCGCTGCCTCGAAAAGACCCCGGACCGGCGCTACCCGGGCTTCGCGGACCTCCGGGGAGACCTCGAGGCCCTCCTGCTCCACCAGACCGAGGAAGTGCTGCGCCCTCCGCGACGCACCGAGACCGAGGCCTGGGAGCTCTCGAACAAGGGGAGGGGCCTCATGGCCCTGGGCCGGCCCGAGCCGGCCCTCGCCTGCTACGAGCGGGCGCTCGCGATGAACCCGCTCGCCGCCGCCATCCACAACAACAAGGGGAACACCCTCGACGCCCTCGGGCGCCTGGAGGACGCGCTGCGCTCGTTCGAGCGGGCCGCGGAGCTCGACCCCAAGTATGCCGCCCCCTGGGCCAGCAAGGGCCGCGCCCTCGCCGCCCGGGGCCGCGACCAGGAAGCCCTGGAATGCTTCGAGCGGGCTCTCGCCAGGAACCCGCGGAGCGCCGACACCTGGAACCAGCGGGGCACGGTGCTCGCCCGGATGGGCCGGGAGGACGCGGCCCGGAGCGCTTTCGAGAAGGCGGAAGGACTCGTCGGGAACCAAGCACCCGCACCGGCCATCGCCGCCCCTGGCGTCCCCGCCGTCGTGCCCGCGGCTTCCCCCCCGCCTCCGCCTCCGCCGCCCTCGCGCCCGGAGCACGCGTTCATCGGTCCGAGGTACGAGGTCTACCACGTGCTGGGCGAGGCCGGCTTCGGCACCGTCTACCTGGCCTACGACCACGCGACGAAGGGTGTCTACGCCCTCAAGGCCTTGCGCGACGAGTACCTGGCGGACCGGCAGGCCCGCGAGACCTTCGGGCGGGAGGCGCGGACCTGGGTGAAGCTGGAGCGGCATCCCTACCTCGTGATGGAGTACGTCGCCCCCGAGGAGCCCGGCCTCGGCTCCCTCGAAGCGTACCTGGGACGTCGCCCCCCGAACCTCGCCCAGAGCCTGCGCTGGGGGATCCAGCTCTGCCACGGCATGGAGCACGCGAGCGCGGGAGGGATCCTCTGCCACCGTGACCTCAAGCCCGCGAACATCCTCATCGGGGCGGACCGCGCGGTGCGGGTGTCCGACTTCGGCCTCGCGGGAGCCCGGCCGGGCCCCGGCCGCGAGCCCGGCTCCGTGCTCCCCGCCGACCGCACCAGGGTCGACACCGTCTTCGGCACCCCCACCCACATGGCACCCGAGCAGTTCGCGGGCGCGGACGCCTGCGACGAGCGCAGCGACGTCTACGCCTTCGGGGTGGTCCTCTTCCAGATGGCGAGCGGCGGCCGCCTGCCCTTTCTCGCCCAGGTCGGGGAGCACAACCCGCAGCGCCGCGCGCGGCGCTTCTGGCAGGAGATGAGCCGCCTTCACGCGGAGGCGGAGGTGGAGGTCCTGGAGTCCCGGCTCTTCCCGGTCATCCAACGCTGCCTGCAGAAGGACCCGGCCCGGCGCTACCCGGGGTTCGCGGAGCTGCGGAGCGAGCTCGGCGCGCTGCTGAAGAGCGAGGCCAACGAGGAGGTGACGCCGCCCGCCGGCAAGGCGCTCCTGGCCGGGGAGTGGGTCGACAAGGGCCTGAGCCTCGCCGCCCTGGAGCGCTTCGAGGAGGCGGCCTCGAGCTTCGACCGAGCGATCGCCCTGGAGAGCCGCCACGCGGCGGCCTGGAGCCACAAAGGCAACCTCCTCCAGCGCCTGGGCCGATCCGAGGAGGCCCTCGTCTGCTACACCGAGGCCCTTGGCCGCAACCCGCGCTACGCCCCGGCCTGGCGCGACAAGGGCGTGTGCTTGAGCCACCTCGGCCGCCCCGAGGAGGCGCTTCCCTGCTTCGACCAGGCCCTCGCCCTGGAGCCGGACTCCCCTGCCGCATGGAACGGCAAGGCGGTGTGGCTGAAGAACGCGCGCCGCCATCGGGAGGCCCTGGGCTGCCTGCAGGAAGCGGTCGCCCTCGATCCCGGCCGGGCCTCGACCTGGAGCAACCGGGCCGAGTGCCTGGAGGGGCTCGGCGACTTCGAGGGAGCGCTCTCCGCCCGCGAGAGAGCCCTCGAGCTGGAGCCCCTGTCCGGAGTTGCTTGGCAGGGGAAGGGGACCGCTCTCGCCGGGCTCGGAAAGGCGGAGGCCGCCCTCGCGTGCTTCGAGAAGGCGACCGAGCTTGCCCCGGACCGGGCGTCCGCCTGGTCCGACCGGGGTCGCGCCCTCCAGACCCTGGGACGCTTTGCCGACGCCCTGGCGGCGCAGGAGACCGCGCTCGCCCGGGACCCGACCTGGCGCCCGGCCTGGAACGAGCGCGGGAACGCTCTGATGAGCCTCGGCCGCGCCGCCGAGGCCCTCCCCTGCTTCGACAAGGCCATCGAGCTCGGGCTCGAAGAAGCCGGCGTCCGCCACCGCCGGGGCCTGAGCCTCCGCGCCCTGGGCCGGCTCGACGAAGCGGCGGCCGCCTTCCGCGAGGCGGTCGACCGGGACCCGTCGTTGAACGCGGCGTGGTATTTTCTCGGCGCGGTCCGGAAGGCGCAGGAGCGCGACGACGAGGCCCTGGCCTGCTTCGACCGGGTCCTGGAGCAGGAGCGGGACGACCAGCGTGCGGTCTTCCTCTCCTGGCGCCACAAGGGAGAGTGCCTGGCCCGCCTGGGCCGCCGGGAGGAGGCGGCGCGAGCTCTCGACGAGGCCCTCGCCCGCGAGCCGCGCGACGCGCAGGCGCAGGCGGCCCGCCGGACCCTGGAGGCGGCGCCGCCCGAAGCACCCGCGCCGGCTCCCAACGTCGCCGCCACCGCGGCCGACCTTTCCAGCCGCGGGACCCTGGCCCTCTCGGCCGGCCGAGCGGAGGAAGCCCTCGCCCTCTTCGAGCAGGCGCTCCTGGCCGAGCCGGACGACGAGACCTTGTGGTCGCGGCGCGCGAGCTGCCTGAACGCCCTCGAGCGCTGGTCCGATGCCCTCGGCTCCGCCGACCGCGCGCTCGCCAAGGACCCGCGCCTGGCCCGGGCGTGGCTCGACAAGGGGCAGGCCCTGAACGGGCTCGAGCGGCACCTCGAGGCCCTCCAGTGCCTCGAGGACGCGGTCGCCCTCGACCCCGCGCAGGACTTCGCCTGGTACCTGAAGGGCAACGCCTTCTCCGCCGTCGGCCAGGAGCGGGAGGCCCTCGACTGCTACGCGCGCTCGCTGGAGCTGAATCCAGAGCGGGCGAACGCCTGGTACAACAAGGCGGCGGGCCTCTATCGCTTGAAGCGCTACGCGGAGGCGGTGGAGTGCGCCGACCGTGCCCTGGCCCTGGACCCCCGCTCCGACAACGCGCTCTTCTGCAAGGGCAACGCTCTCGACGACCTCGGCCGTTTCGAGGAGGCGGTGGCCGCGTTCGACCAGTCCCTCGCGATCGACCCCCGGCAGGTGTGGGCCTGGCACAACCGCGGGATGTGCCTGAAGAAGCTCGGCCGGCTCGCGGAGGCGGTGGCGTCGTTCGACGAGGCCCTGGCCGTCGGTCCCGTCTACTCGATCGTGCTCTTCAACCGGGCGGGCACCCTGGACCAGGCGGGGCGCCTGCCCGAGGCGGTGCGCGCCTGGGAGGCCTTCCTCGAGGCCGCGCCTGCGGAGGGGAGCTCGCGGCGCGAGCGGGCGGAGGAGCGCCTCCGCGTCCTGGTCCCGGCCACGCGGGCCGCGGGGGCCGACGACGCGGCCGCGGGATCCGAGGCGTCCGCCATCGCGCGGGAGGCGGTCTTCCTGGCGGCCGTCGAATGCGAGGAGCGGGGGGCCGCGGCCCTGGGTGAGCGGCAGTACGCCAAGGCGCTGGCCTGGTACGAAGAGGCCCTCCAGAAGGACGCGGCGCGCCCCGCGAGCTGCGTGGGAAGGGGGGAGAGCTTCTTCGCTCTCGGCCTGCTGGTGGAGGCGCTCCTCGCCTTCGACCAGGCCCTCGCGGCGGACCCCCAGTTCGCGCTCGCCCGCTTCAACAAGGCGTGCGCGGAAGACCGGCTGGGAAGGAGCCAGGAGGCGGCCCGCACCTTCCAGGAGTTCCTCGACACCGCCCCTCCCCACCTCACGAACCAGGCCCAGCACGCGCGCGCGCGCCTCTCGGTCCTCCGCGCGGGATGAGCGCCCTCACCGCCGGCGCGGACCTCGCGTGGAAGCTGGCCGAGGCGGAGGCGACCCGCGGGGGCCACGGCCTGATCGAGAACGCGCTGCTGCTGGTGGGCATCCTGAGCCTGGAGAAGGTAGGCGGCGCGACCGCGGTGATGGCCCTCGCTCCCGACGTGCGGCGCACGGTCGAGGAGGAGGCCCGCCGCATCGCGGACGTGCTCGAGCGGTGCGGGCTCACGGCGGCTCCCTTGCGCCGGCTGCTTCGCGAGCGCGCGGGGAAGGGAGGTCCGGAGCAGCCCGGCCAGGCGGTGAACCGCAGCCCGGCGTGCAAGGAGACGTTCTACCGCGCGGCCATGTTCTCCGGCCCGGCGGGGGTGTCCGCCCTCGACCTCCTGGCCGCCCTCGGGGAGGCGCCGGACGCGCTCGTGGCGCGCGTGGTGCGGGACGCGGGCGGGAGCGTGGAGCGGCTCCGCGAGGAAGCGCGGCGAGCGGCCCGGGAGCGGCCGGCGGCGCCTTCCGCGGCGGGAGCGGCCGCGGGGCCCGCCGCATCCCCGACCCCCCTCCTCGACCGCCACGGCCGTGACCTGACCGCGCTCGCCGCCCGGGGCGAGCTGGGCCCCGTGATCGGCCGGAGGGCCGAGCTGCTGCAGGTCCTGCAGGCTCTCTCCCGGGCCGGCCGGAGCAACCCGGTGCTCGTGGGCGAGCCCGGGGTGGGCAAGACCGCGATCGTGGAGGCGCTGGCCCTGCGGGCCGCCCAGGGGAAGGACCCGGCCGTGCTGGGCGGCCGGCGGATCGTCTCCCTGAGCCTGGCCGCGCTCTACGCGGAGACGAAGGACATGGGAGCCCTCGCGCAGCAGGTCACCGCGGCGCTGGCCGAGGCCAGCCTCCATCCCGAGATCATCGTCTTCCTGGACGAGCTGCACGCGGTCGACCCCCAGCTCTTGAAGCCCGCCCTCGCCCGCGGCGACCCCCGCTTCATGGGCGCCACCACGGTCCTCGAGTACCGCAACCGCATCGAGTCGGACCCCGCTCTCGAGCCGCGCTTCGAGAAGGTGCCGGTCGGCGAGGCCACCCACGAGGAGACCCTCGAGATCCTGCAGGGCCTGCGGCCGCGCCTGGAGGAACGGCATCGCCTGAAGATCGACGAGGACGCCCTCGAAGCCGCGATCGATCTCTCGGTCCGCTTCGACCCCTCCCACAACCTGCCGGCCAAGGCCATCGACCTCGTGGACGAGGCCGCGGCTCGCGGACCGTCCCCGGAGGGCCGCCTGACGAAGCAGGCGCTGGCCCAGGTGCTGGCCGAGAAGGCCGGGCTTCCCCCCGAACGGGTGGCGGAGGTCCTGGGCGGCCGGCGGCCGCCCGGCGGCGACCTCGAGCCGCTCCTGCGCGAGCGGATCCTGGGGCAGGACGAGGCCCTCGCGCGGCTCGCCCGCCGCCTCCGCCTCGCCCTCGCAGGGACCAAGGACGCGGAGCGCCCGCTGGCCAACCTCCTGTTCCTCGGCCCCCCCGGCGTCGGAAAGACCGAGACCGCGCGGCTCACCTCGTCGCTCCTCTTCGGAGGCGAGCAGTCGCTGCACCGCTTTGGCGCGCCGCGCCCGGGCGGCCCGCCCGGCGAGGTGGAGAGAGACGACGAGGGACGGCTCGTGTCGCGCCTGCGCACGCATCCGAACGCGGTGGTGCTGCTCGACGAGGCGGACAAGGCGCACCCGCGTGTGCTCGACCTGTTCCGGCGGGTCTTCGAAGCGGGCCGGGTCCGGGACGACATGGGCCGCATCGCGGACGCGCGCCAGGCCGTCTTCATCCTGATCGCGGAGGTTCGCGAGGGCGGAGAGCAGCCCCTGGAGGCCGCGCGCCGCCTTTTCCGCCCGGAGCTCCTGGGCCGGATCGACGAGACGATCGTCTTCCGCCCCCTGCGACCCGAGGACGCGGTCCAGATCCTGCGAAGGCATCTGCGCGTGCTGGGCGAGACCGTGCAGCGCCAGCACGCCGTGCGGCTGGAGGTGGAGCCGGAGGCCGAGGCCTTCATCGCCCGCGCCGGCTTCGACCCGCATAGCGGCGTCCGCGAGCTGCCCCGCGTCCTCGAGCGCCTGGTGTCGGCGCCCCTCAGCAGCCTCATCCTCGACGGCAAGATCCGCAAGTATCCCGTCTGGCGCGTCGCCTACGACGAGGGCGGGATCTACATCGTCCCCGCGAGCTGACGGCCGCCCGCGGATCAGCCTTTGTGTCCCTGCCCGGTTTGTGGTGAACTCGCCCGACATGTCCTCCCGGGACCCCTCCCGCCCCGTCGGCCCTCTCCAGCTCCTCGCGCTGGGAGTGAACGGGATCGTGGGGGTCGGGATCTTCTTCACCCCCGCCACCGTGGCCGCGAGCGCCCCCGGCTTCGCGGGGGTCTGGGTCTTCCTGCTCACGGGACTCGCGGTGGTGCCGGTGGCGTTCGCTTTCGCGGTCCTGGGGCGGCGCTTCGACCAGGACGGGGGGCCCGTGGTCTTTGCCCGCGCCGCCTTCGGCGATCTCCCGTCCTTCGTGGCGGGGTGGGTCGCCTACGTGAGCGCGTTCTTCAGCACCGCCGCGGTCATGGGGGGCCTCACCCGAGCCGTGTCTGCCGATCTTGGCCTCGAGAGCGGCGTCGCCCTCGGCCTGGGGGCCACGGCCCTGGTCACCGCGCTCGGGCTGATCGTGGCCACCGGGATCCGCATCTCGGCCCGCACCTGGACCGTGCTGACCGTGCTCAAGCTGCTCCCCCTCTTCGCCCTCCTCGCGGCCTTCCTGGCCTTCGGGGCGCGCGTTCCCGCGCCGACCCCTACCCGGGTCGAGGTCACCTGGCTCTCCGCCGGCCTGGCCGCGATGTTCACCTACCAGGGCTTCGAGATCGTCCCCGTGATCGCGGGACAGGTCCGGGGCTCGGCCCGCAGCATCCCGTTCGCCACGGTGGGCTCGCTGCTCTTCGCGATCCTGCTCTACGTCGGCCTGGTCTGGGCCTGCGTGAGCGCGCTCCCCGGCCTTGCCGGCGAGGCCACGCCCCTCGCGGCGGCCGCCCGGGTTCACGGCGGGGCGCCGCTCTCCCGGATCGTGGGCTGGGGGACCAACCTCTCCTCCCTCGGGATCTGCTTCGGGATGATGGTGACGACCCCGCGCTACCTCTCCGCCCTCGCCAGCGGAGCGCGCGACCTGTTCGGCATGGACCGCTTCAACGCCCGGGACGTCCCCATGCGGGCCCTGCTCGTGACCTGGGTGATCGTGACCGGGTTCGTGAACGCGGTGGACCCCAACGAGCTGTTCAAGCTCTCGAGCATCGCCGTCCTCGCCCAGTACGGGGTCTCCGCGGCGGCGCTGGCCGCGCTCTCCCTGAGGCGCCAGCGGGGCTTCGTCCCCGCCCACGCGGTGCTGGCGGTTCCCACCATCGCCCTCGGGGTCGTGCTCACGTTCGGGGCCACCGCGCGGGAGGGGCTCGTGGCCCTGGTCGCAGTCCTGGCCGGCCTGGGCCTGGCCGCGGCGGCCCGGCCTCGGGCCAGGCCGCGGGCGGAGGCCAGCCCGTGACCCCGGCCTCGAGCCCGATGGCGAGCCCACGCTCCTTCCCCCTCGTCACCTTGTGGACCCTCGCCCTCCTGTTGCCCACCCTGATCGGAATCTGGGCCTCGGTCGCCACCCGGCCCGCGGTCGAAGCGTGGCTCGTGGGGGACTGGCTCGGGCTCGGGGTGTTCGCGCTGATCGGGAGCGGGGTCGGACTGGGGGCGGCGCTGGTGCGCCGGCTCCGCCGGGAGGCCCTCGGCCTCCGGGAAGAGCAGCACCTGCTGCGCACGGTGATCGAGGGGACGAGCGACCCCGTGTTCCTGAAGGACATCTCCGGCCGCTACCTGCTCGCGAACTCCGCCTTCGGGCAGGTCATCGGGCTGCCGGTCGAGGACGTGCTGGGGCGGGACGACGTCGAGCTGTTTCCCCCCGAAACCGCCCGCGAGTACAAGGAGGCGGACCAGCAGGTGATCGCGGCCGGCGCGCCGCGCGCCTTCGAGTCCACCACCCGGCGCGAGGGGAACCACTGGATCTTCCTGACCTCGAAGACCCCGTTCCGCGATTCCGCGGGCCGCATCCAGGGCGTGATCGGGATCTCCCGGGACATCACGGCGCGGAAGGAGGCGGAGGAGACCCTGCGCCGGACGCGGGACGAGCTGGAGCAGGCCGTGCGCGAGCGCACGGTGGCCCTCGCGAGCGCGAACGCGATCCTGAAGGCCGTGTTCGACGGCACCACGGACGCGATCTACGTGAAGGACCGCGAGGGGCGGTACCTGCTGGCCAACGCCGCGGCCGCCCGCGCCATCGGCAAGGTCCCGGAGGACATGCTCGGCCACAACGACTCGGAGCTGTTCTCCCCCGAGGACGCCCGGGCCATCGACCAGCAGGACCGGGCCGTCATGGACACCGGCGAGGCCCGCACCTTCGAGCAGCAGCTCCAGATCGGCGAGGGAACCCGATATTACCTCTCGACCAAGGGGCCCTACCGCGACTCCGCGGGCCGGGTGAAGGGCCTCATCGGCATCTCCCGCGACATCACCGACCGCAAGCGCGAGGAGGAGGCGCTGCGCCAGTCGCAGAAGCTGGAGAGCCTGGGCCTGCTCGCGGGCGGAATAGCCCACGACTTCAACAACCTGCTGGTGGCCCTGCTGGGCCAGAGCACCCTCGCCCAGTCGAAGCTCGCCCCCGACCACCCCGCGCGGGAGAACCTGGGGAAGGCGATCAGGGCCGCGGAGCGCGCCGCCGACCTGACCCGCCAGATGCTCGATTACTCGGGGCGCGGGCACTTCCAGGTTCGGCCGGTCCACCTGAACGGCGTGGTCGAGGAGAACCTCCACCTGCTCCGGGTGGCGGTGCCCAAGCAGGTGCGCCTCGTCGCCCAGCTCGCCTCCGACCTGCCTCCGGTCGAGGCCGACGTGGGCCAGATCCAGCAGGTGGTGATGAACCTGATCACCAACGCGGCGGAAGCGATCGGGGACCGCGAAGGGACGGTGCTGGTGGGGACGGGAACGCGCCCGGTGAGACCGGACGAGGCCAACCTCTGGCGGCACACCGGCGAGCCGCTCCCCCCGGGCCGCTACGTCTGGCTCGAGGTGCGGGACGACGGGAGGGGGATGGACGCGGCCACCCTCGGCCGGATCTTCGACCCGTTCTTCACCACGAAGCTCACGGGGCGGGGGCTGGGCCTCGCGGCCGTGCTCGGCATCGTGCGCGGACACAAGGGCGGCCTGTCCGTGGAGAGCGAGCTCGGGCGGGGGACGGTCTTCCGCCTGCTGCTCCCCGTGAGCGCCAAGACCCCGGCCGCGCCGCTCCCCGAGCCCGAGGGGGCTCCCCGCCAGGGGACGGTGCTCGTGATCGACGACGAGGAGGTGGTGCGGGAGGCGATCGCCGACACCTTGGCTTCCCGGGGCCTGCCCTGCCTGCTCGCGGGGGACGGGGACCAGGGCCTGCTCGTCTGCCGGGACCGCGGGCGGGAGATCAGCCTCGTCATCCTCGACCTCTCGATGCCGGGCCGGAGCGGAGAGGACACGTTCCGGGAGCTGCGGAAGCTCCTGCCGCACGTGCCGGTCCTCCTCTCCTCCGGCTATGGCGAGGAGCAGGCCAAGTCCCGATTCGCGGGGGACGACCTGGCGGGCTTCCTGCAGAAGCCCTATCGGCTGAACACCCTGCTCGTGGAAGTGGAGCGGTGCCTGAAGCAGCGGTGATGGCCTGATGCCCCGCACCCTCGACTTCAAGGACCACCGCCGGGAGCTCCTGGCCAACCGCTACGTCTATGCGGTGGTCTCTCGGCGGGCGCGAGGCCTCTCCATCGGCCTCAACCTGAACCCCGACAAGGTCTGCAACTTCGATTGCCCGTACTGCCAGGTGGACCGCACCACCCCGGGCGGGCCTTCCGAGGTGGACGTGGCGGCGCTGGCCGGGGAGCTGGAGCGGCTGCTCGCGCTGGTCGCCGCGGGCGCGCTCTGGAGCACCCCGCCCTTCGACACCGTCGCCCCGGAGCTGCGCCGGGTGGCCGACCTCGCGTTCGCGGGCGACGGCGAGCCCACCACCCCCCGCGAGTTCCCCGCCGCGGCGCGCGCGGTGCGCGAAGCCCGGGATCGCCACCGCCTCGCGGTGCCCATCCGGCTCCTCACCAACGCCACCCTGCTGGAGCGCGAGCGCGTCCACTCCGCCCTCGCGGAGATCGACGAGCTGTGGTGCAAGCTGGACGCGGGCACTCCGGCCTACTTCCAGAAGGTCGACGGTACGCGTTTCCCGTTCGCGCGCATCCTCGAGAACCTGCTCCGGATCGCCCGCGAGCGCCCGATCGTGATCCAGAGCCTGTTCCTGACCTGGCGCGGGGTGGGCCCCGACCACGACGAGATCGAGGCCTGGTGCGGCCGGCTGCGCGACCTGGTGGCGGGCGGGGGCCGGATCGACCTCGTGCAGGTCTACACGGTGTCGCGCCCGCCGGCGGACAAGACGATCGGGGCCCTCGCGCCGGGCCATCTGGAGGCGATCGCCGCGCGCGCGCGCGCCCTGGGCCTCCGGGCCGAGGTTTTCGGGTAGACTCTGGGCGTGATCCAGAGGGAAACGTAGGGACCCTTGCCCCTCTCCTGCTCCTACAAGGTGAAGTACGGCCGCCAGTTCTGCGTGACGGACTGCCCGGCCAGCGCCCCCGGCGGAGTCTTCCGCCATCACCGGATCGAGCGGCCGGAAGATGTCCCCCCGGCCGACGAGCGAGCGATCGACGTCCCCATCCTCGACATGAACCACGGCTGGCCCAACCTGGGCCACGACTCGCTGGTCCACGCCGTGCTCGACGCGGGCTGCGACCTCCGGGAGGCGCTCCAGGGGACCGGCCTCCACGTGCGCGCCCTCTCCTACGACGTGCGCCGGAGCGGCATGCTGCCCGAAGGCCCGGGCGGGCGCTTCCCGGTCTACGTGGGGACGGGCGGCCCTGGCCACCTCGACCCCCGGCAGAACGACGGCGAGTCGCCGGGGAGCCAGGGCCTGCGCGAGGACCCTTCGTGGCAAGCCCCGGCCTTCCGGCTCTTCGACGCGATCCGCGCGAGCGAGGACGCGGCGCTCCTCGGGGTCTGCCACACCTTCGGCGTGATGTGTCGCTGGTCGGGAGCGGCCGCGCCGTCGTTGCGCGGCCCCGAGAAAGGCAAGAGCACGGGCATCCTCGAGAACGTGCTCACCCCCGAGGCGCGCTCGCACCCCTGGTTCCGGCGCTTCAGCCGGGAACTGCCCGACGGGCGGCGCCTGCGGGTGGTGGAGAACCGCCTCTTCGACCTGCTCCCCTACCCCGGCGGCTTTCCCCCCGGGATCGTCCCCATCGGCTACGAGACGTTCGGGCTCGGAGGGCCGAAGGGCGAGTCCGTGACCATGCTCGAGTTCGCCCGCGACCGCGCCGGGGTCATGCCCCGGATCTTCGCGGTGAACCACCACCCGGAGATCGTGGACCGCTTCCGCCAGGTCATGATTCTCAACCAGAAGCGGGAACGGGGCGAGGTCACGAACGAGTTCTACCAGGAGCGTCTGGAGATCCTCACCCGCACCTACCCCGACGAGAACAGCGACCTGCGCCTGCACCTCACCTCGGACTACACCCTGCTCGCTCCCCTGCGCTTCCACCTGTACCGCGGGGTGCGGCTCCGGGCCGAGGCCCTGGGCCTCCCGCTGCGGATCCACGAGGACCAGGTCCTGGACGCGCTGGACCGGGAAGGAGTGGGAACGGCGGCGCGGGCGGGGAGCGCGACGGAAGCCTTCTGATTGGGGGGTCGATGAATGATCCCGAAGCCTCCGTTCGCGCGTGATCTCACCCTCGAGCAGGAGATCGCCGAGTTCGAGAGGCTCAAGCCCCGCCTGGCCGAGGTATGGGACAGCCTCACCATGCGCGAGGAGGAGCCCCACACCTCGGTGGTGGTCCCCTCCCTGACCCTCGACCAGAGCGAGCTCCGGAAGCTCCCGGGAGCGAGCTTCTACGAGGAGCGGCTGCTCTTCCTGCTCATCCGCCTGCGCAACCCGCGGGCCCGGATGGTCTACGTGACCTCGCAGGCCGTCCACCCGATCATCCTCGAGTACTACCTGCAGTTCCTGGCCGGGATTCCCGCCAGCCACGCCCGCTCGCGCCTGACCCTCCTGTGCGCGGACGACGCCTCGCCGCGCTCCCTCACCGAGAAGGTCCTCGAGCGGCCGCGCCTCATCGAGCGCATCCGGGCGGGGATCGTGGACCCCGCCCGGGCCTATCTGACCGTCTTCAACTCCACTCCCCTGGAGCGCAAGCTCGCGGTCCTGCTCGGGATCCCCCTGAACGGCGTCGACCCTCGCCTCACCCACCTCGGGACCAAGTCCGGGAGCCGGAAGATCTTCCGCGAGGCGGGGGTGGACCTGCCCCTCGGGTTCGAGGACCTGCACGACCGCGCGCAGGTCGAGGAAGGGCTCGAGGAGCTGAAGGCCCGACGGCCCGCGCTCCGCAAGGCGGTGATCAAGCTCAACGACAGCTTCTCCGGCGAGGGGAACGCGATCTTCCGCTACCCGGAGGCCCCAGGGCGGCCGGCCATCCGCGAGGCCCTCCGGCGCGTGGAGTTCTCGGTCCCCACCGAGACCCCCGAGGCCTACAACGAGAAGTTCGCGCGCATGGGCGGCATCGTGGAGGAGTTCGTGGAGGCGAAGGAGAAGCACTCGCCCTCCGCCCAGCTCCGGAACAGCCCCCACGGCGAGGTGGTGCCGATCTCGACCCACGACCAGATCCTGGGCGGCCCCTCCGGGCAGGTCTTTCTCGGCTGCAGCTTCCCCGCCCACGAGGAGTACCGCCTGAGGATCCAGGAGACGGGGCTCAGGATCGGGAGCGCCCTGGCCGCTCACGGCGTGGTGAGCCGCTTCGGCGCGGACTTCCTCGTCCACCGCGACCACCCGGAGGAGGAGTGGAGGGTCACCGCCCTCGAGATCAACCTGCGGATGGGCGGCACCACCCATCCTTTCCTGGCCCTGCAGTTCCTCACCGGGGGCACCATCGATCCCGCCACGGGCCTCTACCTCTCCCCCACCGGCCACGCCAAGTACTACCGGGCCACCGACAACCTCTCCTCCGACTCGTACCGCGGCCTGCTCCCCGAGGACCTGATCGAGATCCTCACCGTGAACAAGCTCCACTACAGCCACGGCAGCGAGTCCGGGGTGCTCTTCCACCTGATCGGAGCGCTCTCCGAGTTCGGCAAGATCGGCCTGACCGCGATCGCGAACAGCCGCGACGAGGTGGACGATCTCTACGCGCACACCCTCGAGGTGCTGGATCGCGAGACCCAGTACGGGCGGTAGCCCCTCGCGCCTCGGAGAGGCGAGGGTCCGGAAGCTACGGCTCCGCGAGCTCCTCGCCGCAGATCCCGTTCTTCACGCAGGCGACGGCGACCCCGTGCTTGTACACCCTGAGCTGGTACTGGTTCTCCGGGTGGTTCGCGCACCCGCTCTCCGGTCCGGTGCACGAATCGTCTCCGAGCGTCCAGGTCGGACCCGGCCGCCCGGTGTCCTTGGCGTTCCCGGCCGCCCAGTTCTCGCACGCGAACCGCTCCGGGTGTCCGGGCAGACGGACGGGGCAGTATCGGCGGCCGTCCGTGTACCCGATCTCTCGGCAGTACGCGGGGTCCGGGCCGACGAGGGGCGTCGAGTCCATGGTCCAGTACTCATGGCCCTTGTTGTAGGCCTTCACGTCCACCCGGCCGATCGGAGGCGGGTAGGGCTTGCCGCAGCCGCTGTCCGGGGGCGGAATCGTCGGGTCCGGGGTCGGCGAAGGGGTCGGGGTCGGGGCGGCGAGCGGGACCGGCGTCGGGCCCGGTAGCGCGGGGCTTTGCGGAGCCTCGGAGCCGCAGGCCGCGGCGAGCAGCCCCAGCGACGCAAAGCGCACCGCCCGGGAGCGCCGGGTCAAGGCGCCCCCTTGTCCATCGTGTCCATTGGTTCCGTTGACGAAGACAGTACGCGAGTCGTGGGGCAAGGGTCAAGGCGGTCGTCCCGCCAGACGGTCGTCCCGCCTACCGCGGCGGGGCGGGCTCCGCGCCCTGCTCGCCGAGCTTCCGGAAGGCCTCGAGCTCCTGCTCCGCCAGGGCTTTCTCGCCGCTGCGGAGATAGACCTGGGCCAGGCGGTAGCGAGCCTCCGCCAGGTCGGGCTGGAGGCGGATGGCCTGGCGGAGCTCTTTCGCGGCCTCCGCGTAGCGGCCCTGATCGAGGTACAGGGCACCTAGCCGGAAGCGAGCCTGAGCCAGCTTCGGGTCCAGCGCCGCCGACCTCTTGAGCAGCCTCTCCACCTGCCCGAGGTCCACCGGGGCGGAAGGGTCCGCTCTTCCTTTCCAGAGGCTCATCGCGTAGTGGAAGTGACCCAGGGCGTTCTCGGGATGCGTGCGGACGAGGAGGGCGAGGCGCCGGGTGACCTCGTCCGCCAGGTCCGGGGAGACCCCGTACATCTCCCCGAGGAAGACGTAGGGGCGCGGATCGGAGGGGTCGAGGTCGGCGGCGGCGCAGAAGGACCGCACGGCGTCGTCGTACTGGCCGCGTGAATACTCGGCGATGCCCAGCCCGACCTGGAGCCTCACCGACCGCGGGTATCGCTTGACCGCCTCCGCGAGCACCTGGCTGGCCGGCGGGTAGGCTCGGAGGTGCAGCAGGTTGTTGCCCCAGTCGAAGAGGTGCTCCTCGGTGGGGTCCATGTGGGCGGCCTTCTGGAACTGCTCGGCCGCCTCGAGGAGGTTGCCCGCCGCCTCCTCGGCGTCCCCCAGCAGCTTGCGCATGTCGGCGGTGTCGCGGCGCGGCAACAGGCTCCGGACGAGCTCCGCCGCCCGGGCCGGCTCCCCGGTCTGCAGGTAGCGGAGCGCGCGCTTCAGCTCCAGCTCGATCGAGGCTTCGTCGCCCTTCGGGGTGTTGGAGGGCGCCGCCGGTGCGGGCACGGCGGCGGCCAGGGCTACGGCCAGCAGGAGCGATGCCGAGCGTGAAGCCTTCATCTACAGGAACATTCTAACGAGGCTTCGCCCGAGGCCAACGAGTCGTGTCAAGCGGCTCTGGCCGACCCTCTCGAGGAACTCCTCCGGTAATTCACGAACAGCCCAACTTTCCCCTTGACAAGTATGGGAAGGCCCTTCGATCCACGCGATCGGCGTGCGTGGAGATGCGTGCCCGAGCGCCGCAGACGCGTGGTAGGCGTCGCAACCAAGGTGTGACCCTTCGAAGCTGAATCAGCCTCGGCGCTGCGCTCCCGCGCTCTCCCACGCAGTCGAAAACCCGGGGCCTATATTCCCGTCATGCAGGAGAAGCGACCGCTTCCAATCGATCCCTGACGACGAGCTGCTGCATCGCCTGGCCGAGCTCACGGGTCAGTCCCGCCGTGTCGAGGCCGACATCGTCGCGCACATTGCCGAGGTGGACGAGCGAAGGCTCTATGCCCACGAGGCCCTTCCCTCGATGTTCGCCTACTGTACGGACGTCCTGCACCTCTCCGAGGCGGAGGCCTATCTCCGCATCTCGGGGGCCCGGGCGTCGCGGGAGCATCCGATCCTCCTGACAATGCTGGCGGACGGCCGCCTTCACCTGACCGCGATCGCCAAGCTGGCCCCGCACCTTACCCGCGAGAACAGGGACGGGCTCCTGGAACGAGCCACCCATCGGTCCAGGCGTCAGATCGAGGAGCAGATCGCCGAGATCGCTCCCCGGCCGGACGTTCCGGCGATGGTGCGCAGGTTGCCCGAGAGAAGAACTCCCGCGGCGGACCTCCTCGTGGTTCCGGACGGAGGAGGCGGACCTATCCGCGAACTCCGTCCGGACGCAGTTGCCGCACCTGATACGGAGGTGAGACTGGAACCTCCGCCGCCTCCCGTCATCCAGCCCCTCTCACCTGGCCGGTACAAGGTGCAGTTCACGGCCAGCGCCGAGCTGCAGCACAAGCTGCAACGACTCCAAGCCCTGATGGGCTCAAAGGGGGGGGACGGCGACCTGGCGACGGTCATCGAGCAGGCCGTCACCGAAAAGCTCGAACGGCTCGAGGCGGGTCGCCTGGGGCGGACGAAGGCACACCGCAAAGGCCCCGCGCAGACGGAGGAGACACAAAGAGAAGCATGCGCTGTTCCCTCCTCGCGCCACATCCCCGCGGCCGTCCAGCGTGCCGTGCGTGAGCGCGACGGAGACCGATGCCGCTACGTGGACAAGCAGGGCCGACGGTGCAAGGAGCGCCACTGGCTCCAACTCCACCATCGGCACCCGTTCGGCCATGGGGGTGAGCACAGCGTGGGGAACATCCGGCTGATGTGTCGCGCCCACAACGCCTACCTGGCCGAGTGCGACTACGGCCGGGAGGCAATGGCCCGTCATCGTCCGCACAGCCGGAGCCTGCCCGCCAGCCGCCGGCTAGACAAGGTCGGGCGCACATGAAAAGGGGCAGCCCGCTCGCTGCGAGCTGCCCCGGGTTGGAACCTTGTGGCCTGGCTTCTACCAGTACAGCTTGAGGCCCAACTGGATCTGCCGCGCGTTGTTGGCGGTGGCGGTGATCAGCCCGAAAGTCGCCTTGTTGGAGAAGTTCGTTCCCGTCGGCAGCTGGAAGCTGGGCGTATTGGTCACGTTGAACGCCTCCGCGCGGAGCTCGACCTGGGTCCCTTTCACTTTGACCTGCTTCGCGACGGCCAGGTCCAGTTGCCGGAAGGGCGGGCCCGTCACCTGCGTACGGTCGCCGCCCAGGGGCGCGAAGCTGGTCTGCCCGATCGCGGTGGCCGCCGGCGGGTCCTTGAAGGCGTCCGGGTTGTAGAACTGCGTGATGTCGTGCTTGCCGGCGTAGGGGTCTCCGACCAGGAGGGCGATGCACCCCGCGCCGGACGTGGTGGCGACCGTGCAGCCGATGGTCTGGGGCTGGCCGCTGTACGCCATCAAGACCCATCTCACGTTCCAACCGCCCAGGACCGGGCCCTTCCCGGGCAGCTCCCAGATGCCGTTGACGACCAGCGCGTGCTTGGTGTGGAAGTAGGCGAGGCCCCATTCGTTGTCCAGCCCCCCCCAGCCGGCAAGGTTGTAGCCACGGAAGCCCGGACCGAAGCCGCCGCCGCTCAAGAGGTCGCCGTAGTTGGCGCGCGCTTCCGCCAGCGTGTAGTTGATCTGGAACTGCAGCCCCTTGTGCATGCGGCGGATGAACTTGGTCTGCAGGGAGTTGTAGGTGCCGCTGCCCACGGGGGCGGCGAAGTTGAACCCGGTCGTGAAGTCGGGATATGTCCGGTAGAGGTTCGTGTTGAGCCCCGGGGGCAGGACCTTGGTGACGCCGTTCGACCCGACGAACGTCTCGACGTGGCTCGACCGGGAGCCGACGTATCCCACCTCCACCGCGTGGTGGGATCCCAGCTCGTGCTGCAGGGTCAGGTTGTAGGTCTGGGTGTACGGGGTCTTGTAGTCGAACGTGACCCCGCGCAGGCTCAGGCTGGGGCCGGCCACCGCCAACGTGTTGTCGGTCGGGACGCTCGCCAGGCCGCGGCCGATGGTGGCGACGGAGCCATCCGGATAGCGGACGGGGGTGACGTCGTTGACCCGGTTGTAGTTCAGCGTGTACTGGAAGGGGTAGTTGTAGCCCAGGCTCGGGTTCCCACCTCGGTTCTCGAAGGCGCCGTAGAACAGCCCGTAGCCGCCCCGCACCACCAGCTTCTGGTAGGGCTGCCAGGCGAAGTCGAAGCGAGGCGCGAAGTTGGTCTTCTGGGTGCGGCCGATCCCGCTGCCGAACTCATCGCTGTAGACGAGGTTGATGCCGTCCTTCGCCAGCACGTCCGTGAACGACTTCGAGAGCGGGATGTCCTTGTGCCGGGCGGGGATGATGTACTGGGCCTGTCCGGGCGGGCCGGGCACGAAGTTGGCCTGCTCCCAGTTGTCGTCGCCCATCAGGCTGAACCAGTCCCAGCGCAGTCCGTAGTTCACGGTGAGCTTGGGGTTCACCCGCCAACTGTCCTGGACGTAGGCGCCGAAGTAGCTTCGCTGGCTGCCGATCTCCCCGAAGGGCGACGCCTGGACCTGGTTGGCTCCGCCCACCATGTCCACTCCCCCCGGCACCGAGGACGCGGTCGGGGTGAGCAGGAACTGGGCGCGGCCGGTGCTGACGTCCTGGCTGTTGGGGATCGAGGTGTAGAAGCCGTCGAACTGGAAGCGCCCGCGGGCCCAGGGCGGCCCCGTCCAGGGGAGGGCGATCTTCTGCGCCATGAACCCGGTCTTGAAGCTGTGGGACTTGTAGATCTTCGTGAGGTTGTCGGTGAGCTGCAGGGTGTTGCTGAGGCGCTCCGCCACGAGCCAGTCCACGGCGCCGAACTGCCGGAGGTCGCCCATGTAGATGAGGGGCAACCCTCCGTTGCCCTTGATCTGAGGGATGCCCTGGATGCCGAACTGGCTGGGGATGTTGTTGGTGTCGTCACCGAGAGGCTGGAGCCGATTGATGTACTCCCGGCTGAAGCCAAAGCGGGCCTCGTTGATCAGGGTGGGCGAGAACGTGCGGGTGTAGCTCAGGGCGAGACCGTGGGTGCGCCCGGTCTCGTCCCCCTGGCCATAGGCTCCGCCATCCGCCGGCGCTTCAAATGGGCCGGGCTTGTGCCGCGTGGTATTGCCGAAGCTGTAGCGCGCGAAGACGTGGTCGTTCTCGCTGAAGTGGTGGTCGAGCCGGACGTCGAAGGTGTGGATGTTCTCGGTGTTCAGGCGGTTGGCCGTGAAGTTGTTGATGAGCCCCGCCTGGTTCGCCTGGGGGAAGAGGCTCATCAGCTTGACCGCGTTGGGGTCCAGCCGGCCGGCGGGAATGATGTTTCCCGCGAAGGGGTCGCGCACGTAGCCGTTCCCCGTGGCCACCCGGCCCGTGATGGGGTCGACCTGCCCGGCGAACACCTGGCGCGTGGTGGCGGGGTCGAAGATGGTGCCGAGGGGCACCTTCCGCCCCAGGAGGTCGGGGCCGCGCGTCCCGTTCTGTCCGGTGATCAGGTCGGAGAAGTCCGTGAAACCGCTGTCGCGCTGGCGCTGGGTGGGGACGGTGACCTGCCAGATCTGGTCCTGCTTGGTCAGGCTGCCCTCGTAGTCCGCGAAGAAGAAGGTCTTGTTCTTCACCAGGGCCCCCCCCACCGTGAAGCCGAACTGGTTCGCGTCGTACCTGCCCTTCTTGAGCCCCCGCGCGTTCTCGAAGAACTCCGCCGCCTTGAGCCCGTCGTTGCGGTTGAACTCCCAGGCGCTGCCGTGGAACTCGTTGGAGCCGGACTTCAAGGTCGCGCTGAGCACCGCGCCCCCCGCGCGCCCGTACTCCGCCCCGAAGGAGCTGGTGAGGACCTTGACCTCGGCGATGGCGTCCACGGGAGGCTTCACGACGTAGGCGGTGCCGCCCAGGAAGTCGACGTTGCTCGTGTTGTTGTCGATGCCGTCGAGCATGTAGTTGTTCTGGCCCGGCCGCGTGCCGTTGGCCGTGAACTGCAGGGGAGCGCGGGCCCCCTGCTGCGGGCGGGCCGTGCCCGCGCTCAGGCGAGCGAGCGCGGTGTAGTCCCGGCCGTTCAAGGGCAGGTTCTCGATGGTGACCGCCGTGATGGTGTGGCCGACCTCACCGCTCCTGGTCTGGAGCAGCGGGACCTCGGCCGTCACCTCCACCGCCTCCTCGAGCTGTCCCGTCTCCAGGGCGACGTCCACCACGGCCTGCTGCTGGAGGTTCAGCTCGATGCCGCGGCGGACCGCCTTCTTGAAGCCCTGCGACTCCACCTCGAGCCGGTAGGTGCCGATCCGGATCGGAGTGAAGATGTAGGTGCCGTCCTGCCGGCTCACCCGCGACAGGG
>WNFT01000243.1_pt1 | contig 42283 bp, 39 predicted proteins | sample 5400191 | NCBI WGS metagenome assembly WNFT01 (sample SAMN13153359, study PRJNA577476) | soil metagenome | isolation source: 80 cm saprolite under Madrone tree | place: USA:California | collected 2016-06-14 | reverse complement strand
CACCTCAAGCTGGCCGGCTTCTTCCGCTGGGCGGGGGTCACGGTGGCGAAGCACGCCCGCACGCCCCACAGGCTCCTGGCCGGCTTGATCACGGTGGCGGGAGTGCTGTCCGCGCTCTTCGTCAACGACACCGTGTGCCTCGCCCTGACTCCGCTCGTCCTGGAGGTGACCGCGGCCCTCGGGGTGCGGGCCACCCCATTCCTGCTCGCCCTCGCCACCGCCAGCAACATCGGCAGCGTGGCCACCCTCACCGGCAACCCGCAGAACATGCTGATCGGCGTGGCCTCGCACATCCCCTACGCGACGTTTTTCCGATCGCTGCTCCCGGTGGCGATCGGCGGGCTGGTCCTGGATTTCCTGGTGGTCGCCGCGGTCTACCGACGAGACCTCGCCCGGCCCTTCCCCGCCCCCGCCCACCCTCGGGCCAAGGTGCACGGCTTCCTGATGGCCAAGGGCCTGGCCGCGGCCGTGACCATGCTCGGCTTCTTCTTCGCGGGGGCGAACATCTCGGTGGTGGCCCTGACCGCGGGGGCGGCGCTCCTCCTGACCCGGCGGGTGAAGCCCGAGAAGGTCTTCCTGGAGGTGAACTGGAACCTCCTCACGCTCTTCGCCGGCCTGTTCGTGGTGGTGGGAGCGGCGCGGGAAGCCGGGCTCACCGAGCGGATCTTCGAGGTGCTGCACGCCCGGGAGGCCCATTCCCCGGGTTCCTTGACCGCTCTTTCCGCGGTGCTCTCGAACCTGGTGTCGAACGTTCCTGCGGTCATGCTCTTCATCCCCCTGGTCCTCCAGTTCCCCGATCCGGAGCGGGCGTGGCGGGTGCTCGCCATGTCCTCGACCTTCGCGGGCAACCTCACCCTCGTGGGCTCGATCGCCAACCTGATCGTGGCCGAAGGCGCGCGCCGGGTCTCCCCCCTCACCTTCCGCGAGTACCTGAAGGTGGGAGTGCCGGTGACGGTCTCGACCCTGGTCCTGGGCGCGTTGCTCCTTTGAGCGGGGCCAGGAGTACACTCGGGGCGACCATGAAAAGGCGGGGGTTTCTCCTGGCGTCCGGCCCTGTGCTCGCCGCGGCCGCCATGGGTGCGTGCGCAAAGACTCGACGATTGCAGGGCAGGGTCGTCTCCCTCCGCGACCCGATGGCCGCCCGGGTCACGAGGCACGAGTTCCCCGGCGCAGTCTGGCTCGTGGCGCAGGGCGACGAGGTGGCGGTCGATGCGGTGGGCGTGACCGCCATCGACGGCAGCGCCCCCATGCGCCGCGACACGATCTTCCGCATTGCCTCGATGACGAAAGCCGTCACCGCGAGCGCGATGATGATGCTCGTCGAGGACGGAACCCTCACCCTCGACGCGCCCGCGGAGCGGTGGCTCCCGGAAATCGCGAACCGGCGCGTGTTGCGCCGCACCGAGGGACCGCTGACGGACACGGTGCCCGCCCGCCGGCCGATCACCGTGCGGGATCTGCTCTCGTTCACCCTGGGGTTCGGCCTCCTGTTCGACAACTCGCTGCCGATCCAGCGCGCCATCGACGAGAATCAGCTGGTCAACGGCGCGCCGGTGCCGATGACGCCGCACGGACCGGACGAATGGATGAAACGCTTCGGGACGCTGCCGCTCATGCATCAGCCCGGCGAGCGCTGGATGTACAACACCGGCAGCCTGCTCCAGGGCATCCTCGTAGGCCGCGCTTCGGGCAAAGCGCTCGAGGCGTTCGTGCACGAGCGCATCGTCGAGCCGCTCGGCATGCGCGACACGGCCTTCTTCGTCCCGGAGGGCAAGCTCGATCGCTTCGCCGGCTGCGGGATCTTCACCGATCCGCAGAGTGGCACCAAGACGCGCATGGACCAGGACGGTGCCGCCAGCGCATACGCCACCCCGCCCGCTTTCCCCTCCGGCGCCGGCGGTCTCGTGTCGACCGTCGATGACTATCTGGCGTTCGCTCGCATGCTCCTGAAGGGCGGGGTGCACGAAGGCCGGCGTCTGCTGAAGGCCGAAACGGTGCGGCAAATGACGAAGGACCAGCTCACGCCCGAGCAGAAGGCCGCCTCGAGCTTCTTCCCCCGCTTCTTCGATACCCGCGGCTGGGGCTACGGGCTGGCGATCTATACCGCTCCCGACGCGGTCTCACGCGTGCCGGGCCGCTACGGTTGGGATGGCGGCTTCGGCACGTCCTGGTTCAACGATCCCCGGCGCGATCTAGTGGCGATCGTCATGACCCAGTCGTCCGACTTCCTGTTCTCGGGCGGGCTCGAAGCGTTCTGGCGTGGCGTATACGCAGCCGTCGAGTCGTGAGTGTGGTGACGCGCCGAGGTCCTCCAGGCATCGGCTATACTGCTGAGGATCGACCATGGGCCTGATCGACGACGAGACGGCGGCGCAGCTCAAGGAAGAGTTCACAAAGCTGGTGAACCCGCTGCGGCTCGTCGTCTTCTCCCAGGCCCTCGCCGATCCCGAGTCGGAGCAGGTGCGGCGGCTGGTGGAGGAGATGGCGGCCCTCGATCCGAAGCTGTCCGCGGAGTCGTACAACTTCGTCCTCGACAAGGAGAAGGCGGAGTCCCTGGGCATCGCCCGCATCCCCGCGGTCGCGATCCTGGGCGCGGACAAGGACCACGGGATCCGCTTCTACGGCCTCCCCTCGGGCTACGAGTTCGGCTCGCTGGTGGACGCGATCCTCGACGTTTCGAGCGGAGACAGCGGCCTCCTCGCCGACACCAGGCAGGCCCTACAAGGCCTGGCACGGCCCGTCCACATCCAGGTGTTCTCCACCCCCACCTGACCCCATTGCCCCCGGGCGGTCCGCCTGGCCTGGAAGTTCGCGATGGAGAGCGAGAAGGTCACGGCCGACGGCGTGGAGGTGACGGGTTACCCCGACCTGGCGCGCCAGTACCACGTCTCCTCGGTCCCCAAGACCGTGCTCGGCGACGGGATCGAGTTCGTGGGGGCCCAGCCCGAGCCCATGCTCCTGAAGCACGTGCAGGACGCGGCCGCCCAGGGAGGCGGCGTGATCGTCACCTAGAGCGCGGCGCGAGGTCATGGACGCCCGCCCCCCGGGCAAGCGCGAGCTCTACATCGACGCCTTCCGCGGCCTGATGGCGCTCGTCATGGTGCAGGGGCACGTGTGCGACGCGCTCCTCACCCCGGCCGCGCGGGCCGAGCCCTGGTACGTCTTCCAGACCATGTTCCACGGCTCCACCGCCCCCGGCTTCCTCTTCGCTTCCGGCTTCGTGGCGGGGCTGCCCCGGGCTCCCCTCTCCCTGAGGGCGAGCCTGCGGCGCGCCCGGCGCCTGCTCTTCGTCCTCGGCGTGGGCTACTTCCTACAACTGCCCTACGCCTCGCTCTGGAAGACCCTCGCCGCGGCGAGCCCGTCGGAGAAGGCCGCGCTCTTCGCCTGCCACGCCCTCCAGGTCATCGCGGTGACCCAGCTCCTCGTCATCGCGTTGCAGGGCGCGGCCGGGCGGCGCTGGCCGATGGTGGGGGCGCTCCTGGGCGTGCTGATCCTGGCCGGGGGGCCCTTCGTCTGGGCTTCGGGCCTCTCCACCCTGCTCCCCGCGCCCCTCGGCGCCTACCTGGACCAGCGGACCGGCTCCATCTTCCCGGTCTTTCCCTTCTCGGCCTTCGTCCTCGGGGGAACCCTCGCGGGATCCACCCTCGGCCACGTGGATCCGCGCGTGCGCCGGCGCCGGGCCCTGGGCGGCGGGGCCGTGCTGCTCGGCCTGGGGATCGCGCTCGCCCCCCTGCTCGAGGGGCGCGTGGGCTTCTGGGGCGTCTCGCCCGCCTACGCGCTGATCCGGCTGGGCGGCCTGCTCCTGCTGCTGGTGCTCGTGGAAGCGGCCTGCCTCCGGGGGGGGGCCCTCGTCGCCGCCCTCGGCCTGCTGGGGCACGAGACCCTCCTCGTCTACGTCCTGCACCTGCTGATCCTCTTCGGGGGGATCGTCGGCCACGGTCCCCTCGAGGCCTGGCACGCGCGGCTCGGCTTCCCGGGCGCCTTCTCCACGGTCGGCCTCATGATCCCGGTGCTCCTGGCCGCAGCGTGGGCCTGGCGCAGCTTCAAATCCCACCGGCCGCACGAGGCCTGGCTGGTCCTGGTCTTCCTCACCACCGCGTTCCTGTGCGAGTTCTTCACGAGCCCCTGGTAGGATGGCGCGCGTTCCTTGACCAGCACCCCGAAACCGTGACCGACGAACCCGCCGTCCTCTGGCTCGACGCGATCGAGGACCGCGACCGCGCGCGGGTCGGGGCCAAGGCCTTCACCCTCGCCCGGCTCCGGCGCCGCGGGTTCCCCGTCCCCGACGGCTTCGTCCTGCCGGCGGAGGCCCCCCTGTCGGCGGCGGAAGCCGCCTACGCGCGCCTCGGCGGCGCGGTCGCCGTCCGGTCCTCCTCGACCGCGGAGGACACGGAGGAGGCGAGCTTCGCGGGGCAGTACCGCACGGTGCTGAACGTCGCCGGGGGCCCGGCCCTCGTCGCCGCCGCCCGCCTGTGCCGGGACTCGGCGGCCGCGGCCGAGGGCTACGCTCGGGCGGTGGGCGCCGCCGCGGGCCGCATGGCGGTACTCGTCCAGAGGATGGTCGAGCCGCGCGCCGCGGGGGTGGTGTTCACGGAGGACCCGCGCGACACCTCCGCCCTCGTGGTGGAGGCCCGGGCGGGGCTGGGCGAGGCCGTGGTCTCGGGAGCGACCACCCCCGACCGCTACGTCCTCGACCGGCGGACGGGACTCCTCCGAGAAGGCCCCGCGCGAGGAAGCCTCGACGGGCCCGGCCTGCGGGCGGTGGTCGATCTCGCGCGCCGCCTCGAGGCCGTCCTGGAAGCGCCGCAGGACGTGGAGTGGGCCCTCACCACCGAGGGACCCGTGCTCCTGCAGGCCCGACCGATCACCGTGGAGGCCGGCGAGCGGCCCGACCCCCGCCTCCGCCGCCTCACCCGCGCGAACGTGGGCGAGGTGCTGCCCGACCCGGTCACTCCCTTGACCTGGTCGACGGTGGGGGCGTTCCTCGAGCAGGGGTTCCGCGGAGTGGCCGCCGCCGCGGGGCTGCTGCCGGAGCGCGCTGCCCCCTTTCTCGTGCTCCATCGCCGCCGGCTGTACCTGAACCTCACGCTGTGCGTCGAGGTCGCCGCTCGCCTTCCGGGGGTCACCGCCGCCGACGCGGAGCGCCTCTTCCTCGGAGGGGGCGCCGCGGGAGCGCCTCCGCCCCTGCGGCTCTCCACCGTGCCCGGCTTCGCGCGGGTCGCCCTGCGCCTGGTAGCCCTCGCCCGGCACCTGCCCGCGCGGGTCCTGGCCGCGGAAGATGCGCTGGGCGCTCTGCCACCGGCGTCAGCCATCGATCGCGCCGGACCGGACGAGCTGGTGGCGCATCTCGACGCGTTCGCGGAGCGGGGCCGTGAGCTGGCCGTGACCCACGTGGCCTCGTCGGGCTCTTGCGGCTTCCGGCTGGCGCTCCTGGGCGGCCTCCTGGGCCGCCTCGCCCCCGCCGATCCTCAGGGCCGACTGAGCCGCCTGGTGACCGGCCTCCCGGACGTGGCCAGCACGGCCCCCACGTTCGCGCTCGAAGCCCTGGCCGAGGAGGTGGACGCTCACGCGGACTGGCGTGACTGGCTCGGGCGATCCGTCGCGGCGGCGAGCGCCCTCGAACAGGCGCCGCCCGCCCTGCGGGCGCGCCTCCGCGAGTTCCTGGACCGCTACGGCCACCGGGCGGTCTCGGAGGGCGAGCTCGCGGCTCCCGCCTGGGAAGACGACCCGCGGCCGCTCATCGCTGCCCTCCTCGCCCTCGTGGACGGGGAGCGGACGGCGGAGTGGAGCCGGCGCGCGCGAGCGGAGGTGCGCGAGGCCGACGAAGAGGCGCTCCTGGCCCGCCTGGGCCCGATCCGCGGGGCCCTGCTTCGCTGGGCGATCCACGGGGCCCGCGAGGCGGTGCGCGGGCGCGAGCACACGAAGTCCCTCACGGTCGCGCTCGTCCACCATGGCCGACGGCTCGCGCGGGCGGCCGCGCGCCACCTGGTCGCCGCGGGGCGGCTCGAACGCGAGGACGACGTCTTCTTCCTCGAGCTCCCGGAGCTGCGGCGTGCCCTCGCGGGCCAGCCGCTGGCGCGCGCCCGGCTCGAGCGCCGGCGGCGCCGGCAGGAGAGCGAGGGAAGCCTGCCCGCGCCGCGCGAGGTGGACCTGCGTTCCGAGACTGGAGCACCCGGAGCCCCGACCGGGGGCCTCGGGGTGAGCGCGGGGGTGGCGGTGGGACCCGCGCGCGTGATCCTGCCCGGCGAGGCCTTGCGTCTGGAGCCGGGCGAGATCCTGGTCACGCCGGTCCTCGACGCGGCCCTGGGCCCCCTCCTCGCCACCGCGGCGGGCGCGGTGGCCGAGATCGGGGGGATGCTGTCCCACGGCGCGGTGGTCGCGCGGGAGCTGGGGGTGCCGTGCGTGGTGGACGTGGGGGACGCGACCCGGCGCTTCCGGAACGGCCAGCGGCTCCTCGTGGACGGCGGCGCGGGGACGGTGGAGGCCTGGAGCCCGGCCGCGGGCGGCGAGCCAACGGGTGAGGCGATGCCGGGGATGCCCGCCCTGCTCCGTCCTGAAAACGAGGCGCTCGAGTCGCTCCACGCGCTCGAGGCACATCCGTGGGCCCGCGAGAGCGTCTACCTGAACGTCCAGGACGCCTCGGCCGGCCTCGTGCTCGTGGCTTCGCTCGGCCTCCGCTCGGGCGGGCGCGGGGAGTCGCTGATCGCCCTGGGCACCCCCGAGGGCGGCGTGCTCTTCGGCCTCGACCTCGCGCGCGCGCAGGCGGACGGAGAGGGCTTCGCGGTGGCCGGGTTGCGGGCCTCCTGGAGCCCGTTCCGCTTCCGCGCCAAGACCCGTCTCGCATTTCACGAGGCAGAGGCGTTCCCGGCCGCTCCCCTCTCCCTGCTGCTCCGGCCGCGCACGGACGAGGTCTCGGTCGACCTCACGCTCGAGCCCGCGACGCCGGCGGTGGACTTCTGCCAGGGCCTTTCCCCGGAGGCCCTCGCCGCGCTCGCTCCTCTCGGCGCGCACCACGTCGAGCAGTCGGGGGTCTGGCGGGGAGCGATCACCCTCGACGGCCGCCGGGTCGAGGTGGCCGGCTCGGGCAGCCGCGATCACTCCTGGGGCCGGCGGAGCTGGGCGGCGGCGGACCACTGGCGGCTCTTCACGGTCTCGTTCGGGGAGGACCTCGCCGTGCACGCGCTCGCGGTGAGCGCCACGGGGCGGCTCGTCGAAGGCGGGTTCGTCTGGCGCGACGGCCGCGAGGCGCGCATCACCCGTGTGCAATACGTCACGGAGGGGAAAGGTGGGGCCCTGCGCGCGCTCGAGCTGCACCTCACCACCGCCGACGGCCCGCCCCTCCGCCTGCGCGGCCGGGTCCTGCGCACGATCACGGTGCCGGTGGACGTGGAGCGCCGCCCGGCCCGGCACCTGCACGGGCGGCCCTACCGGCTGGTCCTGCACGAGAGCTTCACCCGCTACGAGACCGCCGACCGGGTGGGCCACGGCATGGCGGAGCTCACGGAGCGGCCCCTTCCTCCCGCCGGATGAGCCTTCCCCCGGCCGTCTACGAGCTTCTGGCCGCGCCCGGCGCGTTCGCCCTCGCCGCCCTTCACGCGCGGCGGGCCCTCGGATCGGGCCGGGCGGCGGTGGAGCTGCTCGCCCTCGTCGCCTACGGCTACGGCCTGGAGCGGACCGCGATCGCGGCCTTCACCTCTCACGACTACGGCCACGCCTGGCGCTCCGCCATGAGCGGCGTCCCGGTGGCGGTGGCGGTGACGTGGTCGGCGGTGATCGTGGCCGCGATGGCCTTGGCCTCGCGCCTGGCCCGATCGGCCGTCGGCCGGGCGGCCGCGGCGGCTCTCATCGGTATCAGCCTGGACCTGCTGATGGAGCCGGTGGCGGTGCGGGCGGGCCTCTGGAGCTGGACGCCGCCCGGACCCTGGCTCGACGTGCCGGTCGGCAACTTCGTCGGCTGGGGCGTGATCATGGGTGCCTACACGTTCGGAGCCGAGCGCTGGGGCGGCTCGGGCACCCTCGCCGCCCAGGCGGCGCGCCGGCTCGCCCTGGGAGGCGCGGCCGTGGGCGTCCTGGTGGGCGTGGGCATGGTCTGGCGCGCCCTGGGCGCGGAGCGCCTCTTCTCGGGGAGCCGCGGATGGGCCGCCTGCGGGCTCCTCCTGGCGGCGACAGCGGCGATGGCCCTCCGGTCCCGCCCGTCCCGCGTGAATGACCCGCGCGTGTCGAACCGGGAACCCCCGGAGCGCGGCCTCGCGGCGCGCCTCGGGGCCGCGGGCGGCCCGCTGCCCGCCTCGGTCCTGCTCCTGTTGGCCGTGGTATTCACGGCCGACGCGCTGGCCCAGGGGGACGCGCGCCTCGTCCTGGTCGCGCTGGGCTCGGCCGGGGTCCTGGCCGCGGTGGCCGGCCGCGTGGCTACTTGAACAGCTTCTTCAGGCTGGCCAGGGCGGAGTCCTTGGGGGCGAGCGCCTCCAGCTCCTCCCGCGCCGCCTTGTGCCGGGGGCTGATCTGGACCGCGGTGCGCATCTCCGCGACCGCACGGCTGCGGGCCTTCATGGCCTTGTAGTAGAGGCCGAACTGGTAGTGGATGTCGGCGTTGTGGGGGTCGAGGCGCACCGCCTCGAAGAACTCGCGCTCCGCCTGCTTGGCGGTGCGGGGGTAGCAGGTCATGGCGATCGCGAGGCGCAGGCGGTAGGCCGCGATCTTGGGCGCGATCTGCACCAGCTTCGCGTAGACCTGAACCGCGTTCGCGAAGTCCGAGACGGTCATGCGCACCTCGCCTTCCATCAGGAGGTGCTCGATCTGGGCGGTGCCCGCGAAGTTCGACGAGCCGGGGGCCACGGCGCCTTCGCCCACGGCGGGGGCGGCGGCCACCGGAGCGTGCGCGGCCGGCTCGGGCGCGCGGGTGGGCGGGACGGCGGCCGGTTCGGGGGCCTCGCGTGGGGGGGTCGCCACGGGAGGCGAGGCTTCGGCGCTCGCCTCGGATGAGGGCGATTCCCGAGCCGGCGCCGCCCCTTCGGAGACCGGCGCGGGGATGGCGATGGCCTCGGGGGCCTCGGCCTTCGGTGGAGGCGGCGGGTTCGAGGCGGGCGGAGCCTGGCGGGTCAGGCGCAGCATCGCGGAGGCCCGGCCTATGATGACCTCGATGTCGGTCTTCACCTGCTCGTCGTCCCCCACCGCCTCCCGCAGCGCGTGGTAGCGCTCCATCTTCTCCTCGAGGGCCTTGATCAGCTCGTCGCGGGGGGCGGTGCGCGCCACCTTGAGCCAGCTCTCCTTGTCGAGGTTGGCCGACCGCTCGAGCTCGTCCTCCACCTCCTGCCGGATGGCGTCCTTGCTCGACGGATCGGGCTTCCGCTGGAGGGCGGAGAGCAGGAAGGTTCCCGTCTCCATGGTGACGATCGGACGCACCGCATCCCCCTCGGCATCCTCGAGGATGCCGGAGGCCAGGAGCGCGTAGACCGTCTTGAGCCGCGAGGGAGCGAGCCCCCCCGCGGCCCAGGCCAGGCGCCGCACGGTCACCCGGCGCTGGGCCAGCTCGAGGATCTCCTTCTCCTCGGCGGAGCGCCTCCCTTCGAAGGGGAAGGGCGGCATGGGGGCGATGGTGACGCCGCGGTCGAGGTTCCCCAGGCCGGCCAGGATGAGCTCCGGGCTGGTCATGGTCTTGATGCCGTCGTAGAGCAGCTTGTGGATGGAGAGGCTCACCATGTACTCGAGGGGAATCGGGCAGCGGCGCTCCTCGAAGGCGGCCACCCCCTCCGGCAGCTCGAAGAAGCTCAAGGCGACGCGCCGGACCTGACGGGCCACCGAGGTCCCCAGCTCGTTCTTGTCAATCACCCCGGACTGCACGAGCGCGTCCCCGAAGCGCTTCTTGCTCTCGCCCTTCATGAGGGCGGACACGCGTTGGAAATCCTCGTCGGTGATGCGCCCGAGGGCGACCAGCGCCTCCCCCAGGCGGTCCTTCTTGAGGTTGCTCGCGGCAAACACGATCCGCCCGTGGTCGAAGAAGACGGTCTTGACCAGCTTGACCGAGCGCACCTGGAGGTCCCCGCTCTTCCGCTCGGCGGAAAGACGCCGGATCGTCTCGGCGAACGGGGTGACGGAGAGGTCGGTGAGCATGAGGTTCCTAGTTAGCACGCTCGCGGGGGGCATACAAGGGCGACGGGCGGCGAGCGGAGCGGGATTCATTCCCGCACAGCGAGCGGGGGGTCTGGGGGGTGCGACGCAGCACCCCCCAGCTCATCAACGAAGCTCTCGCCACAGGCGCGCCATTTCCACGAATATGTTCACGATCACGCCCGGGGAGGCCAGGGTGGAGACCCCGCGGGACCGCGGGAAGTAGTCGACCCCGATCTGGATGATGGAGGCCCCCGCCTTCTTCGCCCGCACCAGGAACTCGGCGTCGATGAAGCTGCCCTCGCTCTTGAGCTCGATCCGCTCCAGCAGCGAGCGCCGGAAGAGCTTGAACGAGAAGTTCACGTCGCGCACCCGAAGCTTGAAGAGCAGCCGGATGAGGTGGGTGTAGGCGAGGGTGTACAGCGTCCGCAGCGGCCCCTCCGCGGTGCGGTCGTGGCGGTAGGCCGCGACCACGTCCGCCTGCTGGTATTCGAGCAGGCGCACCGCCCGGGGGAGCTCCTTGAAGTCGAAGGGGAGGTCCGCGTCGCTGTACGCCACGAGGTCCTTGGCGGCCTGCGCGTAGCCCGCCCGCAGGGTCCCCCCGAGCTTCCGGTTCCGCGGGTTGTGGATCACCTTGATCCGCGCGTCGTCCCGGGCCAGGGCGTCCGCCAGCTCCCCGGTGCGATCCGTCGAGCAGTCGTCCACCAGGATGATCTCCCAGTCCGCCGTCACCTCGGAGACCGCCTCCCGGGCCGCCGCCACCGCGCGGTGCACGTAGGCCTCCTCGTTCCACATGGGGAAAACCACGCTGATCGAGGGCGCCATGCCGAGCCAGAAGGGTATCATCTCCATGGGGATAGGGTGGGGGGTCGATGATGGACGACGTCGCACGGGTGCTCCTGGAGGATGCGCGCAAGCGGCTGGTGGGGGGCTATCCGGCCCAGGTGCGGGCGGCCCTGGACACCCTCACCGACGACCAGGTCTGGTGGCGAGCCAACGCCAGCAGCAACTCGGTGGGGAACCTGGTCCTCCACGTGTGCGGCTCTACCCGCCACTTCCTGGGGCGGGGCGTGGGGGGGAGCGACTATCAGCGGGACCGCCCGCGGGAGTTCGCGGAGACGGGCCCCCTGCCGAGGCCCCAGCTCCGGGGCGTGCTCGAGGAAACGGTCGAAGAGACGGAGCGGGTGCTGGGGACGCTCGACCCCGCGCGGCTGCTCGAGGTCTCGGACCGGGCGGGAGAGCCCCAGACCATCCTGGCCCTGGTCCTGCGCACGGCCCACCACTGGGCCGTTCACACCGGGCAGATCGTCTATGCCGCCAAGACGTTGCGGGAGGGAGCCTTCGAGGACCTCTGGGCGAGGACGATGCGCTGAGGCGTATCAGCCCACGAGCGCGCAGGCTTCCGCCACGTGGCGGTCGGCGTCGAGCTCGCCACGGATGACGTCCCGGATGCGCCGGTCGGGGCCGGTCACGTAGGTGACCCGGCGGGCGAGACCGATCAGGGGCCAGCGCACGTCGTAGGCCGAGAGGATCTTCCCCTCGGGGTCCCCCACCATCGGATAGGGAAGCTCGAGGGATTCCCGGAACCGGTCGCTCGTCTCCTGCGGGTCCTTGGAGACGCCCACGAGCGCGTAGCCCGCCTTCCGGAACCGCTCGTGCTCCCGGCGGAACCCGCCGGCCTCTCGGGTTCAGCCGGGGGTGAACGCCTTGGGGAAGAAGAAGACCACCGCCCCCTTCCCCTCCGCCAGGAGGCGGTGGAGCGAGGTGTCGCCGATCGCGAAATCGGGGGCGGGGTCGCCCGGCTTCAGCACTCCCCGACGTTATACCGCCCCCCCGAAATTGTCTAGGATAGGAAAGCATGACGCGCGCGATCATCGTCGGGAGCGGGACCGAGATCACCGGCAACCGGGTGACCAACGACATGATGTCCCGGATCATGGACACGAGCGACGCCTGGATCCGCGAGCGGAGCGGCGTGGCGACGCGCTACTTCGTGGAGCCGGGCACCGCCACCTCGGACCTCGGGGCAGCGGCCGCGCGCAAGGCCCTCGAGCACGCCCAGGTGAAGCCCGAGGAGATCGACCTGGTGGTCTTCGCCACCATGACCCCCGACCACTACTTCCCGGGATGCGGGGGCATCCTCCAGGCCAAGCTGGGCCTCCGTCCCGTACCCTGCTTCGACATCCGCCAGCAATGCTCGGGCTTCCTCTATGGCCTCGAGCTCGTGGACGCCCACGTGCGGGCGGGGCTCGCGAAGACCGTCCTCCTGGTGGGAGCGGAGGTCCACAGCGGCTTCATGACCTGGACGGCCGGGCAGTTCGACTTCATGTACGGTCGGAGCCCGACCCCGCCCACCCCCGAGGAGTACGCCTGGAACACGCGCTTCCGCCACCTCACGGTGCTCTTCGGCGACGCGGGAGCGGCGGTGGTGCTGAAGGCGGGCGAAGACGGGCGGGGCCTGATCGACCACATCCTGCACGCCGACGGCAAGGACTACGAGAAGCTCTACGTCCCGGGGACCGGCTTCAAGCACCGACCCTACACCGATCCCGGGCAGTTCCAGCGGGGCGAGCACATCCCGGTCATGGACGGGCGGTACGTCTTCAAGATGGCCACTACCCTCATGATCGAGGTCTCGCAGGAGATCCTGAAGCGCAACCACGTGGGGGTGGACGACCTCGCGATGGTCCTCATGCACCAGGCCAACCAGCGCATCAACGAGTACTGCCAGAAGGCGCTGGGCATACCCGACAGCAAGATCGTGCACAACATCGACCGCTACGGGAACACGACCGCCGCCACCATCCCCCTCCTGTGGGACGAGTGCGCGCGAAGCGGCCGCATCAAGCCGGGCGACCTCGTGCTCATGGTCGCGTTCGGGGCGGGCATGACCTGGGGAGCGAGCCTGGTCCGGGCCTGAGCTCGCGAAGACACCCGGAGAGGGCATGAGCCAGGAGGCGATTCGTTTCTTGACCGTGGCTCTCGTGGGGTTGTCCTCCCTCGGCCCTCCCGCCCAGGATGCAAAGCTCGACGAGGAGGCGTTGCGCGGGCGCGACCGCGCCGCCCTCCTCAACGTGCGTACCGTGCTCCTGGCGCAGAAACAGTTCGCGTCGCGCAACGGCGCGCTCTACGGGCCCTTCGAGTGCCTCACGAAACCGGAGACGTGCCTTCCCGACTTCCCGAAGGAGGATGCGCCCTTCCTCGATCCCACCTACGACTGGCTGGAGACCCGCCTCGGCTACGAGCGGCGGTTCCATCCCGGGCCGAAGGCGACCGAGGACGAGCTCCGGCGCGCGAAGGCCGTCCCCGACAGCCTCAAGGCCTTCGCCTTCACGGCCGTCCCCGTGAAGTCCGGAGAGACCGGCCTCCGGGCCTACTGCGGTGACGCCACGGGCAAGATCTGCTTCACCGCCGACGGCGCCACGCCCGGCATCCGGGAGGGCCGCTGCGTCCCCCCCTGCCAGGAGCTCAAGTGAGGGTGGGGGGTCGATGAACAAACACAGACGGCGTTGGTCGCGCACAGCCATCCCCCTGCTGCTCGCGGCCGCCGGTCTCGTCGCCCGCGCCCTGGGGGCGCTGCCCGAGCGGGCTGACCCCGTCCCCCCTCCGGAGAGCGTGCTCGGCTTTCGCCCCGGCGATGACGGTCAGCTCGCCGACTGGTCGCAGATCACCGAGTACTTTCGGCGCCTGGCCGCGGCCTCGCCCCGCGTCCGCGCCGACGACGTCGGGCGCACGACCGAGGGCCGCCCGTTCCTGGTGGTCACCATCACCTCGCCCGCAAACCAGTCGCGCCTCGAGGAGATCCGCCGGGACAACCTGCGCCTCTGGGATCCCCGCGGCCTTTCGGACCACGAGGCGGAGCGGATCCTGCGGCGCGGCAAGGCGGTCGTCTCCATGAACTACGCGATCCACTCGACGGAGGTGGGCGCCTCCCTCACGCCGCTCGTGCTCGCTCACCGGCTGGCGGCGAGCCCGGACCCGGAGGTCACGCGCATCCTCGAGGAGACGGTGCTGCTCCTCATCCCCTCCCACAACCCGGACGGGACCGACCTCGTGACCGCCTGGCAGCGCGGCCACGCGGGGACCGCCTTCGCGGCGACCGCCCCCCCGGCCCTCTACCAGAAGTACGCCGGCCACGACAACAACCGCGACTGGTACATGTTCACGCAAGCGGAGACCCTGCTCACGGTGCGCCACCTGCACGACCGTTGGCGGCCCCAGATCGTCCACGACGTGCACCAGATGGGGACGCGGGGAGCGCGGCTCTTCCTGCCGCCCTACCTCGATCCGTGGGAGCCCAACGTGGACCCGGCGCTGCGCGCGGCGGCGGGGGCGCTGGGCAGCGCGGTCCAGGCCCGGCTGGTGGCCGAGGGGAAGACCGGGGTGGTGACCCAGGCGATCTTCGACGCCTGGACCCCGGCCCGCGCCTACCCGCACACCCACGGCGGGGTCCGCATCCTGTCCGAGACCGCTTCCGCGGAGCTGGCCTCGCCCCTCGTCCTCACCGCCGGGGAGCTTCAGCCCGGCCTCGGCTACGACCCGCGGACACCCTCCTGGAACTTCCCGGCCCCCTGGCCGGGGGGCACCTGGGGCCTCCGCGACATCGTGGACTACCAGCTCGCGGCCTCCCTCGCGGTGCTGGACCAGGCGGCGCGGAATCGGGAGTACTGGCTGCGCACCTTCCTGGGGGTGAACCGCCGCGCCTCGGCGCGCCAATCGCCCGCCGCGTTCGCCTTCCCCTCGGAGACGGCGGACCCGCTGGCGGTGGCCCGGCTCCTTCGCGTGCTGCTCACGGGCGGGGTGGAGGTCGATCGCGCCCGCCGCGCGTTCGCCGCCGGCGGCCGGCGGCTCGCCGCGGGCTCCTACGTGGTGCGGATGCAGCAGCCGGCCAGCGCCTTCGCCAAGACCTTGCTCGAGCGCCAGCGCTACCCGGACCGCCGGCAGTGGGACGGCGGCCCGCCCGTGCGGCCCTACGACGTGACCGCGCACACGCTGCCGCTCCTGCTGGGGGTCACGGTGGAGACGGTCGAGGCTCCCTTGACGGCCGACCTCGAAGCCGTGGGGGAGGCGGTCGTGGTTCCCGGCCGCCTCGAAGGCAGCGGCCGGGCGCTCGCGCTCGGCCACGGCACCGCGGATCTCGTGGCCCTCGGCCGACTGCTGCGCGCGGGGGTTCCCGTGGAGTGGGCGACCCAGGCGTTCGACGACTCCGGACATCCGTGGCCGCCGGGCACCCTCCTGGTCCCCGCGGCCGCCCGCGACCAGCTCGGACCGCTCACCCGAGAGCTCGGGATCAACGCTCACGGCGTGACCGCGCACCCGCGATCGCTCCGGCTCCGGAAGCCCCGGGTCGGGCTGTACCAGTCCTGGGTCCCCGCCATCGACGAGGGCTGGACGCGCTTCGTCTTCGAGAAGGAGGCCGGGGTCGACTACGAGACGCTCCACGACGCCGACGTGCAGGCGGGCCGGCTCGGGGAGCGCTTCGACGCGATCGTGCTGCCCAGCCAGTCGCCGGCCACGATCCGGAACGGCCACGCCCCGGGCGCCATGCCCGAAGCCTACGTGGGGGGTCTGGGCGCCGCGGGCGCGGCCGCGCTCAAGGCGTTCGTCGAGGGCGGGGGCACCCTGGTCGCGCTCGATTCGGGGGCGCTCTACGCGATCGAGACCCTCGAGCTGCCCGTCACGAACGTCCTCGCGGGGGTGGATGCGGCCGACTTCTACTGCCCGGGGGCGATCCTTCGGGCCGGGGTCGACCAGCGCCACGCCCTAGCCCACGGCCTTCCCGCCACGAGCCCGGTCTGGTTCGAGTCGAGCCCCGCGTTCGAGACGCGGGAGGGGGCGGTGGTCCTTCGCTACGAGCAGGACGAGCCCCTGCTCTCGGGCTGGCTCCTGGGCGGGAAGCGCCTTCAGGGGAAGGGCGCGCTGGTGGAGGTGCCACGGGGCCGCGGCCGCGTGGTCCTCTTCGGCTTCCGGCCGCAGTACCGGGCCCAGAGCTGGGCCACCTACGTGCCGTTCCTGAACGCGCTCTATCTCTCTTCCGCGGAAGGCCGCTAGGGGGTCCATGCTCTCGACCCGCGCGCTCTTCGCGCCGACCGCCGTGCTTTCGGTCGCGCTGCTCGCGCCGACCGCGCCCGCGGCGGAGGCGCTCCGGCAGCATCCCGCGAACCCGCGCTGCTTCCTCTTCCGCGGCCGACCCTTGGTCCTCGTGGGCTCGACGGAGCACTACGGCGCGGTGCTGAACCCGGACTTCGAGTGGCGACGGTATCTCGACACGATCGGCGCCGACGGGCTCGACCTCGTGCGGATCTTCAGCGGAGCCTACTTCGAGAAGTCCGGCGACTTCGGAATCCGCGACAACACCCTCGCCCCCGCCCCGGGACGGGCCCTCGTCCCCTGGGCCCGGAGCGCGACGCCGGGCGCGCGCGGGGGTGGGAACCTCTGGGACCTCGACCGGTGGGACCCCGCCTATTTCGAGCGCCTGCGCCGCTTCGTCGAGGAGGCGAGCCGCCGCTCGATCGTCGTGGAGGTGGCCCTCTTCTCCTCCAACTATGCGGGGGCGGGGTGGGCCCTGAGCCCCCTCCACACCGACAACAACGTCAATGGTCTGCCCGTTCTGGACAAGCGCAAGGTCCACACCCTCGACAACGGTCCGCTCCTCGCGCGCCAGGAGGCCCTGGTCCGCCGCATGGTGGCCGAGCTCCTGCCCTTCGACAACGTCTACTACGAGGTCCAGAACGAGCCCTACGCCGATCTCCCGGAGACGGCCGACGTCACGAACCCGTACCTGCTCGCGGCGGAGCTCGCGAAGGACTGGCTCTTCTGGAAGAACCGCGTGGACCTCGCGAGCCGCGACTCCCTGGCCTGGCAGACGCGGATCGCGGCGGTGATCGCCGAGGAGGACGCGAAGCGTGGGAGCCGGCACCTGGTCGGGCAGGACGTGGGCAACTTCCGCTATCCGCTCCGGAACGTGGACGAGCGGGTCGCGATCGTGAACTTCCACTACGCGTGGCCCGAGGCGGCGACCCTCAACCGGGACCTGGGCCGGGTCGTCGGCTTCAACGAGACGGGCTTCGCGGGCTCGGACGACGCGACCTACCGGCGCCAGGCCTGGGAGTTCCTCCTCGCGGGCGGAGGGCTGTTCTGCCACCTCGACTACTCCTTCGCGGTGGGGCTCGAAGACGGGACCGCCCGCAACGAGGCCCCCGGGGGAGGCAGCCCCGCGCTCCGCAAGCAGCTCCGGGTCCTGAAGGACTTCCTGAACGGGCTCGATCTCGCCGCCCTCGCCCCCGACCCCCTGGTCGTGCGCGCCGCTCCGGGAGCCTTCACCCAGGCGCTCTCCGCGCCGGCCCGGCAGTACGCGATCTACGTCCGCGGGGATGGCCACACCCGGCTGACCCTGGAGCTGCCCGCGGGCCGCTACCGCGAGGAGTGGGTGGACACGAAAGACGGCCGGCTCGTGAAGACCGAAGCCTGGGACCATTCAGGCGGCCGGCGCTCCGCCGGGAGCCCGCCCTATGTCGCCGACGTTGCCCTGCGCCTCCGGGTCGAGGCTCGCTGACTCCCTCTCGACCTGCTACCGGGCGCGGCCCTGACGGCGCAGTAGCTCCCGCACGCGGTCGATCGGGATCGCGTCCACGGTGCGGCCGGAGCCGGTCACGGGCAGGGCGCGGAAGAGCGAGTTGAGGACCGCCTCTTCCGTGGCCTCGAGGGCGGCTTCGAAGAGCGGGGAGAGCGCATCGCCTGTCGCATAGGCGGCGGCCGGCGTCGTGGGAGCGCCGTGCCGGAAGCGCATCGCGGTCGAGAACGCGACCGCGTAGTCGCCGCTGCCGTTCGTGTAGGCGGCGCCCGTACGGGCCAGGCCGAAGAGGGCGCGGGCCGCGAGGCGCTTCAGGTCGCGGGCGAGGAGCGGCGCGTCGGTGGCCACCACGATCATGCAGGAGCCGCCGGCTTCGCGCGGCTCCTTGGTCGGGCGGTCCGCAACCCGCGGCTCGGCGAAGGCGTGCTGGCCGAGCTCGCGCCCCACCGGCACCCCGTCGACCGCGAGGACGCCGTCGAAGTTCGTCTGCACGAGCACGCCGAGGCGGTGGCCCCCGAAGCGCGCGGGCAGGACTCGGGAGCTGGTGCCGATGCCGCCCTTCCAGCCGAAGCAGACGGTGCCGGCGCCCGCGCCCACCGCTCCTTCGGCCACCGGTCCTTCGGCCGCGGCCGCCAGGGCCGCGCGGACGTGCGCGCGGGTCACGGGGAGGCTGCGGATGTCGTTCAGCCCGCCGTCGTTGGTCTCCCCCACGAGCGCGTTCACCGAACGCACGGCTTCGTTGCCGGGCTGGGCGAGGGTGTGCGCGACCACCGCCTCCACCGCCGTCCCCACGGCCAGGGTGTTCGTGAGGACGATCGGGGTCTCGATCGTGCCCAGCTCCTCGACCTGGGTCGAGCCCGCCAGCTTCCCGAACGCGTTGCCCACGAACACCGCCCCCGCGACCTTCTCCTGGAAGAGATTGCCGCCGTGGGGAAGGACCGCGGTGACACCCGTGCGGACCCTCTCGCCCTCGACGATCGTGGCGTGGCCGACCCGGACCCCGGCCACGTCGGTGATCGCGTTGAGGGGCCCTGGCGGGAAGACGCCCGGAGCTACGCCCAGGTCACGGGCGCGGGGACGCGTGGCCTCTTCGGCACCGGCACCTAGCGCGAGCGCCAGGAGGCCCGCCCCGAGACCCGCTCGGGCGCGCCTCACGAGATCCCGCTCACGGCCTGGGCAGGCCCCACTCCGCAGCCAGCGATCGCCAGACCGCCTCCGGAAGCTGGACGAGGACGGGCCGCTTCTCGGGATCGAGCCAGCGCAGCAGGCCCTCCATGGGCGCGTCGTCGAAGGCCGTGCAGCCCGCGGTCACCGACTCGGGGGCGGCGCGCAGGTGGAGGAAGATGCAGCTCCCGGCGTCGGGCGCGACCGGAGCGTCGTTGTGGCCCACCCACACCACGAGCCGGTACAGCGCATCGCTCCGCCGCATGTCCTCGGCGGAGGACCAGTCTTTCGCGACCTCGCGCTCGTCCACGAGCCGGTTGTAGAAGGCCGAGCGCGGGTCGTCGACGCAGCGCAAGGTGGCCGTGGCCTGCCGGTACGGCAGGTGCGTGCCCGCGGGAGCCCCGGGAGCGTAGCCCGTGGCCAGGCGCAGGTCGAAGACGCCGGCCGGGCTCTTCTCGTCGCCCTCCCGCTTGATCGGGCCCTCGAGGCCGGCTCTGTGCAGCCCCTTGCCCCAGGCGAGACCCGTCCGCCCCAGCGAGCCGCCCACGGCCTCGCCCGCCGCCGTCCACGGCGCCTCGACGCTCGACCGCTCGTAGCGGCGCACGCGGGCGTTCGTGGCGTCCCAGCTCGCGCTCACCGAGAGGACGATCTGGCGGCTCGCGGGCGGGATGGGCGAGGAAGCGGCGGCGAGGACAGCCAGGACCAGCAGCATGGCCGAGTCTAATACGCGGCCGCGTTGAAATCCCGCGGGGGGTCGACTAGACTCGGGGGTCGCTTCGCTTGGGAGGTCGTCCAACGGTAGGACACATGGCTCTGGACCATGGTATCGGGGTTCGAATCCCTGCCTCCCAGCCAAATAGAATCAAAATCTTAACAGCGCACTCGGATCGGCAGCGCTGCTTCAGGGTAGCACCGGCGTAGCACCCGGGACCCGGTTCGTGCGCGGGTCCCGAGCCACTGCGTCTCGTCCGTGATCGAGCTTCGCCGCTACCTCACTTCTGAGATCCAGCAGTTCGCCGACAGCGACCTCTGCAGCAGCCTCAGAGCCATGCGCGCCGCGTGCCGGAAGTTCTGGAGTCCGTCGACGACCGCGGCGGAATCGTCGTCCGGTACGGTTTCACTCTGAGTAATAGGCGCTATATAATCTCGGCATCCCAACCGCGTCCGGTGAAGGCGTAGCCGCTCGTCGCAGTTCCTTGGGACGGGGTTGGCCCAAGGATAATCAATCCGGCAGGCCAAGGAGGCCGGGGATCGAAATGTCCTCGTCCAGAGTGGGCCAGTGGATCGCGTAGCCGTCGCCGTAGAGCTCGTAGTTGTGGCGGTCTGCTTCCGGGGCGTCGCGTAGGCGCGGAAACCACTCGAGCGGCACGGTCAGCGTGCGGCCGTCCTTGAGCTGCACCATCAGCCCATCGGTTACGAATTCGATTGCCTGGGCCCGCGGCTCAGCGCTTATCACCGAAGTACTCATTCCACCTCTCGATGAAGAAGACTTGGTGCTCAAAGGTCACCTCTCGGACGCGCCTGAGCTCGGTGCGATTGAAACCGCGCGCAAAGGCGAGACCCACGGGACGGAGCCAGAGTTTCGCGACGCTGTCGCCCTTGCGTACGTGGACGTGCGGCGGTTCCTGTCTCTCGCCGCTGAAGAAGTAGAAGCGAAAGCCCTCGATCAGGAGCAGCGTCGGCATGTGACGTTTCTAGAGCCCTCCTGTTCGCCATGAGGCCCTCTTCCTCCGTCGATTATAGGCCCTCTCCCGAGGGTGCGCCTTCTCCATCGCGCGGGCGACGGCGGCCTACCCTCATGCCCGCGCGAACGGCAAGACGGCGGCCCGGCCGCTCGGTCCCGGTCACGATGTCGCGGAGTCGCGCGGACCACGCCTCGAGCGCGGCCATGAGCAGATCATCAAGCCCTAGCCGGGCCGCCGCGCCTCAGCGCGGCACCATGGCCGTGAAGGGGAAGACGTAGGCCTGCAGCAGCACGAGCAGGCCGACCAGGCAGGCCAGGGCCAGGCTGTGGAAGAAGACGTAGCGCAGGATGTCGCCTTCATGGCCGTACCAGCGTGTGGCGGTGCTGGCCACCACGATGCTCTGCGCGTCCACCATCTTGCCCATCACACCCCCCGAGCTGTTGGCGGCGGCCATCAACGTGGGGCTCAGGCCGAGCTGCTCGGCGGTGATGCGCTGCAGGCTGCCGAAGAGCACGTTGGACGAGGTGTCCGAGCCGGTGAGGGCCACCCCCAGCCAGCCCAGCAGGGTGCCGAAGAACGGGTAGAGAAAGCCGGTCTTGGCGAAGGTCAGGCCCAGGGTGGCGTCGAGCCCCGCGTACCGCGTGGTGAACCCCAGGGCGAGCATGGCGGCGATGGTGAGGAGAGACCAGCCGACCAGCTTGAGGGTGTCCCAGTAGCCGCGGAGGAGCTCGGCCGGACGGTAGCGCATGACCAGGGCGGCGATGAGCGCGGCCACCAGGATGCCGGTGCCGGTGGCGGAGAGCCAGTTGAAGAGATAGACGGCGGCCTCGGGCTTCGGCATCGCCACCACCGGGGGCACGCGCTGCACCAGGTTGTGCAGCCCGGGCACGGGGATGCGCAGGATCGAGATCCCGTCCAGCAGGGCCTTGGTCTGGGGCAAGCCCCAGACGAAGACCACGACGCTCAGGATGATCCACGGCAGCCAGGCCCGGAGCACCAGACCCGAGGAGTGGCCGTGCGACGTCTCGGGAGGCGGCGGCGCCTCTTTTCCATCCGCCCCCCAGTGCTGGCGCGGCCGCCAGACTCGCAGGAACAGGGTCACCGCGCCCATCGAGATCAGCGCGGACACCACGTCCACCAGCCACGGGCCGTGGAGGTTCGAGATCAGGAACTGGGGCACCGCGAAGGCCCAGACCAGCCAGAACGGCACGATCACGGAGAAGATCGGAAGCTGCCGGCCCGCCATTGCGCTCAAGGCCCGGAGATCGAGGTCGGTGACGCTCTGGAGGGCGATGATCGGCGTGCCCAGCGCGCCAAAGGCCACGGGCGCGGTGTTGGCGATGAGGGAGAGGCCCGAGGCGGCGAGAGGCGAGAAGCCCAGGCCCATCAGGATGGCCCCGCTCACCGCCACGGGGGTGCCGAACCCCGAGGCCCCCTCGAAGAAGGCGCCGAAGCAGAAGGCCACCAGCAGGAGCTGCAGGCGCTGGTCGCGCGTCACCGCGGTCAGGCTCTCGCGCAGGATTTTGAAGAGCCCTCGCTGCACGGTGAGCTGGTAGAGGAACATCAGGTTCAGGATGATCCAGCCGATGGGCAGGAGGCCGTAGGCGGCGCCGAAGGCCGCGGTGCCGAGAGCCATGCCGACGGGCATGCCGAACACGAGGACCGCCACCGCGAGCGCGGTGAAGAGCCCCAGGAGGGCGGCCGTGTGGGCCCGGAGCCGGAGCCAGGCCAGGGTGCCCAGGAGCACGATCACGGGGAGGGCGGCGAGCAGGGTCGAGAGCAGCCGGTTGCCGAGGGGGTCGTACACCTGCGGCCACGAGTGCGCGGTCTGCGCCAGGGCGGCAGGTGTCATGACAACCCCCGAGTTGGCCCGGAGCCGGAGCAAGTTATACTAGAGATTCCCGAGGCCGTCGCCTGAGACGCGGGTCGACCAGGCCCGCATCCCTTCCCCTCTCGCACGCTCATTGAAGGGCCGAAAGACTCCGGAGGAAGCGTGATCCAGTCATCCGTCCATTTCGTCGTGCACCTCGCCCCCATCCTGCTCGCGCTCGGGCTCGCCTGGACGGTCGTCCGGGCCGTGGGGATCAGGGTGGTGTGGCGAGAGCACGAGTAGCCTCCTCCTCGGGAGGCCGGGTCCTCCGACATGCCGCGTACAGCAAGCCGTCGTAGGCCACCTTCATGGCGGCCCCCACCACCAGCGGCGTCATCAGCGAGGCGGTGGCCAGGAGTCCCGCCAAAGCCGGCGCCACCGCCCAGGCTCCCATGCGCACGAGGTGGGTGAGGCCCGAGGCGAACGTGCGCTCCTCCGGCCGCACCACCGCCATCACGTAGGACTGGCGGGTGGGAACGTCCATCTCCGCGAGCCCCTCCCGCAGCAGGAAGAGGGCGGCCGCCACGGGGAAGCTCGGGGCGAAGGCGACCGTGACCAGGAGCAGGCTGGACGGCACGTGGGTGAAGACCATGGTGTTCACGAGGCCGATCCGGCGGGCCAGGAGCGCGGCTCCCACGTGGGAGAGCGCGTTCAGGACCCGCGCGGCGAAGAAGAGCAGCCCGAGGGTCTCGGCTCCCACGGCAAAGCGCTCGCTGAAGAAGAGCGAGAGGAAAGCCGTGGTGAGGAAGCCCCCGCCCAGGCTGTCCAGGGCGAAGAGGGCCGAGATCCGGGCGAGCAGCCGGCGCGAGGACGGGGTGAGGCGCACGGTCGGCGCAGGCGCGTGCTTCTCCACCGCAGGTGACAGGCCGAGGTAGAGGGGCAGCGGGGCCAGGGCCAGGAGGGCCAGCAGGCCGAAGCTCACGCGGAGCGCCAGGAGGTCGCCGAGACCCCGGGTCACGAGGAGCGCGGGGGTGATCGCGAGCAGGGAGCCCAGGGCGTGCCCCGCGTCCTGCAAGACGTTGTAGGCGGCGAAAAGGGCGGTCCGGCCCGCGTTGGTGGTGGTCTCGGGCAGAGCGGCCTGCTCCAGGACGAGGGCGGCCCCCCGATCCCGTCCCATTCCGTTCAGCATCCCCAGGAACGCGCACAGGGCCAGCGCGAGGGGAGCCGTCACGAGAGGCACGGCCAGAGCACCCGCTCCCCCCAGCACCGTCAGGCCGATCAGGAAGCGTCGCCGGCCCAGGCGGTCTCCGCGCAGCGTGGCGAGGAGGCTGGCGAGCGCGGCCCCCGCGAGGCCTGCCGCGACCACGAGACCGAACGCGGCGGGACCGACGCGGAGCCGGGCGAGGTAGAGCCCGAGCAGGACGGCCACGAGCCCCGTCGCCGTCGCGCGAAGGAAGGCGGCGAAGCAAAGCCGGCCCTGGTCCGCGGTCCAGAGGCGCACGTGAGTTTATAACAGTTGATAAGAGATATAGCAATTGCTATACCCATCACTTTCATGGCTCGGCCTGGGCCAGGACTTGCGGTACGCGGCGAGGTCGCTGCGCCGCAGCGCGACGTTCTCGGCCACCACCCTCGCCCTGCGGTCGGACTGAAGGGCCGGCACTATACTTTCGCGTGCCCGCCGCCCGACGCGTCGCCCTCCCGGACGACCGGCCTGCTCCCGGAGAAGAGCGCCGCCTGCGCGACCTGCTCGCGCAACCCGCCGAGGCCGCGGCCAGAGCCCTCGTGGGCCAGGTGCTCGTGCGGCGCGGACGGCGGCCGCTCCGGGTGCGCATCGTGGAGACCGAGGCCTATCTCGGCGAAGCCGACCCCGCGGCTCATGCCTTCCGCGGCCGCACTCCCCGCACGGAGCCGATCTGGGGACCCCCCGGGACGCTGTACGTCTACTTCGTCTACGGCATGCACCACTGCCTGAACCTGAGCGCCGACCGCGAGGGCGTGCCGGGCTGCGTGCTGATCCGCTCCGGGGAACCCCTCGACGGAAGTGGGCTGCCGCCGCTGTCCTGCCGCGGCCCGGGTCGGCTCTGCCGGAGACTGCGGCTCACCACCCGCCACAGCGGCCGCCATCTCTTCGAGCCCCGCGCGCCCTTGACCCTGCGCGAGGGAACGGCTCCGCCGCGCATCGCGGTGTCGAGGCGGGTTGGCATCCGAAGGGCGGCGGAGCGGCGGCTCCGGTTCTTCGATCCGGAGAGCCTCGCGGTCTCGGCGGGCCCGCGCCTCCTGGTGTAAGCTTCCCGGGTGAGGGGCTTACTGGCCGTGGGCCTGGTGCTCCTGGGCGCCGCGGGATCGGCCGAGGCCCCGGAGCCCGATCCGGCGTTCGCCCGGCAGCTCCCCGCGGAAGTGGGCGACGTGCGCACGTTCGAGACGGTGAGCGGCGCCGTCACGAGCGCCTCCGCCTCCGGCCGCTATCGCTTCTACGTGAACCCGCACTTTCAGGCCCTCTACCAGGTCATGCGCTACCGCGTGCGGTTCACCGTCGACGGCGAGGCCGCTCCCACGGAGAAGGTCGTCTGGAACAGGCGACCCGGCCAGCGCGAGCCGCTCGTGGTGTGGGCGCGGGTCACGACCGAGGAGCCCGTGAGGTGGCGGTCCATCACGCCGGGGACCGACGAGTACCTCATCGAGATGGGGCGTCTCATGCAGATCCTGTCCGCGCACGGCGCGGCCCGCTCCCAGGACGAGCGATGACGGGGGGCCGATGGCAGGGGGTCGATAGATGAAGAGCGACGCTTTCGGGGCCCGCTCGGCCTTCGAGACGGGGCAGGGAGCCGCCACCCTCTACCGGCTCAGCGCGCTCGAGAAGACGGGGGTGGCGAAGGGACTCGACCGCCTCCCCTTCTCGATCAAGGTGCTGCTGGAGGCGGTGCTGCGCCGCGTGGACGGCGAGCTGGTGACCGGCGAGGACGTCCGGAACCTGGCGGCCTGGAACGCCGCCGCCCCCAAGGACGTCGAGCTGCCCTTCATGCCGGCCCGGGTGATCCTCCAGGACTTCACGGGCGTTCCCGCGGTGGTGGACCTGGCCGCGATGCGCGGGGCGGTGAAGCGCCTGGGGGGCGATCCCCGGAGGATCAACCCCCTCGTCCCCGTCGACCTGGTGGTGGACCACTCGGTGCAGGTGGACGTCTTCGGCTCTCCGGACGCCCTGCAGAAGAACGCGGAGATCGAGTTCCAGCGCAACCGCGAGCGCTACGAGTTCCTGCGCTGGGGCCAGAAGGCCTTCGCCAACTTCCGAGTGGTGCCGCCCGCCACCGGGATCGTCCATCAGGTCAACCTCGAGTACCTGGCCAAGGGAGTGCTCACGAAGCGGGACGAGGGCGCGACCGTGGCCTTCCCCGACACCCTCGTGGGGACCGACTCCCACACCACGATGATCAACGGCCTGGGCGTGCTCGGCTGGGGAGTGGGCGGGATCGAGGCCGAGGCGTCCATGCTCGGGCAGCCTCTGTACATGGTCACCCCCCAGGTGGTGGGCTTCCGGCTCGCGGGCCGGCTCCGGGAGGGCGTGACCGCCACCGACCTCGTCCTCACCGTGACCCAGCTCCTGCGCAAGAAGGGGGTGGTGGAGAAGTTCGTGGAGTTCTACGGCCCCGGGCTCGCGCAGATGACCCTGGCTGACCGGGCCACCGTCGCGAACATGGCTCCCGAGTACGGGGCCACCTGCGGCTTCTTCCCCGTGGACGACGAGACCCTGAGCTATCTCCGGCGCACGGGGCGGACGGAGGCCGAGGTGACGCTGGTCGAGCGCTACTGCAAGGAGCAGGGGCTCTTCCGCACCGAGGCCTCGCCCGACCCCGTCTTCACGGACACCCTGGAGCTGGACCTCGCGACGGTCGAGCCGAGCCTGGCCGGGCCCAAGCGGCCCCAGGACCGGGTGGCCCTCGCCCAGATGAAGGAGGCTTTCCGGAAGGCCCTGACCGCGCCCGTCAAGGAACGGGGCTTCGGCCTCGGGGCCGAGGACCTCTCGCGCACGGCGCCCGTGGAGGTGCGGGGCGACAAGGCCGAGCTCCGGCACGGGTCGGTGGTGATCGCCGCGATCACGAGCTGCACCAACACCTCGAACCCCTCGGTCATGCTGGGGGCGGGGCTCCTCGCCCGGAAGGCGGCGGCCCGAGGCCTGCGCGTCCCCGGCTACGTGAAGACAAGCCTGGCCCCCGGCTCCAAGGTCGTCACCGAGTACCTGCAGAAGGCCGGGCTCATGAAGGACCTGGACTCCCTCGGCTTCAACCTCGTGGGCTACGGCTGCACCACGTGCATCGGCAACAGCGGGCCCCTGCCCCCGGTGGTCTCGAAAGCGGTGAACGAAGGCAGGCTGGTGGCGGCGGCCGTCCTCTCCGGCAACCGCAACTTCGAGGGCCGGGTCAATCCCGACGTGAAGGCGAACTACCTGGCCTCACCGCCCCTGGTGGTGGCCTACGCCCTGGCGGGGACGACCGACATCGATCTCACCAAGGAGCCCCTCGGCCGGGACAAGGGTGGCCGACCGGTGATGCTGGCCGAGGTGTGGCCGACCCAGAAGGAAGTGGCTGAGCTCGAGGACTCGATCGGCGCCCAGATGTTCCGCCGCAGCTACGGTAACGTCTTCGACGGCAACCCCACCTGGAACGCGATCCCGGTGCCGGGAGGCGACCTGTTCGAGTTCGAGGACGAATCCACCTACATTCAGGACCCGCCGTTCTTCGCGGACTTGACCCTCGAGCCGAAGCCCCTCCTCGACATCCTGGCCGCGCGGGTGCTGGCCGTGGTCGGCGACTCCGTCACCACCGACCACATCTCCCCGGCCGGGGACATCGCCTTGAACAGCCCGGCCGGACGCTACCTCGCGTCGAAGGGGATCGAGAAGAAGGACTTCAACTCCTACGGCTCGCGGCGGGGCAACGACCGGGTGATGGTGCGCGGCACCTTCGCGAACATCCGCCTCAAGAACCTGATGGTCCCGGGAGTGGAGGGCGGGGTCACGGTGCACGTGCCTTCCGGGGATCGCATGGACGTCTACGACGCGGCCGAGCGCTACCGGGCCGAAGGGACCCCGCTGGTCGTGATCGCGGGGAAGGAGTACGGGAGCGGCTCCTCGCGGGACTGGGCGGCCAAGGGGACCCTGCTCCTGGGGGTCCGGGCCGTGCTCGCGGAGAGCTACGAGCGCATCCACCGCAGCAACCTGGTGGGGATGGGGGTGCTGCCCCTGCAGTTCAAGGCCTCCCAGAACGCGGAGTCCCTCGGCCTCACCGGCCTGGAGAAGCTCACCATCGCCGGCATCGCGGGCGAGCTGAGGGCCCGGCAGGACGTCACGGTCGCGGTGGAGCGCGGGGACGGCACGAAGTCGTCCTTCACCGCCACCGCCCGCCTCGACACCCCGGTCGAGATCAACTACTACCGCAACGGGGGCATCCTTCACACCGTGCTCCGGAAGATGCTCAAGGGCTGACGCGGCCGCGCGATGGCACGCCTCACCTTCCTCGGCGCGGCCAAGACGGTCACCGGCTCGCAGTACCTGATCGAGACCGGGTCCGCCCGGGTCATGGTCGATTGCGGCATGTTCCAGGGCGACAAGCCGCTGCGCCAGCGCAACTGGGGGGAGCCGGAGTACGACCCCGCGCGGGTGGAAGCCCTGGTCCTCACGCATACCCACCTCGACCACATCGGCCGGGTGCCCCGGCTGGTCAAGCAGGGCTTCCGGGGGCCCATCTGGTGCACGCCCGCCACCCGGGAGCTGGCGGAGATCCTGCTGCTCGACGCCGCCCATCTGCAGAAGGAGGACGCGGAGTACCTCAACCGGAAGAAGCTTACCAGCCACGAGCCCGCCCTGCCCCTCTTCGACGAGGCGGACGTGCAGGAGGCGCTCACCCTCTTCCGGACCGTCTCCCTGGGCGAGGACCGCGAGGTGGCCAAGGGGGTCTCGTTCTCCTTCCGCGACGCCGGGCACCTCCTCGGGGCCGCTTCGGCAGACGTGACGCTCCGCCAGGACGGACGGACCACGCGGATCCTCTTCAGCGGCGACGTGGGGCGTTTCGGGGCGGTCTTGACCAAGGACCCCGAGCTGGCGCCCACCGCGGACTACCTGGTCGTGGAGAGCACCTACGGCAACCGCGTGCACGCGGCGGTGGACGTGCGCGACCAGCTCGAGGGCGTGCTCCAGCGCACGTTCGCACGGGGGGGGGTGCTGCTGATCCCCGCCTTCGCGGTGGGCCGGGCTCAGCAGATGATCCTGCTCATGGACCAGATGGTGAGCGAGGGCCGGATGCGGCCCTTCCCCATCCACATCGACAGCCCGATGGCGGTGGACGCCACCCGCATCTACGCGAATCACCCCGAGGCCCACCGGGTGAACCTCAACGGAACCTCTGGCCGGAGCCTGCTCTACGGCAAGTGGGTCCACCTCCACCGCACGCGCGCGGAGTCGGAGGCCCTCAACGCGCTGAAGGGCCCGGCCGTGATCATCTCCTCCAGCGGGATGCTGACCGGGGGACGCATCCTGCACCACTGCCGGGTGCGGCTGCCCCACGCGGAGAACACGCTCCTCATCACCGGCTACCAGGCGGCGGGGACCCTCGGCCGGGCTCTCCTCGACGGAGCGCGGGTCGTGCGCATCCACAAGGGGGAGGTATCGGTGCTGGCGGAGGTGCGGGACCTGAAGGGCCTCTCCGGCCACGCCGACGCCGGCGAGATGCTGCGCTGGCTGTCCGGGGTCACCGCCCCGCCCCGCATGGTCTTCGTCACCCACGGAGAGGAGGATGCGGCGCTTGCCCTCGGCGCGCGCATCAGCAAGGAGCGTGGCTTTCCCACCCACGTCCCCGGCCTCGGCGAGACCGCGGAGCTTCCGTGAAGGCGCTCCTCATCGACATCGACGGCGTGGTCCTGCAGGACGACCGGCCGCTGCCCGGGGCGGGGGAGCTCGTGGCCTGGCTCCTCGGCTCGGGCCGTCCGTTCCTGTTCCTCACGAACTACTCGTCGCAGACCCCGGCCGAGCTCGCCCACCGCCTCGGCACGGCGGGGATCGCGGTCCCCCCCGAGCACGTCTACACCTCGGCCATGGCCACCGCGGAGTTCCTGGCCAAGCAGGCGGGGACCCGGCGCCGGGCCTACGTCGTGGGGGAGGGGGCCCTCGTGCACGCGCTCTACGAGACGGGCTTCACCCTCTCCGATACCGACGCCGACTTCGTGGTGCTCGGGGAGACCCGGGCCTACAACTTCGACATGATCCAGCGGGCGTCCCAGCTCGTGAAGAAGGGGGCCCGCTTCATCGCCACCAACCCCGACGTGGCGGGGCCGCAGGGCCGGCCGAGCTGCGGGGCCTTCGCCGCCCCCATCGAGCGCATCACCGGCAAGGCCCCCTTCTACGTGGGCAAGCCCAGCGCGTTCATGATGCGAGCCGCCCTGCGCCACATGCAGGCGCACTCGGAGGACGCCTGGATGGTGGGGGACAACATGGACACCGACATCATCGCGGGGGTGCAGACGGGCATGGTGACGGTGCTCGTGCTGTCGGGGGTCAGCAGGGAGGAGGACCTCCCCCGCTTCCCCTACCGCCCCGACCACATCGTCCCCGACGCGATCGCGCTGCGCGCCCTGCTCGCCCAGCAGGATTGAGGCGGGGCCATCCCGGCACCCGCGTTCCCCTCCCCTTTGTGCCCCTCCCCGGTTTGTGCTCCAATCGCTGGGAGACATGGAGGAACCCTTGGGCCTGAAGGAACGCATCCATTTCCTGACCACCGCACAGCAGGTGGACGAGTTCTTGACCAAGAACCCGAGCGCCGCCATCTTCAAGGCGGGGACCTGTCACAAGACCCAGGAGACCTTCGCTCACGTGCAGGCCCATCTCGAGACCCGCGAGGACCTGCCCCTGGGGATCATCCGGGTGGTGGAGGCGCGCGCGGCCAGCAACCGCGTGGCCGAGCGGACCGGGATCCCGCACGAGTCGCCCCAGATCGTGCTGTTCAAGGACGGCAAGGCGGTCTTCGACCGCGACAACTGGGACATCACGAGCGAGGCCCTGGCGGAGGGGCTGGAAGCCCACCCGGCCCGGGCATAGCCGGGGGCGACGCAGCCCCCCTTTGCTCAATGACGACGATCTATGAGTGGGAACAGCGCCCGGAGGGTGTCGACCGCCTCCTGGGAGAACTCGAACCCTGGCACCGTCGTCGAGGTGCGCACCCCGGCGGCGGCCGCCGCAACCCGACCCCCGCCCGTCGACACGGCAGCGAGGCCGAAGTAGGGTCCGAGGTTCACCGGGGGGAGGCTTCCTCCGCGCTGGTTGATGAGGGCGATCCACTCGTTGGCCAGGATGGCGTAGCCAAGGTCCGTCAGGTGGATCCCGTCATAACTGAAGATGCCGCCGGTCAGGAAGGCGCTGGTGAGGGCGACCCCGCCGAGGTCGCGGCCGGAGACCGTGAACTCCTTGAGCAACGCGTTCACGTCCAGGACCGGGATCCCGGCCGCGCTGCATATCTCCGCGATCGCCCGGTTGTTGGTCTCCACGCGGTCGTGGATGGCCGCCACCTCCGCGGTGTCGAGGATCACTTCGTCGGGCAGTGCGCTCCCCTGGCCCCCGAGGCCGGCAGGGATCCCCACCCCCTGCGCGAGATACACGGACGCGGCAAGGGTCACGAAGGAGCCCGAGGGGAGCGGGCCGTTCGGCCCGATCAGCGGCACCGGCTGCCCGTTCACGAGCACCGGCTGGCGGGTCGCCGGGTTCACCACCACCCGCGGGATAGTGGTCACGAAGGGGATGCTCGTGACGTCGGGAAGGTTCGCGGCCACGATCGGGACCCCCGTGCCCTTGAGGGCGGCCACGATCTGCGTGTACACCTGCCGGAAGGTGGCGGCGGGCACGAGCGTCACCCCATCGATGGCCCGGCCGTTCACCGCCGCTCCCAGCACGTCGTTGTTGCCGATCCAGAGGGTGACGAACGTGGGGTGGGAAGCCAGCGCCTGCTGCACCGCGGTGCCGAGGCCGCGCAGCACGAGGTCGTGGAAGCCGCCGCCGGTGGCGGTCAGGCAGTCCACCGAGGTCGCGCCCGGCACCCCGAGGTTGTTGTAGGACCGGGCGAGCGCGGCGTTCACGGGGACTCCCTGGGCCGTGAACTTGGGGGCGATCACCGGGCTGGGGCTCAGGGTCAGGAGGGCGAGCTCGGTCGGGATCCCCGGCTCCGAGACCAGCGGCTGCTGGAAGTCGGTCAGCCTGGCCTGGCGCGCGATGAGCGCGGGGTAGGAGTTGAGCTGGTGGGTCTGCACCAGGCTGCCCGACATGAAGCCGGCGGTGAGGCTGTCGCCGAGGGCCACGTAGTTGGTGAAGACCTGCGCCTGGGCGTAGCCCGAGCTCGCGAGGAGGGCGGCGAGGGCCAGGGAGAGGCGGTTCATGATCATGGGCTCCTCTAGAACGCGTAGCCGAGCGACACCCCGAAGGTGAACGCCGAGTTGTCGTAGGTTCCGTTGTAGCGGTCGCGGTTCAGCCCCTCGGTGCTGCGCGGGGAGAGGCGGAGGTACCAGGCCCCCGCGTCGATGCGCAGCCTCCCTTCGGTCCACGAGCCGCCGAGAGAGAAGCCGTGTCGGTCCTGGTCGGGGAGGAGAGGCGAGACGGACGGGGCGGGCACCGGGGTCTGGTCGAAGTGATAGCCGCCCCGGACGGCCCACCGTTCGTTGAGCCGGCGCTCGATCCCGACGCGGAACTGCCAGCTGTTCCGGTAGTCCTCCACGATGGTCTGGCTCGCGACCCCCGAGCCCCTCTCGAAGTCGAGCTGGAGCCGGCCGAAGGTCGACCACTGGAACCAGACCGCGTCCGCGGCCAGCGTCCAATCCTCCCAGCGGTATGCGGCGCCCCCGCCGAAGCTGGCCGGGAAGGTGATGGCGGTCGTGATCCCGGGCCGGCCCGCGGGCAGGCCGGCCACCGCCGCCGCATCCACCTGGGCGTTGCCGGTGGGGATGGGGGTGAAGGCGGCGTCCCCGGTGTAGTCGACCGTCACCCTGTGGCGGTAGGCGAGGCCGAGGGAGAGGTTGTCGCTCGGCTTGGCGAGCAGGCCGACGTTGAAGCCCCAGCCGGTGTTCCAGCCGCTCGCGAGCTCCACCTCCGCCACGTCGATGACGGTCTGGGTGAACGGGTTCACGCTGGGTACGCGCCGACGGAGCTTGACCTTGGAGACCCGGAAGTCGAGCCCGCCTCCGATCGAGAGGCGGTCCGCGAGCTTGTAGGCGACGGTGGGGTTCAGGGAGAACGACTTGAGATCCGCCTCCAGGGAGATGAAGCGGCCGCTGTAGGTCTTGGGGTTGGCCCACTGGGTCTTGAGGCCGAAGGGCGAGTCGATGCCGACCCCGAGCACGAGGCGGTCACGGACCTTCTGGGTGTAGTAGAGGGTGGGGACCGGGACCACTCCCACGTCCTGCGCCTCCCGGGTCCCCGCGCCGGGGAACGGATCGTCCCCCGTGAACTTGGAACGGGGGGCGACGAGCGTCCCTCCGAGATAGATCTGGCTGCCTTTGAGGAAGGCGATCCCCGCCGGGTTGTGGAAGATCGCGGAGGGGTCGTCGGCGAGGGCGGTGTAGGCGCCGGAGAAGCCCATCCCCCGTCCGCCCTGCTCGTAGATCGAGAAGCCGGAGGCGGCCAGGGAGGGCGGCCGCAGGAGCGAGGCCAGCATGAGAGCGGGGGCGGCGAGGAGGGCGGCGCGCGGGGGGCGCATCGACATCAGTTGACCTCCGGTTTGGCGTGGTCCGTTCGGTGGTTCAGGCCGCGGGGAGGAAGACGCGGGTCTCGAGCGCCCCTCCGGGGAGAGGAGCGAAGCGGACGAAGCCGCCCATCTCCCGCACCAGCCGGTAGGCCTCGCCGAGGGGACCGGGGTCGGCCCCCTTCAGCATGCGCTGCTGGTCCTCGACCGAGAGCGACGCGCCGTGGCCGAGAGCGAGCATCAGGAAGTCGCGCTTCACCTCGCCGTCGCGGCCGCGGAGCAGCACGGGCTTGCGCTCGGAGCGGACCACGATCGAGGAACCGGGCGGGCAGGCCACCGCGATCCCGTGCAGCAGCGCGGCCGCGGCCCGGCGCAGGCTCGCGGGCGGGCAGCGCGGGGGATTCGTGCCGGGGATGACCTTGTTCTCGACCGAGACCCTGCGCGCGTCGAGGACGTTCCGGGCCGAGGCCACCGCCTCGTTGAGCAGGCCGTCGAGGCCCACCGAGGGGAAAGCACCGGTGGCCGAGCTTTGCCGCGGCACCGCAGCGGGTGCGGGGGGGCTCGGGCGCGCGGGGGAGGCGGGCATGGGCCTCACCGCCGCGAACGACCCCGTCGGGTTGGCGGGCGCGGGCCGGGCCGGAGCGGGGGTGGGGGCCGCCGGGTTCGCCGCGGGGGCAACCTTGGGCACCGCGGCCCTTCCGAGCTGCTGGATGAGCAGCCGCATCCGGGCCGCCTCCTGCTGGATGTTGCCGATCGCGGCCGCCCGCTTGCTTTCGTCGCGGTAGGACTGGAGGAGCTCGGCCTGGGACAGGATCGCGCCCAGTCCCTCGTTCATCTCGCCCACGAGGTCGGTCAGGGCCTCGGCCAGCTCGACGTTGGAGCGGATGGCGCGGTGCAGCAGCTCCTCCGACACCGGGCTCGCGTCGCCCCCCGCCGGCATGGCGGACGAGGCCAAGTCGGCCGGATGAGCGAGCACCACCCGGGCGGGCGAGCCCGCGCTGGCGGAGGCCGGGGCCTTAGGCGCCTTCCGGAGCAGGTTCGAGAAGGCCTGGGCCACCACCTCGTGGACGGTGGAGGGATCGAGGCCCTTCTCCTTCAGGTTGTACTTCACCGCGATCGCGGCCAGCATGTCCTGCACCACCGCCACGAAGGTCTCGAGGACTCCCTCGCCGCGTGACGCCACCGCCGGGAAGGCCTTGCGGCCCCAGAAGTTCAGAGCCTTGTCCATCTCGCCCTGGGGCAGCAGCTCCGGCAGGTCCTGCTTGTTGTACTGCAGGACGAGCGGCACCTTCTCGGGCACCAGGCGGTTGGCGAGCAGGTTGACCTTCATGTTCTCGAAGGCCGACATGTTCTCCTTGAGCTGATTGCGCTGTCCGTCGGCCACGAAGACCACGGCGTCCGCTCCCGCCAGCACCACGCGCCGGGTGGCGTTGTACTGGACCTGGCCGGGAACGGTGTAGAGCTGGATCTTGAAGTCGTAACCGGAAACCGCGCCCAGGCTGAAGGGCAGGAGGTCGAAGAAGAGGGTGCGGTCCTGGGCGGTGTTGAGCGAGATGAGGCGGTTCGCCCCTTCGGGGTCGGTCAGCCGATGGATCTGCTCGAGGTTGGTGGTCTTGCCCGATTGGGCGGGCCCGTAATAGACCACCTTGGCCTTGATGGTCCGTTCGCTGAAGTTGAACTGGACCATAGTGGCAGGGTCTGCCCGGGGCGTGCTCCTCTAGAAAGCGTGACGGACTATAGCACGGGCCTCGCCGCTCCCTCAACGAGCGCGTCCCGCGGCGCCCCCGAGCCCCGGGACCCCCTCGCCTCGCCTTGACCGCAGGGCCCGGCGGCCGATAGAATTGCAGTTTGGCGTCCGGGCCGGGACGGGCCCTCAGGGAGGATGCAATGGCTCAGCGATGCGACATCTGCGGCAAGGGGCCCCAGTTCGGCAACCGGATCAGCCACGCCCACAACGTCACCCACCGCCGCTTCAACCCGAACCTGCAGCGGGTCCGGACCGTGCGGAAGGGGGTGCAGAGGAAGCTCCGGGTCTGCACCCGCTGCCTGCGCTCCGGCAAGGTCACGAAGGCAACGCCGCAGCCGCGCACCGCGGCCTAGAACGCCGCGATGACGTCGATCTCCACCCGCACTCCCCGCGGGAGGGCGCCTGCCTGGATGGTGGACCGGGCCGGGGGGTTCTTGCCCAGGAAGCGCGCGTAGACCTCGTTCATCTTCGCGAAGTCCGCGATGTCGGCCAGGTAGACCGTGGCCTTGACCACGTGCTCCGGCCCCATCTTCGCGTCCTTGAGGATGGCCAACAGGTTGTTGAGGACGCGCTCGGTCTGGACCGCCACCTCCCCCTCGACGAGCTGGCCGGTCGCGGGGTCCATGGCGATCTGGCCGGAGACGAAGAGCAAGCCGCCGGAGATGACGCCCTGGGAGTAGGGCCCGATCGGCTTGGGGGCCAGGGAGGTGCTGACGTACTTCTTGGGCAAAGGAGCCTCCTCGCGCTGCCTGGGCACCGTGACGCACCCCCAGCGGGACATGAGCCTAAGGGCAACCGGCCCCGGAGATCAAGCGGGCGGGCCCCCGGGCCGTTCAGCGGGAGACGGCCTGCCGCTCGACGTCGATCACGCCCGCCACCCCCCGGACCGACTTCACGACCTTGTCGAGGTGCTTGAGGTCGTTGATGCGCACGGTCAGCTCGATGGACGCCGTTCGGTCGTCGAAGGTGCGGACCTGGGCGTCCCGGATGTCCGTCTGCATCGCCGCCAGCACCGCGGTGACCGCGGCCAGGGCCCCCGGACGGTCTTCGATGTCCACCGAGAGACGCACCTCGTAGGAGCCGTCGCCCCCGCTCTCCCACTCGACCGCGATCCGCCGCTCCGGGTCGTAGAGGAGGTTCGTCACGTTGGGGCAGCTCTGGGAGTGGACGGAGACGCCCTTGCCCCGGGTGATGTAGCCCACGATGGGCTCCCCGCGGATGGGGTTGCAGCACTTGGCCCGGTAGACCAGCAGGTCGTTCGTTCCCTTGACCTTGATGCGTTCCTCGCCCACCCGCAGGAAACGCTTCACCGCGTCCACCATGGGCCGGGCCTTCTCGGGGGCGGGGGGCTGCTCGAGCTTCTCGGGCGAGACCAGCCGGGCCAGGACCTGCCGGACCGAGACCTTGCCGTACCCGATGGCGGCGAAGAGATCGTCGATCCGCATCCCCACCCCGAGCTCCTGGGCCAGGGCCTCGAGGGGGGCGGGCTCCGCCACCACCTTCTTGAGGGCGAGGTCGTAGCGCTTCAGCTCCCGCTCCAGGTGCTTCCTTCCGATCTCCAGGGCCTGCTGCTTCTCCGCGTTGTTCAGGTAGTGGCGGATCTTGGCCTTGGCCTTGTTGGTGACGGTGTAGCTCAGCCAGTCGCGGCTGGGGTGCCGGCCAGGGCCGGTCAGGATCTCGACGATGTCCCCGTTCTTGAGCTTGTAGCGGAGGGAGACCATCTTGCCGTTGACCCGTGCCCCCACGCACTGGTGGCCGACCTCGGTATGGATCGCGTAGGCGAAATCCACGGGGCTGGCCCCCCGGGGGAGCATCTTGACCTCGCCCTTGGGGGTGAAGCAGTAGACCTCCTCCGGGTAGAGGTCGAGCTTCAAGGAGTTCAGGAACTCGTGGGGGTCCTTCACCTCCTGCTGCCACTCCAGGAGCTGGCGCAGCCAGGAGAAGGCCTGGTCGTCCTGGTCGAAGCCGCTCTTGCCCTCCTTGTACTTCCAGTGGGCGGCGATCCCCTCTTCGGCCACCCGGTGCATCTCCTGGGTGCGGATCTGGACCTCGAAGGGGTGGCCCTCGTCGCCGATCACCGAGGTGTGGAGGGACTGATAGCCGTTGGGCCGCGGCATGGCGATGAAGTCCTTGATCCGCCCAGGCACCGGCCGCCACAGGTTGTGCAGCACTCCCAGGGCGGCATAGCAGTCGGAAACCCCCTTCACGAGCACCCGCAGGGCCACGAAGTCGTAGACCTGGTCGAGCTCGATGCGCTGCCGGCGCAGCTTCTGGTGGATGGAGTAGAGGCGCTTGATGCGCCCCTCCATGGCGGCCTCGAGGCCGGCCCCCCGCAGCTTCTCCCCCACCGTGGCCGTGATCCTCTCGATGAACTCGGTGGCCTGCTGCCGCCGCTCCCCCACCCGGGCCGAGAGGTCCTTGTAGGCCTCGGGCTCCAGGTACTGGAACGAGAGGTCCTCCAGCTCGTTCTTGACCTTGCTCATCCCCAGTCGCCCCGCCAGGGGCGCGTAGATGTCCATGGTCTCGCGCGCGATGCGGACCCGGCGCTCGTCGGGGAGGTACTGGAGGGTGCGCATGTTGTGGAGGCGGTCGGCGAGCTTGACCAGGATGACCCGCACGTCGTCCACCATGGCCAGGAGCATCTTCCGGTAGTTCTCGGCCTGGCGCTCCTCGGTGGTGGAGAAGGGGATCTTCCCGATCTTGGTCACCCCCTCCACGATGTGCAGCACGTCGGGCCCGAAGTACTCCTTGAGCCGCTCAGGGTCGGTCAGGGTGTCCTCCAGGACGTCGTGGAGGAGACCCACCGCGACGCACACCGGGTCCATCCTCATGTCGGCGAGGATGGCCGCCACCTCGAGGGGGTGGATGAGGTACGGCTCCCCGGAGGCGCGGGTCTGGCCCTTGTGCTCCACTGCGGAGAAGATGTAGGCCTTGCGGAGCAGCTCGAGGTCCGCCTCCGGGTGATGGCGCTTGACCGTGTCGTAGATGTCCTCGAACCGGATCATGGGAGGGGGTTTCTTCACGGCTTTCTCGCTGGCTTGCTTCAGTTTAGGGACCGGAACGGGAGCGGTCAACCGGGCCCGCTTTCCTTGACTTGCTTTTGGGACTGCGCCTATAATCCGCCGCCTCGGAGCCTCTCTTAAATCCCTGAGCTGGGAGACGGCTGATGAAAACCCGCTACAACGCCCCTGCGCTCGCCGCCCTCCTGTCCCTCCTCACCGCGGTCGGATGCCACACGGTCCAGGCCCGGGCCGCTTTCAAGGACGGAAACCGGTATTACAAGGAGGAGAACTGGCGGCGGGCGATCGAGCAGTACGAGAAGGCGCTGGCCCACGACCCGGATTACGCGGAGGCACACTTCTACCTGGCGAGCGCCCAGCAGGCCCTCTACCGCCCCGGCAAGGAGGGCGACGAGAACAAAGCGCGCCTCGAGCAGGCCATCGAGCACTACACCAAGGCGATCGAGCTCAACAAGAACAACACCCCGAACCTGCAGAAGGTGCGGCAGAACGCCCTCGCCATGCTGACCTCGATCTACTCGGAGCCGCCCTACACGGACTACCAGAAGGCCCTCGCATACGCCCAGGAGCTGGTCAAGGACCACCCGGACGACGCCAAGAACCTCTACGCGATCGCGAACCTCTACGAGAAGTTCGGGAAGATCCAGGAGGCGGAGGACACCTACAAGAAGGTGGCCGAGCTGAACTCGAAGGACACCAAGGCCTGCGGCGCCCTGGCCGCCTTCTACAACAAGCCGCTCTGGGATGAACAGGGCAACATCTGGGTGGAAGGGACGAGCAAGGGGCCGCGCCGGGCGAAGTTCGACCTCGCCATCGCCACCCTCGAGCGGTGCGCCAGCCTCGATCCCGCCGATTGCTCGGGCTACTACAAGGTGGCGAGCTTCTACTGGAACGAGGCCTACCGCGATCCCTTGATCACCGACGCGCAGAAGGAGACCTACTGCGACAAGGGGCTCGAGACGGTCGACAAGGCGCTCGCCTGCCGGCCCGACTACTGGGAGGCCATCATCACCAAGGGCCTTCTCTACCGGGTGAAGGCCAGCAACGCCAAGAACCCGAAGGTGCGCTTGCAGTTCCTGGAGCAGGCCCAGACCCTGCAGAAGCAGGCCATGGAGCTGCGCAAGGAGCAGCAGGCCGCCCAGGGCGGGGCGACGGCCGCGAGCCCGGTGCCCGGGGAAGGCGCCGAGGGCGGCGGGACGCCGCAGTAGCAAGCCCTACCCGGCGGACCTCCCCGACTGGGCTAGGGCTGGCCGGCGCCCTGGCCGCCCGCCTGCTCCAGCATCTTCTCCGAGATGATCCCGATGCGCTCCACCCCGGCTCCCCGCGCGATATCCATCGCCTGGACCACCTTGCCGTAGGGCACCGCGCCCGACGCCCTGACGAAGATGGTCTTGTCGGAGCGCGACTGGAAGATGTCCCGCAGGCGGCTGGCCAGCTCCTCGAAGGCGACGGGAGTCTTGTTGACCGTGATGGCCGCCTCCTCGATGCCCAGGACCACCTGGTTCGGGGGATTCTGGGGCACGGGTTGATCCGCGGGCGGCGGCTGGGGCAGCGAGATGTCGAGCCCCTTCTGGGCCAGCGGCGTGACCACCATGAAGATGATGAGCAGCACCAGCATCACGTCGATCAGGGGCGTGATGTTGATGTCGGCCATCGCGCCGGAATGCTCCGGCTGGGTGGCCTCGTGCGAGTGCACGATCCATCTGCGCTTCTTGTGCGCGCCCGGGTTCTGCGCCTTGGGGTTGGCCATGGGCCTAGCCCTGCACCTTCTGCTCGGCGATGAGCGCCACTTCCTCGGTCCCCGCCTCCCGCAGGAGGTCCATGACCTTCATCACCTCCGAGTACGGAAGGCCCTCGTCCGCCTTGAGGTAGACCATCCGGGCCCCCTCCGGGAGGTCCTGGAGGCGTTCCTTGACCTTGGGGAGCAGCTCGGCCTGGTTGTCGAGCCTGAGCCCGCTGAGGTAGGTCGTGGAGTCCTTCTTGACCGCCACCATGACCGATTTGGGCTCGTCCTTCCGCTCCTTGGTGTTTCCCGCCGCGGGGAGCTTCACGTCCACGCCCTTCTGGAGCATGGGAGTGATCACCATGAAGATGATGAGGAGGACGATCATGATGTCGGCCATGGGCGTGACGTTGATGTTCGCCATCGGTCCGCCCTTGCTGCCGCCGACCGCCATTGACATGGGGCTTGCTCCCGAAGGGCTAGGCGCCCTTCTTGATGAAGTAATCGAGGAGCTCGGAGCTGGAGTTGTCCATCTCCACGTTGAAGCCCTCGACCTTGCCGTTGAAGTAGTTGAACGCCCACACCGCGGGCACCGCCACGAAGAGGCCGAAGGCGGTGGTGATGAGGGCCTCCGCGATCCCCCCGGAGATGGCGGCGATGCCGCCCGACCCCGTGAGGGCCATCCCCGAGAAGGCGTTGATGATTCCGAAGGTGGTGCCGAACAGACCCACGAAGGGCGCGGTGGAGCCGATGGTCGCGAGGCCCGAGAGCCCGCGCTTGAGGTCGGCCAGGTTCACCGCGGTGGCGCGCTGGATGGCGCGCTTGGCCGCGTCGACCGCCGCGTCCTTGTCCCGGTCCACCTCTCCGGACTCCTGCTGGTACTGCCACTCCTGGAGGCCGGGGCCCAGCACCTTGGCCAGGTGGGAATACTTCACGGCGGGGCCGTGGGCGGCGTCGATCGCCTCCTTGATCTTCCCCTGCTTCAGCAGACGCGCGGCCTCGGGGGCGAACTTCCGCGACTGGTCGGTGGCCTTCTTGAAGGTCCAGTAGCGCTCGATCATCACCGCGATCGAGTACATGGACATGATGAAGAGCACGATGACGACGGCCCACGCGACGCCGCCCATGTGCTCGGCCATACTCCTCAAATCGAACTGCATTGCGCGTCCTCCTGGGCTCTTTGGTTTGTACTCGCTCGGACGGTCCCCGGCTAGGAGAGCCGGAAGTTCACCGTGACCGTCATGATGACGGGAACGGGCACGCCGTTGAGCAGGGTCGGGGTGTAGACCCACTGCTTGACCGCCTCGATGGCGGCCGCGTCGAGCAGGGGGATACCGCGCAGGACCTTGACGTCGGTGACCTTCCCCTGCGGGCTGATCGTGCACTCCAGGATGACCACCCCCTGGACCCTGGCCTGCTTCGCGATGTCGGGGTAGGCGGGGGCCACGTTCTTGAGCTTCTTCGGCTCCTTGATCTGGCCCCCCACCCGCACCGCCTGCACGGGGGCCGGGGCGTCGGGCAGGCCGCCCACCACGCCGCCCACCACGCCGCCGGGAACGCCCCCCTCCACCCCGCCCGTCACGCCGCCCTCCACCCCGAGGTCGAGGCCTTCCTCGGGCTTGATCTGCTCGGGGACCTCGACGGGAGCGGTGAACTTGGGCGACTCGGTCATGACCGGCTTGGGAATCGGCTTCGGAGCGTCGGGCCGCTTGGGGGCGGGGGGCGGCGGGGGCGGAGGAGGAGGAGGCGCCGAGATGGGGTCGACGAAGAACGCCTTCACGGCCGCCGCGGGCTCGGGCAGCTCTGCGGGCTGCAGCAGGGGCACGATGATGATGAAGACGAGCGCGATGGCGTGGAGGGTCAGGGACACGGGGAGGGTCTTGCCCTGAGCCGTCTTGTGCGCCACCACGTCCGACTCGATGAGGTCTTCGAAGAGCCTTTGTTGCATCCACCGCCTCACTTTCCAGCTGCTGCGGGGGCCTTCCGTGGAAAGAGTCCGGATTCTAATCCCGGCTTTTGGAGGGTGTCAAGGCTTCGGAAGCCCCCATCGTGGGGTTGGACACCGACGGCGGCCCCCCGGTTCCCTCCTGGAGGAGGGGGGATGGGATCAATAAATCCGGAACGCGACCGGGGCCTGCCCGATGGTGGCGACCGGCCGGCCGTGCTTCATGGCCGGGGCGAAGACCCACTGGTAGACGCACTGGACGGCGGCCGCGTCGAGCAGGGGCACGGATTGCAGGACCCGGGCGCGCGCCACGTGGCCGGTAGAGTCGATCAGGATCTCCAGGATCACGGTCCCTTCGATCTTCTTGATGAAGGCCTCTTGCGGGTACTGGGGACGAGTGATCTTGATGGCCCGCGGGGCCGAGTCGTAGTCCATCACGGGGCCGTTGCCGGTGCCGCCCACCACCCCCCCGAGCACGCCTCCCGGCACGCCCCCCACCTGGCCGCCCTCGACCCCGACGTCCATGCCGTCGGCGACGCCGGTGTCGCTCCCCGTCTCGCTGCCGAACTGATCGGCCTCCGGGGTCTTCTGCTCCGGGGTGAGGGGCTTCTCCTCGGGCCGCGGCTGCTCGATGGGGGCCACGAACTTCGGCTCCACCCTGACCTCGGGGTCCGGGGTCACGGGCTTGGCGACTTCCGTCTTCCGGGCGAGGGACGATCCCCGGTTGAGGGGCGGCGGGGGCGGGGGCGGCGGGTCGTAGAGCAACGCCCGGATCGGGTCCCCCGCCTCGGGCGGCG
>WNFT01000242.1_pt1 | contig 42300 bp, 33 predicted proteins | sample 5400191 | NCBI WGS metagenome assembly WNFT01 (sample SAMN13153359, study PRJNA577476) | soil metagenome | isolation source: 80 cm saprolite under Madrone tree | place: USA:California | collected 2016-06-14 | reverse complement strand
CAGAGCGGCGCGGTGCAGTACGCCGACCGCCTGGAAATCTATCTCGACGAGAAGGGCGACAAGGTTCTGCGCTCCGTGTCCACCGGAGCCGTCAGGATCACCACCAAGGACTGCAAGATGGGGACGGCGCGCCGGGTAGAATACTTCGAACTCGAGCAGCGGATGGTGCTCATCGGGAACGCCCGCGTTTGGCAGGAAGATAACGTGGTTACCGGCGAGACCATCACGATCTTCCTGAGTCAGGACCGCAGCGTGGTCCAGGCCGGCAAGCAGGAGCGCGTGAAGGCCGTCTTCTACCAGAAGCCTGAGACCTCGAGCAGTGGCGCGGCGACCTCGTCTCCGACGACCGCGTCATCCATGGCGCCCACCAAAGCCGGAACGCCCTGCAGCTGAACGATGGAAGGCCTTGTCGCACTCGACCTCATGAAGTGGTTCAAGCACCGCAAGGTGGTCGACAAGGTCTCCCTCGACATCCAGCGTGGCGAGGTCGTCGGGCTGCTGGGACCGAACGGTGCTGGCAAGACGACGTCGTTCTACATGATGGTCGGGCTGTTACCGAGCGACGGCGGCCGGATTTTCTTGGAAGGGCAAGAGATCACCGCGTTACCGATGTACCAGCGCTGCCGATTGGGCGTAGGCTATCTCCCACAGGAGTCTTCGGTCTTCCGGAAGCTCACGGTGGAGGAGAACCTGCTGGCCATTCTCGAGACCCTCGACCTGTCGGCGTCGGAGCGGCGCGAGCGGGCGGCCGAGCTGCTGGCCGAGCTCGGGTTGACGGCTCTGGCGCCGTACGCAGCCTACACGCTGTCGGGCGGCGAGCGGCGCCGGCTCGAGATCACGCGCGCCCTCGTCACGTCGCCCCAGTACCTGCTGCTCGACGAGCCGTTCACGGGCATCGATCCGATCGCGATCGGCGACATCCAGGAAATCGTCGGCCGCTTGCGTGAGAAAGGTATCGGGATCCTCATCACCGACCACAACGTCCGCGAGACACTGCGGATCACCGACCGGGCCTACATCATGTACGACGGCAAGATTCTCGTCGCAGGCACCGCCAGTGAGATCGCAGCGAATCCTATAGCCCGGGAGATCTACCTGGGAGAGAAGTTCTCTCTCTAGCCGGGCGCGAGACTAAAAACGATGGCGATGGAAGCGAGACTTTCTCTCCGACAGAGCCAGCGGGTCGTCATGACCCCGCTGCTGCAGCAGGCGATCCAGCTGCTGCAGCTGTCCACGCTCGAGCTCCAGGAAGTCGTCCAGAAGGAGCTGCTGGAGAACCCGCTCCTGGAAGAGGTGCCCACCGAAACGCCGGAGACGCCTGAAGCGACGGCGCCCGGCGAGACGCCGGCGCCGACGGCACCGACCACGGCGGAAACCCAACCCCTCGAGCCGCCGCCGGTGGACCGAGAGCGGGGCACCGACGATCTGCCGTTCGATCTCACCGCCGTCATGTTCGACGACCACGAAGAGCGCTCGCTGGTGGCCCAGGAAGACCGGGACGAGCTGCCCTTCGAGAACATGGTGCGGTCGGTCTCGTCGCTCACCGATTATCTCGACGAGCAGCTCCGCTTCGCCGTCGAGGACGAGACGATCCGCCGCATCGGCAACGAGATCATCGGTAACCTCGACGAGGACGGGTACCTGCGGGCCGAGGTGAGTGAGATCGCCGACCGCTGCCGGGTCACGGCCGAAGAAGTCGAGAAGGTCCTGGCGCTCGTGCAGGCCTTCGATCCGCCCGGCGTGGCCGCCCGTTCGATCCAGGAGTGCCTGCTCATCCAGCTCAAGAGCGATCCGAACCCCGACCCGGTCTCGGTGGAGATCGTCGAGCAATACTTCGACGACCTCACCAAGCGCCGCTACCCGGACATCGCTCGCGCGCTCAAGCTCTCCCTCGACCGCGTCATGGAGTCGGTCGAGGAGATCATGAGCCTCGAGCCCAAGCCGGGCCGCCGCTTCGGTGGCAGCGACTCGCGCTACATCGTGCCCGACGTGGTGGTGCACAAGATGGGCAACGAGTACGTGGTCGTGCTGAACGAGGACGGCATCCCCCGGCTCCGCGTCAACTCGCTCTACCGCTCGCTCCTGCGCAACTCGGGCGACGAGGCCCGGGCGTACGTCGAGCAGAAGCTTCGCTCGGCCGTCTGGCTGATCAAGAGCGTGGATCAGCGCCAGCGCACGCTCCGCAAGGTGACCCAGTCGATCGTGAAGTTCCAGCGCGAGTTCCTGGACAAGGGCCTGCCCTACCTGCGTCCGCTGTCCCTCCGCGACGTCGGTGAAGACATCGGCATGCACGAATCGACCATCAGCCGCGTGACGACCAACAAGTACGTGGAGACCCCGCAAGGCCTGTTCGAGCTGAAGTACTTCTTCCACAGCGGCATCGCCTCGGGCACGGGCGAGATGGTGTCGTCCGTCTCGGTGAAGAAGATGATCCAGGACCTCCTGGCCAACGAGGATGCCTCCAAGCCGCTGAGCGACCAGGAAGTCGCCCAGATCCTCAAGGGCCGCGGCCTCGTCATCGCGCGGCGGACGGTCGCCAAGTACCGCGAGGAGCTCGGGATCCTGCCGTCTCACCAGCGGCGGCTCGCTCCCAAGCGCCGCTGACCCCGGAGCCCGATGGCCGACAGCATCGCCTTCGTCGTCATCACGGGCATGAGCGGGGCGGGCAAGAGCTTCGCCATCAAGTGCCTGGAGGACATCGGCTTCTTCTGCGTCGACAACCTGCCGACCACGCTCATCCCGACGTTCGCCGACCTCATCGCGCGGGCCGGGCAGAAGTTCAGCCGCGTAGCGCTCGGCGTCGACGTGCGCGAGGGCGAATACCTGCCGCACCTGCTCGACGCGATCGGCGAGCTGCGGGCGCGCGGCCACAAGGTGGAGATCCTGTTCCTGGAGGCCAGTGACGAGGCGCTGGTGCGGCGCTATCACGAGACACGCCGGCGCCATCCCCTCGGCGGCGAGGGCCACGTCCACGACGCGATCCGGGCCGAGCGCAAGGCGCTCGCCCACATGCGTGAGGTCGCCGACCGGATCATCGACACCTCGTCGCTCACCGTGCATCAGTTCAAGGAGCTGCTCGGTGATCTTCACGGCACGCCCCGCACGAGGCCGGGCCTGGCCACGTCGCTGGTGTCGTTCGGCTTCCGGCACGGCATTCCCATCGACGCCGATCTGGTCTTCGACGTGCGGTTCCTGCCCAACCCGCACTTCGTGGAAGGGCTCCGGCCGCTCGACGGCCGTGACGCGCGCGTTCGCGAGTACATCCTCTCGCACGGCCTGAGCCGGGACCTCCTCGAGCGACTTCAAGACTTGCTCCGCTTCCTGCTCCCGGCGTACGAGCGCGAGGGCAAGGCGTATCTGACCGTGGCCATCGGGTGCACGGGCGGCCGTCACCGATCAGTCGCCTTCGTCGAGGAGCTGCGCGGCTTCATGGAATCCCAGGGATTCACGCCCACCGTGGTCCACCGGGATCTCGATCGCGAGTAGGCGAGCCGCCGGAGTAGTCCGCTCGTGAGCGACGACGTCCTCGCGCTGTGCTTCGGCGTCCACAACCACCAGCCCGTCGGAAATTTCGACCACGTCGTCGCCGAAGCGACCGAGCGCGCCTATGCGCCGCTGCTCGATCGGCTGATCGCGCGCCCCGAGGTCCGGCTGACCGCTCACTTCACCGGCAACCTGCTCGAATGGCTGCGCGAGCGAGCCCCGGCGACGTTCGACAGGCTCGCCACCGTCGTCGCGCGCGGCCAGGTGGAGCTCCTGACGGGCGGCTTCTACGAGCCGATCCTGTCGATCCTCCCCGACGGCGACAAGCGAGGCCAGATCGCGCGGCTCAGCGAATTCATCCGCGCGCACTTCGGCGTGCGCCCGCGCGGGATGTGGTTGGCCGAGCGCGTGTGGGAGCCGCACCTTCCGGGGCCGCTCAGCGCCGTCGGCGTGGAGTACGTCCTCGTCGATGATCGGCACTTCGCGCTCGGCGGGCTCGATCCCGAGGCCATCGGCGGGTATTACCTGACCGAAGATCAAGGCCAGCGGCTGCGCGTCTTCCCGATCAGTCAGCGGTTGCGCTACTTGATCCCGTTTGCCGACGTCGAGGCGAGTCTGGACTATCTGGCCAGCCGCCGCGGGGCCGTCCCCGTGCTCACTGTCGTCGACGACGGCGAGAAATTCGGCGTGTGGCCGGGAACGTACACGCACGTGTACGAGCACGGCTGGCTCGACCGCTTCTTCGACCGCTTGCTGGCGACGTCGTGGCTGTCGCTCACGACGTTCTCGGACGTCGTGGACCGCCTTCCCGCGATCGACCGCGTCTATCTGCCCACCGCGTCGTATCGCGAGATGGGCGAGTGGGCGCTGCTCGCTCCGGCCGGCCGTGAGCTCCTCACCGCCAGGCGCGAGCTGTCGGCGCTGGCCGACGGCGAGCGGTTACAAGGCCTGCTCCGAGGCGGGTTCTGGCGGGCGTTCCTGATGAAGTATCCGGAGGTCGCCGACACGTACTGGAAGATGATGCGACTGTCTCACGCGCTGACCGCAGCCGAAGGTGATCGGCCGGGTGACGGTCGGCTCGCCGCCGCACGCCTGGCGCTCTGGCGGGGACAGGCCAACGACGCGTACTGGCACGGCGTATTCGGAGGCTGTTATCTCCCGCACCTGCGCCGCGCGATCAAGCAAGCCTTGCTGGAGGCCGAACGCGGCGTCGACGCCGTTGTCCAACCTGCCTTGCCGGCATGGACCCGCGGCGATCTGAACGGCGACGGGCGCGAAGAGATCGAAGTGCGGACCAGCGATCTCACGGTCATGATCTGCCCGGAAGCCGGTGGAAGCCTCACCGAGATCGCCGCGACGAGCCGCAGGCTCGATTTTGCCGACGTGCTCGCCCGTCGCCCCGAGGCCTACCACGACGAGGTCCGCCAGCGTCTCACGAAGAGCGATGACGCCGGTGCGCACACGATTCACGACGCACCCGGGCACAAGGAATCTGGCCTGGAGAAGTTTCTCCAGTACGATGACCTGCGCCGCGCTTCGCTGCTGGATGGACTGTGGGACGACGGCGAGGTGCTGGATCCCGTGGCCCCGTGGTCCGATGCCCGCTTCGTCCTCGGCCGCATCCCCATGGCGGCCACCGTCATGGCTGCGAGAGTCGATCGCATCAGCGGCGCCGTGACGGTCGACCTCGTGCCCGCCGCCGAGTCGTCGCCGCTACGAGTGCAAAAGCGGTTGGTCATCGAGGGCGGCAGCGTCGAGGCGCGCTACCGGCTGACCTCCCGCGGCGGCGTCGTCGGCGGACGCTGGGGGGTGCAGTGGAACCTCGCGGTCACCGCCGGTGAAGGCCGGGAACGGTATCTCGACGTGCCGGGGCGGCCCGCGCCACGCAGCGTCGGCCGCGAGACGCAGCTGACACGACTGGCGCTGATCGACGAGTGGATCGGAATCGAGGCCGAGCTCACCTGGAGTCCGGGCGCCGAGATCTCCTGGGGCCCGGTCGAGACCATCTCGGTTTCGGAGGCGGGCTTCGAGCGCATCTATCAGGGGACTGCTTTTCTGTTGGTCTGGCAGCTCGACGACGTATCCTCGGAGGGATGGGAATTCACGACACGACTCACGACGCGCGCGCGCTGATGCTCGACGACCCGGCCACCTACGAACGAGCCGACGTCCATCGAGTCCGGGACGTCCTGGCGAAGTTCCCGGCCCAGTGCCGCGCGGCGGCCGAGCTCCGTCCCGTGCCCACCCCGACGTTTCCTCGCCCGCGGCTCGTCGTCGTGGCCGGCATGGGCGGCTCCGCGTCGAGTGGCGACCTCCTGGCGGGCTGCGCGGCCGAGCGTCTGGACGTGCCGGTCATCGTGCATCGCGGCTACGGTCTGCCCATGCTGGCCGGAGATCGAGACCTCGTGATCGCAACCTCGTACTCGGGCGACACCGCCGAAACACTGTCGGCGGCCGAGGCCGCGCTGAGCCGCGGTTGTCCACTGGTCGCGATCACCTCGGGCGGGCGGCTGGCTGCGCTGGCGCGGGAGCGCGGAGTTCCTCGAGTCACGCTGCCGGTCGGGCTGATGCCGCGCATGGCGCTCGGGTATCTGTTCTTCCCGCTCCTCGGCATCCTCAAGTCCACCGACCTGCACGTCAGCAAGGGCGGGGAAGTCGAGGAGGCGTTCGAGGTCATCGACGCGCTGGCTGGCGAGCTCGGCACGGCCCGGCCGACGGCGACGAACGAAGCGAAGCGTCTGGCCCAGGCGGTCGGCAACCACCTGCCGGTGGTCTATGGCGGTCCCGTCACGGGCACGACCGCCTACCGGTGGAAGACGGACTTCGAGGAGAACTCCAAGACGTTCGCCGCTGCCGGCGTCCTGCCCGAGATGAATCACAACGAGATCGAAGCGTGGAGTGGACCGCTCGCGCGCGAGCTCTATCTGGTGCTCCTGCGCGATCGCGAAGAGGGCCCGGAGATCGCCCGACGCTTCGGGCTGCTGCGTGAGCTGATCGGTCCCGGCGCCGCCGGCGTCGCCGAGGTGTCCACGCGCGGCGGCGGCTATCTCGCCCGCCTGCTGTCACTCGCCTATCTCGGCCAGTGCACGAGCTACTATCTCGCCATCGTGCGCGGCGTCGACCCCTGGTCGGTGCCGGTCCTCGACGCGCTCAAGGGACGGATGCGTACCGACCGTTGAGCGTGCTAGAGTGGGGCCAGTTTTTCCGGGAGGGAACGCATGGCGCGGGATGAATATCTGTTCACGTCGGAGTCGGTGACCGAAGGTCACCCCGACAAGATCGCCGATCAGATTTCCGACGCGGTCCTGGATGCGATCATCGGCCAGGATCCGATCGGGCGCGTGGCGTGCGAGACGCTGCTGACGACCGGCCTCGTCGTCGTGGCCGGCGAGATCACCACCTCGTGCTACGTCGACATTCCGCGCGTGGCGCGCGAGACGATCCGCCAGGTCGGATACACCCGCGCCAAGTACGGGTTCGACTACGAGACGTGCGGCGTGATCACGGCCATCGACGAGCAGTCCGGTGACATCGCCATGGGCGTGGACAATCTCGGCGCCGGCGACCAGGGCCTGATGTTCGGCTATGCGTGCACCGAGACCCCCGAGCTGATGCCGTTGCCGATCATCCTCGCTCACAAGCTCGTCATGCGGCTCAGCGAGCTCCGGAAGACGGGGGGCGCCGACTACCTGCGGCCGGATGGAAAGTCGCAGGTCACGGTCCGCTACGTGGACGGCAAGCCGCACTCGGTCGAGACCGTCGTCATCTCCACCCAGCACAGTCCCGACGTCAGCAACGATCGTCTGCGCGAGGACATCATCGAGCGGGTCATCGTGCCCACGATTCCGGCCGAGCTGCTCGATCGCCGGAAGTGCGTGTTCCACGTGAACCCGACCGGCCGCTTCGTGACCGGCGGGCCGATGGGTGACACCGGGCTCACCGGACGCAAGATCATCGTCGACACGTACGGCGGGTCGTGCCCGCACGGCGGCGGCGCCTTCTCCGGGAAGGACCCGACGAAGGTCGATCGGTCCGCGTGCTACATGGCGCGCCACGTGGCCAAGAACGTGGTCGCGGCCGGACTGGCGGAGCGCGCCATGGTCCAGGTCGCCTACGCCATCGGCGTGGCCGACCCGGTCTCGATCATGGTCGAGACGTTCGGGACGGGCAAGGTCCCCAACACGCGGCTCGAGCAGATGATTCGCCGCCACTTCGACTTCACCCCCGCCGGGATCATCAAGTACCTGAACCTCCGCCGGCCCATCTACAAGAAGACGGCGGCCTACGGTCATTTCGGCCGCACCGAGCCGGAATTCAGCTGGGAGCAGACGAACCGCGTCAAGGACCTGCGCGACGACGCCAGGATGTGACCGGGGAGGGAGCCTCGCCGGCTCCCTCCAACACCTTCCCCACGAGTCGGGCCGCGCGCGCAGCGCCGTCGCACGAAAGGACGACCACCCTCATGGCTGAGCACGACGTCAAGGACCTGGCCCAAGCCGCGGCCGGGCGCCTCCGGATCGAGTGGGCGGAACAGTCGATGCCGGTCCTGCGTCAGGTGCGTGAGCGCTTCGCCAAGGAACAGCCGCTCAAGGGCATCCGTCTCGGCGCCTGCCTCCACGTGACGACGGAAACCGCGGTGCTAATGCTCACGCTCAAGGCGGGCGGCGCTCAGGTCGTGCTCTGCGCGTCCAATCCGCTCTCCACCCAGGACGACACGGCGGCGGCGCTGGTCAAGGAATACGGCATTCCGGTCTTCGCTCACAAGGGCGAGGACAACACGCGGTACTACCGGCACCTCGAAGCCGTGCTCGCGACCCGGCCCCAGATCACGATGGACGACGGCGCCGACCTGATCACGCAGCTCCACCGCGATCGGCGCGAGCTGCTGCCCGACGTCATCGGCGGTACCGAAGAGACGACGACCGGTGTGGTCCGGCTTCGCGCCATGGAGAAGGAGGGCGTGCTCGCCTTCCCGGTGATCGCGGTCAACGACGCCGATACCAAGCATCTCTTCGACAATCGCTACGGGACGGGCCAGTCCACCATCGACGGAATCCTGCGCGCGACCAACATCCTGCTCGCCGGCAAGACGGTGGTCGTCGCCGGCTACGGGATGTGTGGCCGCGGGGTCGCGGCCCGCGCGAAGGGGATGGGGGCGCACGTCGTCGTCACCGAGGTGGAGCCGATGCGGGCGCTGGAAGCGGTCATGGACGGCTTCCCGGTCATGCCGATGGCCAACGCCGCCGAAGTCGGCGAAGTGTTCGTGACCGTGACCGGCAACACGTCGGTGATCCGGAGCGAGCACTTCGCCCGGATGCGGGACGGCGCCATCCTCGCCAACTCCGGTCACTTCAACGTCGAGATCGATCTGGACGCGCTGGCCAAGACGGCCACCGCGCGGCGCCAGGTGCGTCCCTTCGTCGAGGAGTTCACGATGCCGGGCAAGCGTCACGTCTATGTCCTGGGCGAGGGACGGCTGATCAACCTCACGTCCGCCGAGGGACACCCGGCCGCCGTCATGGACATGAGCTTCGCCAACCAGGCGCTTGGCGCCGAGTTCATGGTGAAGCGCGGGCGGAGCCTGGAGCGCAAGGTCTACGTCGTACCGATCGAGATCGATCATGAGATCGCGCGCCTCAAGCTCGCGTCGATGGGCGTCGTCATCGATGCGCTCTCCGCCGAGCAGGAATCGTATCTCGCCTCGTGGAGGCACGGAACCTAATCCCACCCCGGATGCAGCGCTCGCAAGCCGCCCTGTTCCTGGTCCTGGGCCTCGTGGCCCTGGGCTTGGTGGGCGAGATCGTTCCCCTCTACACCGACTGGCTGTGGTTCCAGGAGGTCGGCTACACCGGGGTCTTTCTCACCACCCTCAAGCTGCGGGGCTCGCTCTTCACCGCCGTCGCCGTGGTCGTGCTGGTGTTCCTCTATGGGAACCTGACGTTCGCCGCCCGGCGCGCTCGCCCCGATGTCCTGTGGGAGCTGGAAGACCAGCTCGGGTTGCCGGGACGCGTCGTGATCGAGCCGATCATCCGGCGCTTCCTGCCCGTCGTCCTGGCGTTCATCGCGTTCGCGTCCGGTCTGCGCGCGAGCGCGCGCTGGGAAACTCTGCTCCAGTACTCGAGCGCGGTACCGTTCGGCACGATCGATCCGCTCTTCGGCCGCGACCTCGGATTCTTCGTGTTCACGCTGCCGTTCTGGCGGATGGTCGTGGGGTGGGCGACGGCCCTCGTCATCGGCACGCTCGTGCTGACCGTCGTGATCTACGTGCTCCAGCGCAGCCTCGTCCTGACCGCGCGCGGGCCGCGCCTGGCCGCGGGCGCGCGCAGCCATCTCCTCCTGCTCGGATGCGTCGTCCTGATGCTGGCCGGCGTCGGGTTCTGGCTCGACCGCTTCGAGCTGCTCTACTCGCCGCGCGGTGTGGTCTTCGGCGCGTCGTACACCGACATCCACGCCTCGCTGCCCGTGCTGAACGCGCTGACGGTCCTCTCCGCGCTCTGCGCGCTCGCCTGTCTCGTTCAGATCACGCGCGGCGGTCTCCGGCTCATCGCCGCCGGCTTGCTGGTCCTCATCGGCGTGTGGATCCTCGGCCTCGGCATCTATCCCGCGCTCCTCCAGCGCTTCCGCGTCACCCCCAACGAGCTGGCGGCCGAGCGTCCGTTCATCCAGCACAACATCCGCATGACGCGTCAGGCCTACGGCCTGGACCGGGTCGAGGAGAAGGAGTTCCCCGCCGACGAGTCGCTCGACGCGCGGGCCCTCGAGCGGAACGCGTCCACCATCAAGAACATCCGGCTGTGGGACCACCGCCCGCTCATGCGCACGTTCGCCCAGCTCCAGGAGATCCGGACGTATTACCGCTTCGTCGACGTGGACAACGACCGGTACACCGTCAACGGCGAGTACCGCCAGCTCATGCTGTCGCCGCGGGAGCTGTCGTATCAGAACCTCCAGACACGCGCCGGCTCCTGGATCAACGAGCACCTCACGTTCACGCACGGGTACGGCGTCGTCGTCGGCCCCGTGAACCGCATCACCCCCGAAGGCTTGCCCGAGCTGTGGGTCAAGGACATTCCGCCGCAGAGCGAGGGCTTCACCAGGGTCACCCGGCCCGAGATCTACTTCGGGGAGATTTCCAACGACTACGTGCTGGTGCGAACGCGCTCGCAGGAGCTCGACTATCCCGCCGGCGACCAGAACGTCTACGCGACCTATGCCGGGCGGGGTGGCGTCCCGCTCGTGTCGTGGCTCCGCAAGCTGATCTTCGCGGCGCGGTTCGGCGAGATCAAGCTGCTGCTCTCCAACGACCTCACGCCGGAGAGCCGTCTGATGATGTACCGGACGGTGGGCGAGCGCGTGCGGACGATCGCGCCCTTCTTCCAGTACGACCGGGATCCCTACATCGTCGTCACCGACGACGGCCGCCTGCAGTGGATGCTCGACGGCTACACGACGACGGATCGCTACCCGTACTCCGATCCGGTTCGCGGCCTGGGCAACTACATCCGCAACTCGGTCAAGGCCGTGATCGACGCCTACCACGGGACGGTCACCTTCTACATCGCCGACGCCACCGATCCCATCGTCCGGGCCTACGCGCGCGCGTTTCCCGGTCTGCTGAAGCCGCTCAGCGAGATGCCGGCCGACCTCCAGCGCCACATCCGCTACCCGGAAGACTTCTTCACGATCCAGGCGCGGAAGTACGCGACGTATCACATGCTCGATCCCCAGGTCTTCTACAACAAGGAAGACCTGTGGGCCGTCCCGCGCCGCACGGTGGAAGGTCGTGAGCGCGAGATGGAGCCCTACTACACGATCATGCGGCTTCCCGGCGAGGCCCGGGAGGAATTCATCCTGCTCACGCTGTTCAATCCGGCGCGTCGCGACAACATGATCGCGTGGCTCGCCGCGCGCTCGGATCCCGGCCACTACGGCCGCCTCATCGCCTACAACTTCCCCAAGCAGAAGCTCGTCTATGGGCCACGTCAGATCGACGCGCGCATCGACCAGGACCCCGTCATCTCCCAGCAGCTCTCGCTGTGGAATCAGCGGGGCTCGACGGTCATCCGCGGCTCGCTCCTGGCCATCCCGATCGACCAGTCGCTGATCTACGTGCAGCCGCTCTACCTGGCGGCCTCCGAGCAGGGCGCACTCCCGGAGCTCCGTCGCGTCATCGTCGCCTACGGCAACCAGATCGCGATGGAGGCCACGCTCGAACAGTCGCTGGCGCGGATCTTCGGCGGCCGGCCGGTGCCGACGGCCGTGTCGGCGCCGACGCCCGCGGGCGGCGCTCCCCGCGAGGCGGTGACCGGTGCGCGCGCCCTCGTCCTGCGGGCGTGGGAGATCTGGGAGCGCTCGCAAGACGCGCTGCGCCGAGGCGACTGGGCGCAATACGGCGCCGAGCAGAAGCGGCTGGAAGAGACGCTCCGCTCGCTTCGCGAAGCCCGCTAGCGTCCGTCAGGTCCGGGCGCGGAGGAAGAGCGAGGCGCCGACGCCGAGGAAGATGAAGTTGGCGGTCCAGGCGGCCAGCAGCGGTGGCAGGAGATCGGCGCGGGCGAAGGCGCGGGCCGAGTAGTCCACCACCATGTAGGCGGCCATGATCCCGATGGCGAGCGCGATTCCGTAGAGCCGCCCGCCGCGCGGCGACTGCAGCGCGAACGGAATGGCGACCAGGACCATGATGAGGTTCTTCAGCGGATCGGAGAGCTTCGAATACATGTCGACCAGGTACTTCTTGACCTGGAACCCGGCCGCCTCCAGACGCGCCACGTAATCGCGCAGCTCGCGGTAACTCATCGCCGTCGGTGGTTTCTGGATGTCCGTGAAGTCACGGATGGTCTCCTCCAGCTCCACCGCGGTGTGACTGAAGGGAATGGTCGTGACCTTCCCGTCGCGGGCGATCTCCCGAGCAGCGCCATCCATCAGCTCCCAGCCGGTCGGCGTCCAGTGCGCCCTCCGCGCGTCCAGTCGACTGACCAGGCGGAAATCCTGGGGATCGATCTCGAGCACCGTCACGCCGTAGAGATCATTCGTGGCGGGATTGAGCAGCTCCACCCGGTAGAAGCGACTCTCGGCGCTCCGCAGCCACAAGCGTGTCCGCGACTGGAGATGTTTGGGGAGCTGGCCCTTGATCTTGACCCGGTCCACCTCCTCGCCGCGTTCGTTCAGAACGGGGAGGACGAACTCCTGGAACATGCCGGCGCCGAGCGCGATCGCGAGCCCGGTCAGGAGGACCGGCGCACTCGCCCGGTAGAGACTCACGCCGGCCGCCTTCAGCGCGGTCAGCTCGTGCCAGCGAGTGAGCGTTAGGAACAGGAAGACGGTCGCCACCAGCATGACGATCGGAAGCCCCTGGTGGAGCGCGACCGGCAACGCGTAGACGAAGTGCTCGAAGACGTAGACGAGGGGCGGCTTGACGCGAAGGTAGCGGTCGAGGGTTTGTAACAGGTCCACCACGATGAAGAGGGCGGCCGTCACGGCGAGGCCGATGCCGATGAAGGTGAGGAACTGGCGGATCAGGTACCGGTCGATGATCAAGGTCGTATCGCGCGCGGTGGCCGTGAAGCGCTCGGCCCGGCCGGCTCGTCGGCGCGGTACCCGCTGCCAGACGACGCCGATGACGCGCCAGACCGTGCGCAGATGCGGCGCCCGCCACTCGCGCGCGGTGATGCCGAGCAGCCCCGTGCCCATCGCCCCGAACAGGATGTTGGGCATCCAGATGGCGAGCCACACGGGCATGCGGCCGCGCAGGGCGAGGCCCTCCAGCGTGGTGAGGATCAGGTAGTAGCTGACGAGGATGACCAGCGTGCCGACCATCGCCACGCTGCGCCCGCCGCGATGCGAGCGCACCGCCAGCGGGAATCCGAGCAGCACGAAGATGATCGCGGCCACCGGAAAGGCAAACCGCTTGTGGAGCTCGGCTTCGTGCGGGGGCCGATTGACGGGATCGTTCCGGTACTCCTGGATCTTGGCGACGAGCTGAGGCAGGTTCAGATCCCGCTCCGGCTTCTCGACGCGCGCTGCGGTCTTCAACGGCGACTCGAGCTGCAGGCTCATGTCGTAGATGCCGAACCCGGTGAAGCGGTAGCGCTTGGGTCCGGCCGCCCCGCCCGTCGTCTCTTCGGTCGTCACGCCCTGCGGAGGATTGGCCGGCTCGACGTCGCCCTCGTTGACGCCGCCGTTGAGGAGCCGCAGGGTGATACGTCGCGTCGTCTCGTCGGTGAGGAGCCGTCCCTCGCGGGCGGTGATGACCCGCGTGAGCTTGGGATCGCGCTCGTCGGAGACGACGACCCCGCGGAGCCCGACCTGCGAGGCGCTGATCTCCTCGACGTAGACGACGGTGTCGCCGAAGCTCGTGTTGAACACACGCTCCTTGAGCCCCGTCACCGCGCGTGTGCGGAGGACCTCGAAGAGCTGGGATTGAAACTCCTTGTTGGCCAGCGGGTTCAGCACCAGCGTGAGCAGGCCGGTGGCCGCGGTCACGGCGATGCCGGCCAGAAGGGCAGGCCGGAACAGCCGCAGGAGGCTCACGCCGGCCGCCTTGAAGGCGACGATCTCCAGGTCGCCGGCGAGCCGGCCGCCGGCGAGCAGGACGGCAACCAGGAGCGCCATCGGTAGCGTGTGGGCCAGGAACGAGGGCAGCATGAACACCAGGAGTTGCACGACGAGGTGGAACGGCACCCCCTTGGCGATCACGAGCTCGGTCAGGTTGTAAATGCGGTCCAGGACGAGGAAGAACGTGAACAGCGTGACGCCGAGCACGAACGGCGACACGAGCTCGCGCATGATATAGCGGTCGAGCACGGCGAGCGGCAGCGGTTTCACGGCTCTGTTGTAACATAGCTCTGTGAATCGCCAGGGCTGGCGGCTCGTGTTTCTTCTGGCGCCGGTCCTCCTGGGCGCCGCGGCCGCTCCCGCGCAGGACGACCGTCTCGAGCGCTTCCGGACCCTGGCCGCCACCCGCCTTGCCCTCGTCGGCACCGACGACGGCGAGCATTCCCGCGAGGCCCTGCGCGAGATCTATGCGCTGCTCGACGAGGAGATCGTCGAGAGCCTGCAGAGCGGCAGCGTCTTCACGTCGCTCCCGTTCCTTCAAGAACGCCTCGACGGCTTCGCCGACGCCTGGGGCGGCGCCTCCTTCAAGCTCCGGCGCCTCGGCCCGCTGACCGTCGGTGCGTTTCAGCTCGTGGACAGCAGCCCCGGCAATTCGGTGAGGGTCTACGGTGAAGCGGGTGGCGAGGCCCGACTCCTGCACGCCTTCGTGCGTGACGGCCGTCCGGTGCTCTATCCGCTGGCCGGCGGCCCGGCTCCCCTCATGGTGGTCGCCTGGGAAGGGTGGCCGACCAATGCCGGCGTTCGCCCGCTCCGCCTCGAGATGCTGCGCATGCGCGGTGACGACGTGACGGTGATCTGGGACACAGCGCCGCTCTATCCGGAAGGTCTCGTCGCGCGCGACTGGAGGCTGCGCGGAAACGAGCTGCGCATCCGATACGAGTTGCACTACCCGGGCTGGACCCCGGGATGCGAAGGCCAGACCGAGCAGGAGGACGTGTACCGGTTGCCAACCGATGGAACGGCGCCCGCACGCGTGGGCCGCCGCCAGTACAACGCGTGGCACCAGGCGCTGCACCACTCGGTCTCTGGATTGTTCGCCGCGCTGGCCTCGGGCGACCGCGCGTCGCTGACGGCGTTCGTGCCCGACGCCGAGCTGCGACGTCGCCTCCCGGCGACGCTGGCGGCCGAGCCCGCCTGCGACGCGCCCGACCCAGCGGCCGATCCCGATGCGGTTTCGGTCGCAGCGGTGGAATCCGAGCGACGGCCGTGGTCGCTCACCTGGCGTCGTGCCGGCCGGCGCTGGCAGCTAGTGTCGGCAACGCCGGTGCTATGATCGATTGGTGAGCGACCCGGGGCAGGTCCTCTCCGACCGCTACGATCCCGTGGCCGTCGAGGCTCGCTGGTATCCGCTGTGGGAGTCTCGCGGCTACTTCAGCGCGGAGCCGAAGTCCCAGCAGAAGCCCTACTCGATCGTCATCCCGCCGCCCAACGTCACCGGCTCCCTCCACATGGGCCATGCGCTGAACAACACGCTGCAGGACGTGCTGATCCGGATGAAGCGCATGGATGGCTTCAGCGCGCTGTGGGTGCCGGGCACCGACCACGCCGGCATCGCCACCCAGGTGGTGGTGGAGCGCCAGCTCGCGGCCGAGGGCAAGACCAAGGACGATCTCGGCCGGGAGGCGTTCGTCGAGCGTGTCTGGCGCTGGAAGGAGGAATCAGGCGGAACCATCATCCGGCAGCTCAAGCGCCTGGGCGCGTCCTGCGACTGGTCGCGCGAGCGCTTCACCATGGATCCCGGCCTCTCGCGGGCGGTCCGCGAGGTCTTCGTCCGGCTCTACGAGGACGGGCTCATCTATCGTGACGACTACATCGTCAACTGGTGCCCGCGCTGCCAGACCGTGCTGTCCGATCTCGAGGTGGAGCGCGAAGACCGGGACGCGCAGTTCGTGTACATCAAGTACGGCCCGCTGACGCTCGGCACCGTGCGTCCGGAGACGAAGCTCGGCGACACGGGCATCGCCGTGCATCCCAAGGACAAGCGCTACGCGAAGTACGTCGGCCAGGTGCTCGACGTGCCGTCGGTGCAGGGCACCGCGAAGATCAAGGTGGTGGCCGACGAGGCGGTCGATCGCGACTTCGGCACCGGCGTCGTCAAAGTCACGCCCGGCCACGATCCGGTGGACTTCGAGATCGGCAAGCGCCACAACCTGCCGATCAAGACCGTCATCGGCTTCGACGGCAAGATGACGGCCGAAGCGGGCAAGTACGCCGGCCTCGATCGCTTCGAGGCCCGCCGCCGCATCGTCGAGGACATGCAGGCGCTCGGTCTCATCGATCGCATCGAGCCCTATCGCCACGCGGTCGGGCTCTGCTATCGGTGCAAGACGGTCGTCGAGCCGCTGGTCTCCAAGCAGTGGTACGTGAACGTGACGCTGCTCGCCGCCGAGGCGATCAAGGCCGTCCGCCAGGGCCGCATCAAGATCATCCCGCGCGGCTGGACCAAGACGTACGACCACTGGATGGAAAACATCCGGCCGTGGTGCATCTCGCGCCAGCTCTGGTGGGGCCATCGCATCCCCGCCTGGTACTGCGAGCGCGACGGCAGCGTGCACGTCTCGCGCGAGGACGCGACGGCCTGCCCCACCTGCGGCGGCCCGGTGCGCCAGGACACCGACGTGCTCGACACGTGGTTCTCGTCGGGGCTCTGGCCGTTCTCCACGCTCGGGTGGCCGGACGACACGCCCGAGCTGAAGACGTTCTATCCGACCTCCGTGCTCGTCACGGGTTTCGACATCCTGTTCTTCTGGGTGGCGCGGATGGCGATGCTCGGTCTGCGCTTCATGAACGACGTGCCCTTCCGCGACGTGTACATCCACGCCCTCGTTCGCGACGCTGAGGGCCAGAAGATGTCGAAGTCGAAGGGCAACGTGATCGATCCACTCGTGATGATGGACAAGTACGGCACCGACGCCTTCCGCTTCACCCTGGTGGCGCTGGCCGCCCAGGGGCGCGACGTGCGCCTGGCCGAGGAGCGGATCGAGGGCTACCGCAACTTCGCCAACAAGCTCTGGAACGCCGCCCGTCTCGTGCTCTCGAATCTCGACGGTTACGACGCTCGGCAGGCCGCCAAGACACCGGCGGGTCTGGCCGACCGCTGGATCGTGAGCCGCCTGGCTGCGACGACCGCCGAGGTGCGGACGAGCCTGCGCCGCTATCGCTTCAACGACGCGGCGTCGGCGGTGTACCAGTTCCTGTGGCACGAGTTCTGTGACTGGTATCTCGAGATCGCGAAGGTGGCGCTCTATCGGCGTGACGACGCCCCGGCGCGCCTGCGCGCCCAACACACGCTGGTCACCGTGCTGGAAGCGACGCTGCGCCTGCTCCATCCGTTCATGCCATTCATCACCGAGGAGCTCTGGCAGCGGCTCCCGCGTGACAAGCGCGCGCCCGACTCGATCATGATCGCCGACTATCCGAAAGCCAGCCGGCGCCTGCATGACGCCGAGGCCGAGCGCGACATGGCCGCCGTGATGGACGTCGTCACCGCCATCCGAAACATCCGGGGCGAGATGCGCATCGCGCCCGGCGTGACGCTGGCCGTCACGGCCAAGCCCGGAGGCGAGCACGCGGCGGCGCTCCAGGAGACGGCGCGACTCGTTGAGTTTCTCGGCCGCTGTCGGTTGACTGTTGATCCGGGCGCGAGCCGACCGGCCGCTTCGGCTCTCGCCGTCGTCGGGCCGTCCGAGATCTACGTGGACCTGGCCGGAGTCGTCGATCTGGCCGGCGAGCGCGCGCGCCTGGAGAAGGAGCTGAAGCGTGCCACCGACACGCTCGCCTTCCTCGAAGCGAAGCTGGCCCGCCCGGAGTTCGTCGAGCGGGCGCCGGCCGAGGTCGTCGAGAAGGAGCGCGACCGTCTTGCCGAGCAGCAGCAGCTACGCCAGAAGCTCGAGGCAAGCCTGGCCTGGCTGAGCGAGGCGTCGCGCTGACCGCTTCGCGGATCATCAGGCTCCAGACGGTCGAGTCCACGCAGAGCGTCGCGTTCGACCTTGCCAGCCAGGGCGCCGCCGATCGAACGGTCGTCGTCGCCGAGCATCAGACGGCAGGCCGCGGCCGTCGCGGCCACCACTGGCAGGATGAACCGGGCGCGAACCTGCTCTTCTCGATCATCGTGCGTTCCTCGCTGCCCATCGCTCGCCGCCCGTTGCTCTCCTTCACTGCCGCCGTGGCGGTCGCCGAAGCGCTCGCCGAGGTGGCCAGGGTCGACGCGCGCCTGAAGTGGCCGAACGACGTGTTGGTCGCTGACCGAAAGGTCGCCGGCATCCTGCTCGAGTCGCGAAGCGCCGCCACGGGCCGTGAGCCTGCCGAGCTCGCTCCGACGATCATCGGCATCGGAGTGAACGTCACCCAGTCGCGCTTCGATCCCGAGCTGGCGGGACTGGCGACATCCGTCGTTCTCGAAAACGGGCGGAGCGTCCCGCGCGACGAGCTCCTCGACGTGCTGCTGGACCACTTCGATCGCTGGCGTGCGCGGCTCGAGAAGGAAGGCTTCGCGCCGGTGCGTGAACGGTGGCTCGTGCTCGCCGATACGATCGGGCGTGAGGTCCAGGTGGACGGGCACATGGGGCTGGCCGTCGGCCTGGATGAGGACGGGGCGCTGCTCCTCCGAGACGCGGGAAGGACGCACCGCGTCGTGGCCGGCACGGCGACGAGCAGGGACGGCGACCGCGATTGACACCCCCGATCACCGAGGCTATACTGCACCAAATCTAGTAGGTCAACGCGTGGCGATCCCTATATATGGAATCGCCCGGGCGGGGTGAACACAGCGAGCCAGGGGGTACCGCATGGGGATGTGGGTCGGGCGGGGGCGCAAGGCCAGGGTTGCCTATGGGTTCGACGACATCGCGCTGGTCCCCGGAGCCATCACGGTCAATCCGAATGAAGTCGACATCTCGTGGGAGCTCTGTGGTCGTCGCTTCGATCTCCCCATCATCGCGGCGGCCATGGATGGAGTGGTCGGTCCCCGCCTGGCCATCGAGATGGGCCGATTGGGCGGGCTCGCCGTCCTCAACCTGGAAGGCGTCTTCTCCCGCTACGCCAACCCGGACATGGTGCTCGACAGGATCGTCTCGGCCAGTCAGGAAGAAGCCACCAAGATCATCCAGGGCATCTACGGTGAGCCCATCAAGGAAGACCTGATCCACCGCCGGATCAGCGAGATCAAGAAGGGCGGCAGCGCGGTCGCGGTTTCGTCCATTCCCCAGCGGGCCGAGCGATTCGCACAGATCGCCCAGGAAGCCGGCGCCGACGTCTTCGTCGTCCAGTCCACCGTCACGACCGCCCGCCACTTTGCGACCGAGTACACGCCCGTCGACCTGCGCAAGCTCAAGAAGCAGCTCGCCATTCCCCTCATCATCGGCAACGTCGTCACGTACGAGGCGTGTCTCGAGCTCATGGACTGCGGCGCCGACGCGCTGCTCATCGGCGTGGGCCCGGGCGCCGCGTGCACGAGTCGTGAAGTGCTCGGTCTCGGCGTGCCGCAGGTGACGGCCACGGCCGATTCGGCGGCAGCCCGCGACTTCTACTACAAGCAGACCGGACGCTACGTCCCCATCATCACGGACGGAGGCATGACGACCGGAGGCGACGTGTGCAAGGCGCTCGCCTCGGGCGCCGATGCCGTGATGATCGGCTCCGCGTTCGCGCGCTCGGTCGAGGCGCCCGGCCGCGGCTACCACTGGGGCATGGCGACGCCGCATCAGAATCTGCCGCGCGGGACGCGGATCCGCGTGGGCATCGCCGGGTCACTGGAACAGATCCTCTTCGGGCCTGCGTTCACCGAGGACGGCACGTTGAACCTCGTCGGCGCCATTCGCACGTGCATGGGCTCGGTAGGGGCTCGCAACATCCGCGAGCTGCAGCAGACCGAGCTGATCATCGCGCCCGCGATCAAGACCGAAGGCAAGATCTTCCAGCAGGCCCAGAAGCTCGGCCGCGCGCGGTAAGGGCGCCGCCGAGCATGGTGGACGCGCCCGACAAGATCGCGATCATCGACTTCGGTGGGCAGTACACGCAGTTGATCGCCCGCCGCATCCGCGAGCTGTCCGTGTATTCCGAGATCCTGTCGTGCACCGAGCCCATCGAGGCGGTGCTCCGAGGCGGGTACTGCGGCATCGTGCTCTCAGGCGGTCCGGCCAGCGTCTACGAGGATGGCGCACCGCTTCCCGCGAAGGCGTTGTTCGACGCCGGGATCCCGGTCCTGGGCATCTGCTACGGGATGCAGGCGATGGGCTATCTGCTCGGCGGTCACGTCATCCAGTCGGAGCGCCGCGAATACGGCGCCGCCGAGGTCACGCTGCAGGGTGAGGGCCCGCTGCTTCGTGGTGTGAAGCCCGACGGCGACGGACGACTGAGCGTGTGGATGAGCCATGGCGACTCCGTGACGCGTCCGCCGAAGGGCTTCACGAGCCTCGGGACGACGACGAACTGTCCCGTCGCAGTGATGGCCGACGACGAGCGGAAGCTGTATGCGGTGCAGTTCCACCCCGAGGTCGCGCACACCCCTCAGGGGATGACCATCCTGACGAACTTCGTCGAGATCTGCGGCGCCCGGCGCGCGTGGTCGATGGCCTCGTTCATCGACACGGCCGTCGAGGCGATTCGCGCCAAGGTCGGCCGTGACCGCGTCCTCTGTGCGCTCTCGGGCGGCGTCGACTCCGCCGTCGTCGCCGTGCTCGTCCACCGTGCGATCGGCGACCAGCTCACGTGCATGTTCGTCGATAACGGCGTCCTCCGGAAAGGCGAAGCCGCGGCGGTGGTTCACACCTTCCGGGGCGCCTTCAAGCTGAACCTCATCCACGTCGACGCTTCTCGCCGTTTCCTCAACGTGCTGCGAGGGGTCACCGACCCGGAGCTCAAGCGCAAGCGCATCGGCGCCGAGTTCATCGCGGTCTTCGAAGAGGAAGCCGCGCGGCTCGGCGACATTCCCTGGCTGGCTCAGGGAACGCTCTACCCGGACGTCATCGAGTCCCTGTCGTTCAAAGGGCCCTCGGCGACCATCAAGACTCATCACAACGTCGGCGGGTTGCCCACGAAGATGAAGTTCAAGCTGGTCGAGCCGCTCCGTGAGCTCTTCAAGGACGAGGTTCGCGGCGTGGGCGAGCTGCTGGGCCTTCCGCCTGCCGTCGTGTGGCGGCAGCCCTTTCCCGGACCCGGGCTCGCGATCCGCGTCCTCGGCGAGGTGTCGGAGGAACGGCTCGAGCTGCTGCGCGAGGCCGATGCCATCGTCCAGGAGGAGGTCCAGGCTGCCGGCCTCGAACGGGAGCTCTGGCAGGCGTTCGCCGTCCTCCTGCCCGTCCGTACGGTGGGCGTGATGGGAGATTTCCGCACGTATGCGCAGGTCATCGCGTTGCGCGCCGTCATGAGCCAGGACGCGATGACGGCGGACTGGGCGCGGTTGCCCTACGATCTGCTCGGCCGCATCTCGAGCCGAATCATCAATGAAGTCAAAGGCATCAACCGCGTCGTGTTCGACGTCTCTTCAAAGCCGCCAAGCACGATCGAGTGGGAATAGGTCACCGAAGATGACGCATGCAGCATAGCGATTTCGTCCATCTCCACGTGCACTCCGAGTACTCGCTGCTGGACGGCGCCGCCCAGCTCGAGAAGCTGGTGGCCAAGGCGAAGGAGCTGAAGTTCCCGGCCATCGCGCTGACCGATCACGGCAACCTCTTCGGTGCCATCGACTTCTACCAGGCGGCTCAGAAGGGGGGCATCAAGCCCATCGTGGGCTGCGAGCTGTACGTGGCGCCGCGTGGGCGCAAGGAGCGGGGCGGGGAGGACGGCGGCTACGAAGGCGCCAACCACCTCACGGTCCTCGTCCGCAATCTCACCGGTTACAAGAACCTGATCAAGCTCGTGTCCAAGGCCTACCTCGAGGGCTTCTACTACAGGCCGCGCGTTGACAAAGAGCTGTTGGCGCAACACGCCGACGGTTTGCTCGTGCTGTCGGGCTGTCTGAACTCTGAAGTCTCGCGGCTGATCTCGGCGGGTGAGCACGATCGCGCCCGCGAGGCAGCCGTCTGGCACCAGGAGGTGTTCGGCAAGGACCACTACTTCATGGAGGTCCAGGCCCACGGCCTCGACGAGCAGACGAAGGTGACCGCGGAGACGCTGAAGCTCGCCCAGGCCATCGGCGCGCCGATCGCCGGGACCAACGACTCGCACTACCTCGAGGCGGGGCACGGACGCGCTCACGAAGCGCTGCTCTGCATCCAGACCGGCTCGACGCTCCTCGATCCGAAGCGCTGGCGCTTCTCGACCGAGGAGTTCTACGTCAAGTCGGCGGACGAGATGGCGCGGGTGTTCGCCGAGATCCCGGACGCGTGCCGCAACACCCTGGCGGTCGCCGAGCGCTGCAATCTGACGCTCGAGTTCGGGAGCTTCCACCTGCCGAGATACGTCGTGCCCGAGAACCACACGCTGGAGAGCTATCTCGAGCACGTGGCCCGCGATGGCCTCAAGCGCCGCTACGGGGCAAATCCGGGCGATGCCATCGAGGAGCGCTTCGCTCACGAGCTTCGCATCATCGAGAAGATGGGGTTCGCCGGCTACTTCCTGGTCGTGTGGGACTTCATTCACTACGCGCGCGAGCGAGGGATCGCCGTGGGCCCTGGCCGCGGCTCCTCGGCCGGCTCGCTGGTGGCGTATTGCCTGGGCATCACGAACGTCGACCCGATCCGGTATGGCCTGCTGTTCGAGCGCTTCCTCAACCCGGAGCGGATCTCGATGCCCGACATGGACATCGACTTCGCCGACGATCGCCGCGACGAGGTCATCCGGTACGTCGCCGAGAAGTACGGCCACGACCGGGTCGCTCACATCATCACGTTCGGGACGCTGGGCGCCAAGGCCGCCATTCGCGACGTCGGCCGCGTGCTGGGCATGACCTACGCGGACGTGGACCGCATCGCCAAGCTGGTCCCGGCGTTTCCGCTGAACATCACGCTCGACGACGCTTACCAGAAGTCGCCGCCACTCGCCGAGATGGTCAAGACCCAGACGAACGTGAAGGAGCTGTGGGACATCGCGCGGACGCTGGAGGGCTGCACGCGCCACGCGTCGGTCCATGCCTCCGCCGTCGTCATCTCCGACGACGCGCTCGACGAGCACATTCCGCTCTACAAGGATCCCAAGCGGCCGGAGCTGATCACCGGGTTCGCCATGGGGCCGATCGAGAAGCTCGGCCTGCTCAAGATGGACTTCCTCGGCCTCCGCACGCTGACGGTCCTCGCCAACACCGTGGCCTTGATCCGCGACTCGCGGGGCGTGGCGATCGACCTCGACACGCTGCCTCTGGACGACGCCAAGACCTATGCGCTGCTCACGGACGCGCGGACGTTCGGCGTCTTCCAGCTGGAATCGGGGGGCATGCGCGATGCGCTGCGCGGGCTCAAGCCGTCGAGCCTCGAGGACGTGATCGCGATGGTGTCCCTCTACCGGCCGGGCCCGATGGAGCTCATCCCGGATTTCATCGCGCGCAAGCACGGGCGGGCGAAGATCACGTACGAGCACCCGGCGATGCAGAAGTTCACGCAGGGCACCTACGGGATCATGGTGTACCAAGAGCAGATCATGCAGATCGCCTCGGAGATGGCCGGCTTCACGATGGGGGAAGCCGACACGCTGCGGCGGGCCATGGGCAAGAAGGACCGCGAGCTCATGGCCAAGCAGCGCGACAAGTTCCTGGCCGGCTGCGCCGAGAAGGGCACGGCGGCGGCCAAGGCCGAGCGCGTGTGGGAATTGATGGAGAAGTTCGCGGGCTACGGCTTCAACAAGAGCCATGCCGCGGCGTACGCGCTGGTCGCGTATCAGACCGCCTACTTCAAGGCGAACTATCCGGTCGAGTTCATGGCGGCGCTGCTGACGTCGGAAATGGGCGACACCGACAAGATCGTCAAGTACATCGACGAGTGTCGGGCCATGGACCTCCGGGTGCAGCCGCCAGACGTGAACGTCTCCGCCGTCCAGTTCAGCGTCGCCGGCGACACGATCCACTTCGGCCTGGCCGCGATCAAGAACGTGGGCGAGGCGGCCATGGAATCGATCCTGGCCACGCGCAAGCAGGACGGTCCGTTCAGAAGCCTCGAGGATTTCTGTGCGCGGGTCGACCTGCGCCTGGTCAACCGCCGGGTGCTGGAGTCCCTGATCAAGGCGGGCGCGTTCGACTCGCTCGGCGTGCCTCGCGCGCACCTCATGGCCGGCGTCGACACCGCGCTCGAGACGGGCCAGCGGCAACAACGGGAGAAGGCCGAAGGCCAGGCCTCGTTCTTCGATCTGCTGCCGGCGCCGGTGGCCGCGCCGAAGGCCGAGCCGATCGCCCTCGTGGCCGAGTGGGACTCCGATCAGCGGCTCGAGTTCGAGAAGGAGGTCCTCGGCTTCTACATCTCGGGGCATCCGCTCGCGCGCTATGCGTCGATGGTGGAATCCTTCGGGATCACGTCGACGAGCGAGATCGCCGCCAAGAGTGCAGGAGCGCGGGTGCTGCTGTTCGGTCAGGTGGCGGCGTTGAAGGAAACGGCGACCAAGAGCGGCAGCCGCATGGCGTTCGTCACGCTCGAAGACATGGTCGGTACCGTCGAGGTCACCGTCTTCCCCGAGCCCTTCAAGGCGGCGGCCGAGCATCTGCGGGGACGCCAGCCCCTGCTGGTGCGCGGCCAGATCGACGACGCCGACAAGGGGCGCGTGGTGCTCGCCGACGACATCCGCCCGCTCGAGGCGGCGCTGGCTGCCGACGGCCGGTCAGCGGTGAAGTCGAGCAGCGAACCGAACGCCGTGCGCGTACGGATTCGCCCGGCCGGTGACCCTCGAGAGGCGGTCGCTGTGCTCAGGACGGTCTGCGGGAATCATCCCGGCCCCGTGCCCGTCTTCGTCCATCTGCTCCTGCCCGCGCAGGAGGTGGTCGTCCGGACACGCGGCCTCGCCGTCGATGCCGCTCCTGACCTGGTGGCCGAGCTGAACGAGCGGTTTGGCGACGGCGCCGTGACGGTGGACCATGCCTGAGACGCTCGACTTCGAACAGCCGCTCCTCGAGCTCGAGACGCGCATCGCCGAGCTGCAGGCGCTCGACGATCCTGCCCAGCGCGAAGAGATCGGAAAGCTCGAAGAGCGGCTCCAGCGTCTGCGCCAGAAGGTGTTCTCGAGCCTCACCGCGTGGCAGACGACCCAGCTCGCGCGCCATCCCCGCCGCCCGCACACACGTGACTTCTGCAAGCTGCTGTTCGAAGACTTCCTCGAGCTCCACGGCGACCGGCTGTTCGGCGACGATCCGGCGATCGTGGCCGGCCTTGCCCGCTTCGAGGACCAGAGCGTGGTGGTCATCGGGCACCAGAAGGGGCGGGAGACGCGCGAGAAGATCACGCGGAACTTCGGGATGCCGCATCCCGAGGGCTACCGGAAGGCGCTGCGCCTGATGCAGCTCGCCGACAAGTTCCGCAAGCCGATCATCACCTTCATCGACACGCCGGGCGCCTACCCCGGCATCGCCGCCGAGGAACGGGGTCAGGCCGAGGCCATCGCCCGCAACCTGAGAGAGATGTCGGCGCTGCGCGTGCCCGTCGTGGCCGTGGTGACCGGCGAGGGCGGCAGTGGCGGCGCGCTCGCCATCGGCGTGGGGAACCGCGTCCTCATGCTGCGCTACGCGGTGTACTCGGTGATCTCGCCGGAAGGCTGCGCGGCGATCCTGTGGGGCGATGCGGCCAAGGCGGCCGAGGCGGCGGAGATCATGAAGATCACCGCGACCGATCTGCAGAAGCTCGGGGTGATCGACGAGGTCGTGCCCGAGCCGGCCGGCGGGGCACACCGCGACTGGGACGTCACCGCGCTCAATCTGAAGGCCGTGCTGGCGGACCACCTGCGGTCTCTGCGAGGCAAGACCGAGGACGCGCTCGTCAACGAGCGCCACGAGCGGTTCCGGCGGATTGGAACCTACGAGGAGGAGTTCCGCCCTAGCTCTTAAATCGGAAGGGGCCTCGACGGCCCCCTCCGAAACCTCCCCCCAGGAACGGAGTGCGCCGGCGAAGCCGGCGCTCGACAAGCTCGCCACCACCGTACGGCGCAAATGTTCCGCCCTAGTTCTTGAGGACGGCGGCCGCGACGTCCTCGTCGGTGACGAGCACGTTGCAGAAGCGGCCGAGCAGGGCGCCCCGCACCGCCGTCGCTTTCGCCTTGCCGCCGGCCACGGCGATCACCGTCCGATCGTCCTGCCGGCTCAGCTCACGCAGGCGGTCGCCATCGACGGCGAGCATGCGACGCATGAGCACGCGCAGCTCCGGGTGGTCCACCAGGTGGCCCTCGACGTCGAACGGCTGGTAGTTGATCTCGCCGACCACGCCCAGCTCACGGAGCCGTCGAACGCTCACGCCGTAGGTCTCGGCCAGCGAGCAGAAGCCCGGCGTCTGCTCGGCGATCTGCCCGATGCCGACGAGCACCATGTCCACCGAGCGCGCGGCCTCGTAGATCTTCCGGACCTCCGGATCACGGAGCAGGCGCCGTCGCTCGCGCTCGATGTCGCGCAGGGAGACGAGGTGCTGGACGGGCAGGGCGTAGGCGGTGACGTGGGGCCGGTACTTGGCCGCCATCATCCCGACGAGCGTGTTGGGCGAGATGTCGACGAGCTTGAGCGTGCTCTCGCCCGACAAGGGGTAGAGCGCGAGATCGCGGAACCGGCGCTCGTGCAGCGCGCGGATCGTCTGATAGAGGGTGAAGCCGCAGGAGATGCCGATGCGCAGGCCGTTGTCGACGACCTTCTCGACGTAGGCGGCGGCGGCCAGGCCCAGCTCTTCGCGGACATCGGCCCGCCCGCCGGCGCGGACCACGACGGCGTCGCGCAAGCCGAAGCGCTCGGCCAGCGCGGTCTCGAGCTCGGGCGTGCGGGGGAGATCGAGCTCGACGCGGACCAGGCCCTCGTCCATGGCCCGCTTGAGCAGACGCGAGACGGTGGCCGCCGACACGCCGAGCGCGACCGCGATGTCCTTCTGGCTGCGGCCCTGCCGGTAATAGAGCTCCAGGCACTGCACCATGAGCCGGAGCTCGCCGCCGTGACGTTCAGAAAGTAATTTCATCGCCGTAAATATCTTGCTTGACGGCCCCAGTCTACGCCGTTAGACTCGGCCTGTCGGGTTTTTTTACAGCGGCTGACGAGGCGAAGGGAGGCGTGCATGGCAGCCAAGCGCTACGGCCCCGTTGACGGGAAATCCCGGTCCGGGCTTGCCGACTACCACCAGTCCAAGGATGAACTGGCCGGGCTCCCTCAGACGGTGGCGGAGAAGATTCCCGTCACCAACACCCCGAACATCTTCTCCTACAAGGCCTACGTCTTCGCCAAGAACCCCGCGCTCGTCCAGCGCTTCATCAAGGCCACCAAGGCCGACGTGGGCGGGGTCGGTGGCCACGTCGTCGCGGCCGACGAAGTGAAGTCGATCATGGCCAAGTTCGTGCTCGACAACAACGGCTATCGCGGCGAGCCGATCTTCACCTCGTTCATCGTCACGCATACCGGCGACGACGTCGCCGTCACCGGCATCATGTCCGAGACAACGCCCATGAGCGTGGTGGACGAGCTCATGTGGGACGCGCTGCAGGAGGGCGCCAGCAAGGCGGCCGAGCTCGGACTGTACGGCCCCGGCCAGGATCTCGTGGCCGACGCCTTCACCGGGAACCTGCGCGGCGCCGGCCCCGCCACCGTGGCCTTGCCGTTCCCGGTGCGCAAGGACAACGCCTCCCAGACCGTGCTGGTATCGTTCGCCGACAAGACCGAGCCGATGGCGTTCAACTACTACGCCACCGGGGCCTACATGCTGCCCCGCTTCAACACGGGACTGATCATCGCCGCCTCCAAGATGAAGCGCGGCTACATCATGGACATCGTCGACCTCGACACCAAGGCGCAGGCCATCGAAGCGGGCGCCCATCCCCGCGATCAGAAGGCCCTCGACGGCAAGATGGAAGAGCTGGCCAAGGGCCTTCAAGAGAAGGTGATTCGCCTCCGCTCGCCCGAGGACCTCTACGACATCGAGGGACTCACGCGGTCGTCCCGCTTCGTCATCGCGCGCATCTGGTCGCGGGACGACAAGGGCGAGGCGGATCAGCTCGGCTACGTCGTCTCGGCCGAACGGCTGCACAACATCAAGACGAAGAAGGGCTTCACCTACGGGGGCAAGGACGATCCGGTGCTGCTCGCCTTTGCCCAGGGCGACTGGCCGGCGCCGGGCGAGATCACGTCGCCGTGGGCCTCGTGCCCGATGGTGGCCGGCGACTGCCGCGGCAGCCACAACCTGCACATTCTCCCGATGCCGATCAACTCGCAGACCTCGTACTGGTCGGGTCCGATCCTGTCGGCCATCACGCTGTCGTGCAACATCCACACGGGCCGGATCGGGGCCATCTCCGATCAGTTCGCGCTCGGCACGCCCTGGGATCAGGTCCGCAAGCAGGCCGGCGAGCTGGCCATCCAGTTCAGGCTCGCTCACGGCGTCAAGCAGCCGGCGACGCTGCACGAGGACGAGCTCGAGTACCAGGAGGGCTGGAAGGAGCGGCGCGCGCGCCTCGAGCGCCAGTTCCGGGTCTCGCCACCGCTCATGTTCGGCAACGGAAACGGCAACGGTCACCAGGGCGCTCGCGCGGCGAAGGCCGGCCGGAGCGCCGGTCGAGCGGACGAGATCGATTGATCTGACCTGACCGGAACCGGATTCACCGTTCACGACACGGAGGGGTCGCGAGGCCCCTCCGGGCTCGTCCTCCACGCATTCCGTGCGCCGAAACTCCGCGTCATGGTTTGACTTGCCAGGGGGTGGGTGCTACGGTCGAAGCAACATCGAGCCCTGATACTCATGGCAAAGCTCCACCTGATCACGTACGGCTGTCAGATGAACGAGTACGACTCCGAGCGTGTCGCGGGTCTGCTCAAGGCGGACGACTACGAGCTGACCGACAGCGAGCACGACGCCGACCTCATCCTCCTCAACACCTGCGCGATCCGCGAGAAGGCCGAGGACAAGGTGTTCTCGAAGCTCGGCGAGCTCCGTGCGCTGAAGCGCGCGCGCCCCCACGTGATGGTCGGGGTGATGGGCTGTATGGCGCAGCTCCACAAGAACGAGATCCTGAGACGTGCCCCGGGTGTCGACCTCGTGTTCGGCTCACCGGCGATCGCACGCGTCGGCGAACTGGTCGCGCGCGCGCGCCGCGAGCGGCCCGTGCTGGAGACCGGCGAAGCGCCGCTGGTGAAGATCACGGCCCGACCCGACGGCGCCGCGCGCCTGAAGTCCTTCGTGACCGTGATGGAGGGTTGCGAGAAACACTGCACGTTCTGCGTCGTTCCCGTGACGCGGGGCCGGCAGCGCAGCCACACGCCCGCCTCGGTGCTCGACGAGATCGAGCGGCTGGTCGCCGACGGGTGCCGTGAGGTGACGCTCCTGGGCCAGACCGTCGAGATGTACGGCCGGGACCTCGACCCGCCCACCGATCTCGCCGCGCTCTTGAGGGCGGTGAACGACGTGGAGGGCATCGCCCGCATTCGCTTCACGACCTCCAATCCGTTCAACTTCACGTCGCGACTCATCGCCGCGATCCGGGACCTGCCCAAGGTCTGCGAGTACGTGCACCTGCCGCTCCAGTCGGGCTCCAACCGGGTGCTGGAACGGATGAACCGCGGCTACACGCGCGAGCGCTATCTCGATCTCATCGCCGAGCTGCGTGAGGCGGTGCCGGACGTCGCGCTCTCCACCGATCTCATCGTCGGCTTCCCGGGTGAGACCGACGCCGACTTCGAGGCCACGCTGGAGACGGTCGACCGCGTCGGGTACGACAACGTGTTCGTCTTCCGCTACTCGCCGCGCCCAGGCACGCCGGCCGCCACCATGCCGGATCAGGTGCCGTTGGCCGTGAAGGCGGACCGCAACAGCCGCGTGCTGGCCGTCACTGGCCGGTCGGCCACCACTCGCAGCGCACGGCTCGCTGGGCAGACGGTCGACGTCCTGGTCGATGGCCGCGCGAAGAAGAACGGCGAGGAGCTCTGCGGCCGCACCCGCTGCAACCGCGTCGTCAATTTCGAGGCGGCGGCCGGCGTGGCCATCGGCGACGTCGTCGCCATTCGCATCACCGACGTGCTGCCGCACAGCCTGCGGGGGACCCTCGCTGCGCGTGTCGAGGAGGCCGTATGTTTGTCGAGATGAAGGTCCGCGGGCTGGCGCTGGATCCGCTCTCCAACATGCCGATCATCATCCTGCGCGACGAAGACGACAAGCGGTCGCTGCCGATCTGGGTCGGCATCTTCGAGGCCAACGCCATCGCGCTCGAGCTGGAGAAGATCTCGACGCCGCGGCCGATGACGCACGACCTCATCAAGAACATCCTGGAGGCCATCCAGGCCCGCGTCGTCAAGGTGGCCGTGACCGACCTCAAGGAGAACACGTTCTTCGCCGTGCTGCACCTTCAGGTCGCGGGCGCCGAGTACCAGGTGGACTCACGGCCCTCCGACGCGATCGCGCTCGCGCTGCGCGTGGGCGCGCCCATCTACGTCGACGAGGACGTCGTGCGCAAGGCCAAGACCCTCGACGTGGCCACGCCCAAGGAAGCCGACACGCTCAAGGCCGACGACCCCGAGCGCGTGCGCGAGTGGCTGGGCAGCATCAAGCCGGAGGACTTCGAGAAGTTCAACAAGGCCTGACGGGCGGGCCGCTGACGGTGCGCGTCGCGCTGGTCACCAACAACTACCTGCCGTTCTGCGGCGGCGTCACGACGTCGGTCGAAACGCTGCGCCGCGGCCTCGAAGCCCGTGGCCACGAGGCGTGGGTCCTGGCGCCTCGCTTCCGCACTGAAACCGCCGACGGCCCCCGCGTCATCCGGTATCCGTCGATTCCGGCGGCCACCTATCCCGAGTTCGCCCTCGCCGTGCCGTTCGCCCCACGCATCACCCGGCGGGTGCGCCGGCTCGAGGTGGACGTCTTTCACAGCCACCATCCGTTCCTGCTCGGCCCGGCGGCGCGTCGCCTCGCGCGCCAGCAGCGCCGCCCGCTCGTCTTCACCTATCACACGCGCTACGACAAGTACGCCCACTACGTCCCGTTCCGGCGCAGCGTCGTGGAGGGCCTCGCGGTGCGACTCAGCACGCGCTTCGCCGCGGGTGCCGATGCCGTCATCGCCCCGTCCTGCGTCATCCGCGACGAGCTGATCACGCGCGGCGTGCGCACGCCGATCGCGGTGGTGCCGACGGGCGTGGACCTGGGGCGTTTCAAGCCCGGCGACGTGGGGGCCGCGCGCCGGCAGCTCGGCCTCGACCCGCGCGACATAATCGTGCTCTACGTGGGCCGCCTCGATCGCGAGAAGAGCGTGGGCCTGATCCTGCTCGCCTTCGAGCGCGTCGCCGGCACGGTGTCACGGGCGCGGCTCGTCCTGGTCGGCGACGGCACCCAGCGTGAGGAGCTTCGGCGGCGCGCCGCGCGGTCGGCGGTGAGCGAGCGCGTGACGTTCCTGGGCGTCCGTCCTCACGACACGCTGCCGACCTGCTACCAGGCGGCCGATCTCTTCGCCTTCGCCTCCGAAACGGAGACGCAGGGCCTCGTGCTGGCCGAAGCGGCGGCCTGCGGCCTGCCCGCCGTGGCCGTGGCGGCGCCCGGCTGCAACGAGGTCGTCCGCGACGGAGAGACGGGGGTCCTCACCAAGGGCGATCCCGGCGGCCTGGCCGAGGCCGTGATCGGTCTCCTCGTCGACGTCGAGCGCCGCCGCGTGATGGGCGCGCGGGCGCGCGAGGTGGCCGAGAGCGAGTTCGACGTGCGGCTCCAGCTCGACCGCACGCTGGCGGTCTACGAACGAGCGCGCTCGCGCCTCGTGGGACGCCGGCGGTGAGCGACGACGGTACTCCGGACGGCGCGCCGCCGCGACGGATCCTCGTCCGCCTGCGCGACGAGTGGGCAGGCGAGCGCGGATTGTTCGCGAGTGATCCGCGCGTGCGCACGCTGCGGCGCGTGCTCGTGAGCTATCCCGAGGTCCGGCACATCCTGCCCGACATCATCAGCCTCGAAGGCGTGGTCGATGCTCGCGTCGTCGACACGATGACCCAGTTCCTTCAGCGCCAGCAGTGGCTGGTGAAGTCCGTCGACTTCGAGTGAGCGGCCGAACCGGCGAGAGCCTGCGGCGCACCGAGGCCGAAATCGCGGCCGAGAAGGCCGCCACCCTCGGCCGGGCCGGTGAACGTCTGGAGGAGGCGCTTCGGCTCGCCCGCGCGGCCCTCGCCCGGCTCGACGCCGCCGACGGCTCCCAGGAACGCCGGCAGCGTCTGGCCGAGTACGAGCGGGCGCGCGAGCGAGCGGCCCACGAGCGCCTGATCCTCATCATCCAGCGCGAGGCCGTCGGGCTGCGTCAGCATCGCGTCGTCGATCAGCAATTCCCGGAGCCGCCGCGGCGGTCGTGACGGCCTGATCGATGATCTGGAATCCGCGCGCCGAGGCCCAGTCGCCGGGCGACCGGGCCGCGCTCCAGCTCGCACGGCTCAAGGAGACGCTCGCGTGGGCGATCGGCCGCGTGCCGTTCTACTGGGAACGTCTGGGGGCCGCGCGCGTCGAGCGGCTCGACGACCTCGCCCGCCTGCCGTTCACGCGAAAGAGCGATCTGCGCGAGCACTATCCGTTCGGCCTCTTCGCGGTGCCGCGCGAGGAGATCGTCCGCATCCACGCCTCGTCCGGGACCAAGGGCAAGCCGACGGTGGTCGCCTACACGGCCGGCGACATGGAGGTCTGGCGCGAGGTCATGGCGCGCACGATCGTGGCCGCTGGCGGCCGCCGTGGCGATCTGTTGCAGAACGCCTTCGGGTACGGGCTCTTCACGGGTGGCCTCGGCTTCCACCAGGCGGCCGAGCTGATCGGCATGACCGTGGTCCCGGCCTCGTCCGGCAACACCGCGCGTCAGTGCCTGCTCCTGCGTGACTTCAAGCCGGCGGCACTGTGCGCGACGCCGTCCTTCGCCCTGCACATCGCCGAGACGCTGGCCGAGCAGGGGAGCAAGCCGGAGCAACTCGGACTCCGCTACGGGATGTTCGGTGCTGAGCCCTGGACCGACGGTGTTCGCCGCGCGCTCGAGGCGGGCCTCGGCTGCCCGGCCTACGACATCTACGGGCTCAGCGAGATCATCGGCCCCGGGGTCTCCGGCGAGTGCGAGGCGCGCGAGGGCCTGCACATCGCCGACGACCACTTCCTGCCGGAGATCGTCGACCCGGCGACCGGCGAACCGCTGGGGGCGGGTGAGCAGGGCGAGCTCGTGCTGACCACGTTGACCAAGCGCGCGATGCCCGTCGTCCGCTATCGGACCGGCGACGTCACCACGCTCACGACGGCGCCGTGCCGTTGCGGGCGGACATCGGCGCGAATGGGCCGCCTCGTCGGCCGGGCCGACGATATGCTTATCATCAAGGGTGTGAACGTGTACCCGTCGGAGGTCGAGGGCGCCCTGCTGGGGGTGGCGGACCTCGTGCCCCAGTACCTGCTGGTCGTCGACCGGACCGCCACCCTGGCCCGCGTCGAGGTCCAGGTGGAGCCGGCGCCGGCGTTCCTGGAGCGATGCGGCAGCATCGAGCCCGATCACCCGGAAGTCGGCAAGCTCCGGGGCGAGGTGGCGGCGCGGCTGCGGGCCGCGCTGGGACTGAACGTCGAGGTCACGCTGCTCTCGCCGCGGACGATCCCGCGCTCGGAGGGCAAGGCCGTTCGCGTGGTGGAACGAACGTGACGGAGGACGAGCCATGAGCAGTCTCGAGCACACGATGATGGGCAAGATCACCAGCGGCGAGCGGCTGGAGTCCGCCGGCGAGATGACCGCGGAGTATCGGGACAACCTCGTGCATCTCATGACCATGCAGGCCGACTCCGAGCTGTCCGGCGGGTACGGCTACGTGCCGTGGATCATGAAGGCCCCCGGCGTGGAGGAAAAGCACGTCGTCGCCCAGATCGTGAAGGACGAGCTCCGCCACGCCGCCGTGATGTACGGCCTGCTGGCCGATCTCGGCGTCGAGGTCGACCGCCACGTGGCGGCCCACGACGAGATCCTCACGATGCGGATCGAGGCCGACCGCGACATCGGCACGCAGCGCATCACGAGCGACAAGCGCGTCAACATCTTCTATTACCCGATCGACACGTGGGCGGACTTCGTGTTCTTCAACTTCTGCATGGACCGGGGCGCCGGGCATCAGCTCGAGGACGTGCGCCAGTGCTCCTACGGCCCGTGGGTCCGTGCCATCGAGGGCATCTTCAAGGAGGAGAAGTTCCACATCCGCCACGGCGAGTTCTGGGTCAAGAAGCTCAGCGAGGACCACGCCACCCACGACGAGGCGCAGACGACGTTCAACAAGTGGTACATCCGCACGATGAACATTTTCGGCCGGCCCGGCTCGCCGAAGAACCAGCGCTATCGCGAGCTGCGGCTGAAGCTTCGCGACAACGATGACGTTCGCCAGGCCTTCGCGCAGGAGGTGGCCAACCTCTGCGAAAAGTTCGGTCTGACGGTGCCCGAGTGGAAGCCGAAGTGGGGGGAGTTGCCGGAAGAAGCGCACATTCCGGGCTGATCTGGGGCCGGCGCTGGCGCGCTGCGCTGAAGTTTACATAATGCCTCTTATCGGCGAATCGCCAGGCTCGGGTTACGCCGCCGTGGAGGCCGGTGTCGCCGATGGCCTCGAGCACGGCGGCTCCCAGCCCGCCCTCCGCGTAGTGGTCCTCGACGGTCAGGAGCGTGTCGCCCGTGGCGTGCGCGGCCGACAGGAGCGCGTCGCGGTCCACGGGTTTGACGCCGTGGAGGTCGGCGACGATGGTGAGGCGGTCGCCTGGGCTCTGGCGCACGACCTTGAGGCGTGCGATCGCGAAGGCTTCGTCGGGGCCGTAGATCGCCGGTGTGGCCATCCGCGTGGTCCGGAGGTAGACGAGGCCGCGATGGTTGGCGGCAAGCTGCACGCAGGCGTCCGTCGCGAGCGCGTCGGCCGGATAGAAGACGACGGACTCCGGAACCGCCCGGAAGAGTGCCAGGTGCTCGAGCCCCATCTGCGAGGGCCGGTCCTCACCGATGCTGACGCCGGCGTGCGAGCCGCAGAGCTTGATGTTGTCCGCGAGATGCCGGCCATCCGAATCTGATCGGCCGCACGCTCAGGGAACGCGAAGGTCGACACGAACGGGATCAGGGCCTGGGCGGCGAGGCCGGCGGCCATGCTCACCATGTTCTGCTCGGCGATCCACGCCTCGAAGAACCGTTCGGGATACGCCTTGCGAAAGCGCTCGGCGTACGTCGAGTTCTTCACGTCCCCGTCAAGCGCGACGATGCGCAGGTCGGCGGCGCCGACACGCACGAGGGCGTTGCCATACGCCTCGCGCGTCGCGATCGTTGCCGCGGCCGGCGGGGGCCCGAGCGCGGTGGCCGTCGACGTGGGCCATGGAACCGCCGTGGTGGTGGGACGGCGGACCGGCGGCTGCGGCACGTGATGGAGGTGGCTCTCAAGCTCACGAATCGCCGCCTCGGCCTGCTCGGGCTGCAGCGGCTTGCCGTGCCAGTCGGGACGGCCCTCGACGCCGAGGATCCCCTTGCCTTTCACCGTGCGCGCAGCGCCGCCAGGACCGCGGCCATGTCGTGGCCGTCGATCACGCGCACGCGCCACCCGAATGCGGTGAAGCGGCGGCGGTAGGCGTCGACGTCCCCCTCGAGCATCGTCGGGCCCGATTGTCCCAGCCCGTTGACGTCGACGATGGCCACGAGCTGGTCGACGCAATCGTGCGCCGCGAGCTGCACCGCCTCCCACACCGAGCCTTCGGCGGTCTCGCCGTCACCGAGGAGCACGAAGGCGCGGGCGTCACTATCGGCCAGACGCGCGCCCAGCGCGAGCCCGACGCCGAGGCTCTGACCGAGCGCATGACCGAGAAGAACAGGGCCGCCACGATGTCGGCGGCCGAGGCGGCGCTCGTGGGATGACCACTTCGGGCCGCCGTCGTCGCGCGGATCGAGTCGATGCGCAGCCGCGTGGCTACGTCTTCGAGCGCGTGGACGAGGGCTTCAGTCGCCATGGTCGAGGCTCACGAAGGCGGCAAGCGTGATGCCTCGACGAGGAGCGACGCGCTAAGGAGATGCGCCCAGGCGGGTGAGACCCGCCTTGACCTCTTCGGCGCGCGGACTCTTGGGAAGCTCCTTCAAGTGTCGGCGATAAGTGTCGGTTGCAGCGTCCTTTTTTCCCATCTGCTCCTGGGCGCGCGCCAGGTCGAGCAGGAGGTCTTCATAGTAGAAATCGCCGGGCTTCAGGCTGGCGAGCGCTGCCTGGTAACTCTCTACGGCCTTTGTAGGATTCCGTTCGGCTTCCCACGCATAGCCGACACCGGCTCGAGCGAGCGCCCTGAGGGTCGGCGACGCCGATCTCGCCGCCGTGATCTCGTAGGCCGCCCGGGCTCGTGCCCAGTCCCGCTCTCCGAAGCGCACGTTACCGAGCTCGTAGGCACCCAGTGGCGCCATCGCGGCGGACGGATAACGCGCCAGCGCCGTCTCGAGGCTTCGCGCTGCGTTGGCCCGTGTCTCAGCGGTGAGCGGCGGCCCGGACGGGCTCAGCTGGTTGATTGCCTGAACATAGGCTGCTGTCGCGCGACGATCCTGTTCATCGGACCAGAACCATGCGCCGATGCCGACACCGGCCAGCAGAATCACGCCCGCGATCACACCCAGCGTGACGCGCGATGGCGGCCAGGTGGGAAGGAACGTCAGCATCGCGGTCCCCTCACCGCAGACGCAATCCGCGGCGGTACTGACGGCCACAGAAGCCACAGCGAAGCCAGCCTTGCACCACGCGACGCACGACACGGCCACAGTGTGGACAGCGCTGGTACAGGCGCCGCGCGTAGATCAGTCCGAGCCCCACGACGACCGCGATGCCCACCATGAATGGTGGCCCGAGGAGGAACTCCACGAAGGCCCATGCTAGCAGTGCGACGCGGCGATCAGAGGAGAAATCTTTTTCATGAAAGTGGTGGTACGAAGTTCCACTCCTGGGGGCGTTTCGGACGCGACGCGTCTTGCAAGTGTCGACGAAAAGAGCCAGACTCCGGTCGTCGCTTGGCGGGCACGCCGCTTGCGGGTGCACACGGTCCATTGAAAAGGGGGGCGGCTATGCGTGATCGGAACGAGCGACTCACCGTCGAGGTTCGCCTGTTACCAGATCCCTGCCTCTGGTGCTGGGAAATTCGCGACGCCCAGCGGAACGAAGTGCTCGAGAGTAGCTGGGCCGGCGAGTGGACGGCGTACGGCTCGCCTGAAGAAGCGCTTCGCGCCGGCCGCCGTCGCCTGGTTGCCCGGCCCGCTGCCTGAAGACGCCACCGCCCGGAGCGCACGCTCCGGGCGGTGGATGCCTACATCCCCTTGCCGATCATCGCGAGGCCTTCCTTGGCCGCTTTCACGGACTCTGCGTGCTTACCCTCCGCATGCAGTTTCTGTGCTTCGGCCGCCTTGTCCTTCGCGTTGTTGCTGGCCGCGTCGACCCGATTCCCGGTCTCGGTGTTGAGCTCCGCGATCAACTTCGGGCACTGAAAGGCCAGCGCGGGGCCGGCGAACAGGACCGCGACCACCGCCGCGACGACAACCGCCATGATGAACCGTGGCATGCCCTCACCCCCTCGTCGATGCCTCAGCCGGGAATATCCACGAACACGTCGCCGTTGTCCACCGTCACCGCGAAGCAGGCGACCTTCACCGCCGGGTTGTTGACGTTGAGCCCGGTCGTCACGTCCCATCGCCACGCGTGCCACGGGCACATGACGACGCGGCCGTCGAGATCGCCCTCGCCGAGCGGCCCGCCGCGGTGCGTGCACGTGTTGTCGATGCAGTAGAGCGTTCCGTCGATGTTGAAGACCGCCAGCGTGTGACCGCCGACTTCCATCACTCGCCCCTCACCGGCCGGCACGTCGCCGACCGCCGCCACTCTCATTCGCGCCACGTTCGATGCCCCTCCTCGCCGCGAAAATATCGCAAAAAGCCGCTCGTTCGAAGGGCCTTATAATAGCGCCGGAGACGGCGGATGATCTTCCATCAGCTCATCAACGAGGATTCGGGGTGCCTGTCCTACCTGATCGGATGCGGCGAGGCCGGTGAAGCCGCCGTCGTCGACCCGGGCCGTGATCGCGTCGACGAGTACGTGCGCCTGGCCCGGAAGAAGGGCCTGCGCATCACCCGGATCCTCGAGACGCACACGCACGCCGATCACATCTCGGGCAATCGCGACCTCGCCGCCGTGACCAAGGCGTCGATCGTGCTCCATCGCTCGACGAAGGCCGTGTTCGAGCACGCGGCGGTGCAGGACGGCGACGAGATCGTGATCGGCTTCGTCGTCCTCAAGGCGCTGCACACGCCGGGCCACACGCCCGACAGTCTCTGCCTGCTGGTGACCGACCGCTCGCGCGCGACGGAGCCGTGGTTCGTCCTCACCGGCGACACGCTGTTCATCGGCGACGTCGGCCGGCCCGACCTGGGCGGCGCCGCGGCCGCCGGACAGCTCTGGGAGAGTCTGCACTCGTCACTCCTGCGCCTCGACGACACCGTCGAGATCTATCCCGCCCACGGCGCCGGCTCGTTGTGCGGCCGGGCGATGTCCTCGAAGACGGCATCGACCATCGGGTTCGAGCGGCGCTTCAATCCCGCGCTGCGCGCCCGGAGCCAGGCCGAGTTCGTCGATCTCCTGATGGCCGGGCTTCCCCCGAAGCCGCCGTCGTTCCAGACGATCGTCGGCAAGAACCTCGGCACGCTCCCCCTCGAGCTGCCCAAGCCACGGCCCTTCACCGCGCGCGAGGCGTGGGACGCCGTCAGGGCCGGCGGCGCCTGCGTCCTCGATCTGCGCGAGCCCGCGACGTACGGCGAGAGCCACGTGCCGGGCGCGCTCAACGTCTGGATCGAGAGCCCTCAGTTCGGTGATCGCGTCGGCTGGTTCGCCCCCGACGGTACGCCGCTGATCCTGCTCACGCACACGCCGTCCGATGTCGATCGGGCGCTGCGCGCGCTCTCCCGCGTGGGCGTCGATCAGGTGATCGGCGTGATCGAGCGCGGGATGATCGAGTGGAAGAGCGAGGGCCTGCCCGTGGAGACGGTGCCGCAGATCACCGTGTGGGATCTCGCCGAGTGGCTCGACGAGGGACGCGACGTCGCGGTCATCGACGTGCGTGAGCCGGCCGAGTGGCGCGACGGTCACATCGAGGGGGCGGTGCACCTGCCGATGCTGGAAGCGGTCCGGCGCGTCGGCGAGGTTCCCGTCGATCGCCCCAAGGCCGTCCTCTGTGCCGGAGGCCTCCGCTCGAGCACCGTGATCAGCGCGCTCAAGCGCCACGGCATCGAGCGCTGGTTCAACGTCACCGGCGGCATGACCGCGTGGCTGAAGGCCGGCTCCCCCGTCACCCGCTGACGCCGCGTTCCGAGGAGACGACCCATGGCGACCACCGTCGAGACCGCGTACGCGCGTCGGGCCCGCTACTATTCCTCGGCCGACGGCTTCAACATCAAGCGTCCTCGGATCCCCGCCCACGTCTTCGCCCGCGAGCGTGACCGCGCGCTCGATCCGGCCACGCCCACCGGTCTCCTGCCGCTCGACCTCGGTACGGCGCTCGGCACCGACGGCCCCGCCACCACGCCGCTGATCCTCGCGCGCTACGCGCGACTCCGCGCCGGCGAGTCGCTGGCCACGCGCTTCGAGGCCTCTGGCGAGATCTACTACGTGATTGCCGGGAGCGGTGAGACGACGTGGGGCAGCGAGGCCATCGGCTGGGACGCGGGCGACGTCTTCTGCCTGCCCGGCGGGGTCGCGGCCACTCACCGGGCCAGTGCGCGCGACGCCGTGCTGTGGATCGTCACCAACGAGCCCGAGCTCGCGTTCGAGCGCGCGCAGGCGCCCCGGCCAGGACAGGCTCCCGTGGAAGCCGTCCACTATCCGGGTGCGGAGATTCGCCACCAGCTCGAGCTGATCCATCGCCTGCCCGCCGACAAGACGATGACGGGGAAAGCGGTGACGCTGTCGAGCGCCGCGCTGGACAGCCAGCGCACGTGTCTGCCGTCGCTCACGCTGGCCATGAATTCGCTCCTGCCCGGGGAATCGCAGCGGCCCCACCGCCACAACGCCATCGCGGTGACGCTGGTCGTGCAGGGCGCCCGCTGTCATTCGATGATCGACGGCGAGCGCGTCGAGTGGATGCAGCACGCCGTCATGATCACGCCGCCGGCCGCGATGCACTCGCATCACAACGAGGGCGACGAGCTCGCGCTGTTCTTGATCGTGCAGGACGGTGGGCTCTACTACCACTGCCGGACGATGGGATTCAGCTACGCCTGAGTCGTGACGGGCGCGGTCACCGGACCGCGCCCGCCCGCTAGGGTTCGCTCAACCTCGACGTGGCCCGGGATGACCCGATGCCACGTCGAGGCTGTTCGGCACAAAACCCTTAAGGCCTATTCTCTGAGATCAGGCAAGGTCGAAGCGATCGAGGTTCATCACCTTGGTCCAGGCCCCGACGAAGTCCTGGACAAACTTCGCCTGAGCATCCGAGCTTCCGTAGACCTCGGCCAGGGCCCGGAGCTGGGAGTTGGAACCGAACACGAGATCGACGCGCGTGCCGGTCCACTTGAGCGCGCCCGTCTTCCGATCGCGCCCTTCGAACACGTCCTTGGCGTTCGAGGCCCCCTGCCACTCCGTGCCCATGTCGAGAAGGTTCACGAAGAAGTCGTTGGTCAGCGCTCCCGGCCGCTTGGTGAAGACGCCGTGTTTCGTCCCTCCGACGTTGGTGTTCAGGACGCGCATGCCGCCGATGAGGACCGTCAGCTCCGGCGCGGTCAGCGTCAGCAATTGCGCCCGATCGATCAGCAACTCCTCACCCGACACGGGGTACTTGCCCTTGAGGAAGTTTCTGAAGCCATCGGCGAGGGGTTCGAGGACGGCGAAGGAGTCCATATCGGTCTGCTCCGACGAGGCATCCATGCGGCCCGGGGCGAAGGGCACCGTCACGGGGTGACCGGCATTCTTCGCCGCCTGCTCCACGCCGGCGCACCCGGCCAGCACGATCAGGTCGGCGAGCGAGACCTTCTTGCCGCCGGACTGCGCTCGGTTGAACTCGCTCTGGATGCCCTCCAGCGTCTTGAGGACCTTCGCCAGCTGGGCAGGCTGGTTGACCTCCCAGTCCTTCTGCGGCGCGAGGCGAATGCGCGCCCCGTTCGCCCCGCCGCGCTTGTCGGAGCCACGGAACGTGGACGCCGACGCCCAGGCCGTCGACACCAGCTCCGAGACGGACAGCCCCGACCCCAGGATCTTGCCCTTGAGGGAGGCGATGTCCTGCTGATCGATCAGCTTGTGATTGACCGCGGGGATGGGGTCCTGCCAGATGAGCTCTTCGGCAGGAACCTCCCGGCCGAGGTAGCGGGCGCGCGGGCCCATGTCTCGATGCGTCAGCTTGAACCACGCCCGGGCGAATGCGTCGGCGAACTGCGCCGGATTCTCGTAGAAGCGCCTCGAGATCTTCTCGTACGCCGGGTCGAACCGCAGCGAGAGGTCCGTGGTCAGCATGGCCGGCGCGTGGCGCTTGGCCGGGTCGTGGGCATCCGGAATCGTGCCGGTGCCCGCGCCCCCCTTCGGTCTCCATTGATGCGCGCCGGCCGGGCTTTTCGTCAGCTCCCACTCGTAGCCGAACAGGTTCTTGAAGTAGTCGTTGCTCCACTTCGTGGGCGTGGTGGTCCATGTGACTTCCAGGCCGCTGGTGATCGTGTCACCGCCCTTGCCCGTGCCGAATGTGCTTCGCCAGCCGAAGCCCTGCTCCTCGATGCCGGCCGCCTCGGGGTCAGGCCCCACATGGGACTCCGGGCCGGCGCCGTGGGTCTTGCCGAACGTGTGACCTCCCGCGATGAGCGCCACCGTCTCTTCGTCGTTCATGGCCATGCGAGCGAACGTCTCGCGGATATCCACGGCCGCCGCGATCGGGTCCGGATTGCCGTTCGGGCCCTGCGGGTTGACGTAGATCAGACCCATCTGAACGGCGCCGAGCGGATTCTCGAGATCCCGGACGCCGGAGTACCGCTTGTCCCCCAGCCACTTGTCCTCCGAGCCCCAATAGAGCTCCTCCGGTTCCCAGACGTCCGGACGCCCGCCGGCGAAGCCGAAGGTCTTGAACCCCATCGACTCCAGCGCCACGTTGCCCGCCAGGATCATGAGGTCGGCCCATGAGATCTTCCGGC
>WNFT01000436.1_pt1 | contig 42350 bp, 36 predicted proteins | sample 5400191 | NCBI WGS metagenome assembly WNFT01 (sample SAMN13153359, study PRJNA577476) | soil metagenome | isolation source: 80 cm saprolite under Madrone tree | place: USA:California | collected 2016-06-14 | reverse complement strand
CGGAAACTGTTACACTGGGCGGTCATAAAACAGGATCCATCATGGCCGATACCGACGTCTACGATTCAAGCAAAATCAAGGTCTTACGAGGGCTAGACGCAGTCCGGAAGCGACCCGGGATGTACATCGGCGATACCGACGACGGCAGTGGCCTGCACCACATGGTATTCGAAGCGGTCGACAACGCCATCGATGAGGCGCTTGCCGGGCATTGTGATCGCGTGGTGGTCACCATTCACGCCGACGAATCAGTGACAGTGTCGGACAACGGCCGTGGAATTCCTGTGGATATCCATGCGGAAGAAGGCCGCTCCGCCGCCGAGGTCATCATGACGGTGCTGCACTCCGGCGGCAAGTTCGATGACACGTCCTACAAGGTCTCCGGCGGATTGCATGGCGTCGGAATCTCGGTCGTCAATGCGCTCTCGGATTATTTGGAATTGATCATCCGCCGCGACGGCAAGGTGCATCGCCAGGAGTATCGGCTGGGCGAGCCGCAGGCTCCGCTCGTTGCCATCGGCGATACCGACGAGAAGGGCACGACGCTGCGCTTCAAGCCCAGCTCGCAGATTTTCACTCACATCTCCTTCAACTACGACACGTTGGCGAAACGTTTGCGCGAACTGTCGTTTCTCAACTCGGGCGTGCGCATCGAGTTGAACGACGAGCGCGACGAGAAGACTGAAGTGTTTCAGCACGAAGGCGGCTTGAAAGCGTTCGTCACTCATCTCAATCGCAGCAAGACGGCGGTACACCCCACGGTGTTGTGGTTTCAAACCCGCGATGGCAATACCCAAGTCGAAGTCGCCATGCAGTGGAATGACTCGTACCAGGAAAGCATGTATTGCTACACGAACAACATTCCGCAGAAAGACGGCGGCACGCATCTCGCCGGCTACCGCGCCGCGCTGACGCGCACGCTCAACAACTACATCGAGAAAGAACTCGCCGCCAAAAAAGAGAAAATCCAGACGACGGGCGATGACTCGCGCGAAGGGCTCACCGCGATTTTGTCGGTGAAGTTACCGGACCCGAAATTCTCGTCGCAGACCAAGGACAAATTGGTGTCCTCGGAAGTCAAGGGCGTGGTCGAGTCAGCGGTTGCGGGGCGCTTGGAGGAATTCCTGCTGGAGCATCCCCAAGAGGCGCGTGCCATCGTCAATAAAATTCTCGAGGCCGCCTACGCACGCGAAGCCGCGCGCAAGGCGCGCGAAATGACGCGCCGTAAGGGCGCGCTCGACATCGCGGGCCTGCCCGGGAAGCTTGCCGATTGCCAGGAGAAAGATCCTGCGCTCTCGGAAATGTTCCTGGTGGAGGGCGATTCCGCCGGCGGTTCCGCCAAGCAGGGCCGCGACCGGCGCACTCAAGCCATCTTGCCGCTCAAGGGAAAAATCCTCAACGTGGAGAAGGCGCGCTTCGACAAGATGCTCGCGTCCGCCGAAGTCGGCACGCTCATCACCGCGTTGGGAACCGGCATCGGGCGCGACGATTTCAACGTCGACAAGCTGCGTTATCACCGCATCATCATCATGAGCGTGGACGGCGATGAACATGTCTTCGTCAGGGATGACCAGCGCGGTGTACGCATGGTCCGGATCGGCAGCTTCATCGATGGTGCTCTCGCCTCGCATTCACCAAGTGGCGGCGTGGATAAGTTGACCGGCGAGCCACTGGGAGAAGTACTCTGTTTCGGATTGCAGGATCACACGATCCGCTTTCGTCGAATCAAGAGCGTTATTCGTCACCCATTGGACGAAAAGCTCTTCCAGGTGCGCACTTCCTACGGTCGCCGCGTGCGGGTCACTTCCAGCCATAGCGTTTTTGTATTCGAGAACGGAAAGCTGAAGCTGAAGCGCGGCGATGAACTGCGGTTGAATGATCGGGTGGTGGCGCCATTTCGAATTCGCTTCCCATCCACCGCCCCTGAGCGTATCGATCTGCTACGCGCATTGCATGCGGTGCCGCAGGCCTCCCGGCAGATCTGGGTTCGTGGCCCAGCCGTGGAAGACTGGTTCAAAGCCACCGTCCTCGACAAGTACAAACAGCAGCCGCAGCTAACCGAACCGCGTGCGGAGGTTCCGCGTGAGCTACGTATGGAACTGGCAGAGATTCGTCGAGCCAGCGGCGTCTCCAATCACGCTCTTTGTGCGACCGTGGGTATTCGGCAGCCCGTCACGTTCTACGCCTGGGAGAAGGGATCTTCCCGCCCAACGCTGCGGCATTTCGAGGCGTACTTGAGCGCCATCGGTGCGAACGTGCAAGACGTGTTGAACAGGACACTCGCTGCGCCAAGCCGTCTAGCACGGGTCTGGAAAGAACAGTACACCGGTTCTGGACGGAACGTCGTTCGCGATTACGTGCGGTTGTGCGACCTCGATGCCGAGGATCTGGATTGGTTTGCCTCTCGAGAGGATTTACAGTTGACCCCGGAGCACTACGGACGGAATGGAATTCCGCGATTCGTTGCCGTCAACGAGGAGCTCATGGGATTGCTCGGCTTCTATCTCGCCGAGGGTTCCTGCTCGGACCGGAACGGCATTCGACTCTCGCTGGGGAAGGGCAATCAACGCTTTGCCGAAGAGATGGCAAAGAAATTCGCGAGCGTTTTCGGGCTGCCTGCAGTGACCTATTCATCCCCGGAGCGTTGCGCAGAGCTCAAGCTCGTGAATAGAGTTGCCGCGCTTGCGTGGCAACACGTGTTTGGCTTCGCGAATGCCGACTCGATCACGAAGCAGATTCCAGATCTGGCGTTCAATGTTTCCGAGGATCTGCGAATCGCTTTCCTGCGCGGCTATCTACTAGGCGACGGTACGGCCTGTAAGAACCGAATTGCGTTCAGCACCTCGTCGTACGATATCGCGAGCGGCATTGTTTACTGCTTAAGTTCATTAGGCGTCGTCCCGTCGATGTCGGAGCGGGAGCCTGACGGCGTGATACGTGAAGTAAACGGTCAGCCATGTGAGACCAAGCACCGGCATTGGATCGTCAGCGTCACGGCGAAAGAAGACTTGCGAACACTGCGTCGCGTCTGGCGGGACCATGCAGGCGCCGCAGAACTGGACGAGTTCTTGGTGTCCCCTCGAGTGGGAGGCAAGCGGGACTTTCAGATGATAGACGGTGATCTGATGGCGCTGCCGATTCTCGAGATCGAAGAGGTGCCGGCGAGCAACGGAAACGTCTACGACTTTTCTGTAGAAGGCGACGAAAACTTCATCGCCGGCATGGGTGGTCTGTGCTGCCACAATACGGACGCCGACGTCGATGGTTCGCACATCCGAACCCTGTTGCTGACTTTCTTCTATCGCCAGATGCCCATCCTCATCGAGCGCGGCCATATCTATATCGCACAGCCCCCGCTTTACAAGGTGAAGAAGGGCAAGCAAGAAACGTACGTCAAGGACGATCTGGAATTGAATGCCGTGTTGCTCGGCACTGCCATCGATGGAGCGGCGTTGCACGTCACTGCCGAAGCGCCGCCCTTGTCGGGGTTGGGTCTCGAGTCCCTGGCCAGAAAGTACGTCGAGGTGCAAGCCATCGTGCGGCGCTGGGCGCGCCGCTACGATGAGCGCTTTCTCGAGCAGTTGCTGTACGTACCTCCGTTGAGTACGGAATCATTCGACCGCATCGATACGCTGCGGGATTGGTGCCGGAATTTGGAGCAGCGGCTGAACAACCTCGACGATGTCTCGCGGCGTTACCGCGTCACCGTAGAGACCATGGCCGCCGGCGGCCATCGCATCAATCTGCGGCGGTTTGAGCATGGCCTTTCCTCGGAGAAGCACATACCTCGGGAGTTCTTCGAGTCGGCAGAATACTTGCGGATCGCGGAACTCGCGCGGACCCTTAGCGACTTGATGGGACCGGGCGCCTTCGTCCAACGCGGTGATGACCGTCAGGACGTGGCCAGTTTCAAGGTCGCCATGAATTGGTTGTTCGAACAGGCCAAGAAGGGTCAAAGCATCCAACGCTACAAGGGTCTGGGCGAGATGAACGCCAGCCAATTGTGGGACACGACCATCAACCCGGAAACACGCCGGCTCATGCAAGTACGAATCGAGGATGTGGTGGCCGCGGACGATATATTCACGACGCTGATGGGCGATGCCGTGGAACCGCGCCGCGAATTCATCGAAAAGAACGCGCTGCAGGTTTCGAATCTGGATGTGTAGGTCTGTCAATGATTGAGCGTCAGGTCGACATCACGACGACAGCCGGCTGGATGCGCACGTTCGTCTGTCATCCGGAGCGCCTCGGACCTCACCCCGTCATCCTCTTTTTCATGGACGCGCCCGGTATTCGAGAGGAGCTTCGGGACATGGCGCGCCGATTGGCGACAGTGGGGTACTACGTCCTCCTCCCCAATCTCTATTACCGCTCGAACGTAGCGGAGCTCGGCCCATTCATCGGCGCCGCCGGCGCCGCCGTACGCGAGAAGATGATGGGACTCATGGCCGGCCTCACAATCTCGATGGTCATGGACGACACCGATGCGCTGATTGCCTTCGCAGACAGAGACGACGCGGCGTCCAGAAGCCCGATCGGGTGTGTCGGTTATTGTATGAGCGGCCAGTACGCCATCAACGCTGCGGCGCGCCATCCCGATCGCGTGGCCGCCGCCGCCTCGATCCATGGCACACGCCTGATTACCGACCAGCCCGACAGCCCGCATCTGGCGGCCCGGCGGACGAAGGCCGAATTCTACGTCGCCTGCGCCGAAATCGATCGCTACGCGCCGCTCGAGATGGTCGGGTCACTGCGGCAGTCGCTGCGCGAAGGCGGGGTGAATGTCGAAGTCGAACTCTATCCCGGCGTCGAACATGGATTCGCGTTTCCTCAGCGCCCAGCCTACGACAAAGGCGCGGCCGAACGACATTGGGAACGGCTTTTCAGCCTCTTTACCGGCGCGCTGCGAGCGAGCGTGCATCGGCCCGATTAAGGCGCATACTGACACCGCCACCCTGGGCGGCCTTACGAAGCGTGAAATGGGCAAGGAGAGAGATATTCCGGACACATTGCCATCCATACATGGCTTGACTCCACGAATGCGGGGTCGCAACCGCGTGCGCTCCGCTCCACAGTTTCTTGGCATGGCCAAGAAACTGCAAAAAAAATCATCGCGCATTTCCCTGGCGTCGAACTTGCGCGCAGTACGCTCTTTGTTTCGTTGGTCCCAGGAGGAACTCGGCCTTCAGTGCGGGCTGAAGAGAACCTACATCGGCGCGCTGGAGCGGCGGGAAGTCAATCCGGGCATTGATAACCTTGACAAATTGGCTCTTGGCGTCGGAGTCCTGGCCCATGTTCTGTTGCTCAGCCCGGAGCTCGCCTACTCCGAGATCTACATGGCTTTCTCGTTGACGTCCGAGGCCGCACACTAAAGGCAGCTCCCTGTGGCTTGGGAGTGCCATAGAAACGTGGCAATCCGCCAGCTCCCGGGGGTCGTCACGAGTTGAGAACTGACTGAGCATTTGATCGTCGACGCCGTTCTGCGCCGATAGGAGTCCGCGCCGCCGCCTAGCCTGGCGCGAAGCATCGGATACGCGGGGCCGCTCCGACGGGGAGCACGTCGATCTCGAGAGCGCCCATGATCGCAATCCCACCCACCCTCGCCCGCAGAGTCCTGGATGCCGCCGCGGACGCGATGATCATTATCGATGCCTTCGGCACCATCTGGTTTGCGAATCGCCGTGTCTCCGCTCTATTCGGCTACGAGCACGATGAAATCATCGGTGAGGACATCGAAATACTGATGCCAGAGCGACTTCGGGGTCACCACGCGCCACACGGAGGGGACTTGGCCAGCACAGTGCGCATGCGCACCCTGGAGCCCGGGCTTGACCTCTATGGACAGCGGCGCGAGGGGACGGAGTTCGCCCTGGAGCTCAGCCTGAGCCCCATCGAGGAAGTCGGCCAAACCCTCTTCGCGGCCACCCTTCGCGACGTGACCGACCGCCGGCGAGTCGAGGCTGAGCTGGTCGTTGCGCGCGACGCAATTGAGGCCATGCGGGAACTCGCCGATCGAGCCAACCAAGGCAGGAAGCGCTACCTAGAAGCCGCTAATCACGATTTGCGCGAGCCGCTGCAAACCCTCGTCCGTCTCAATGAGACGTTGCGCGGGCTCGTGACCGACCCCCGCGCTGTCGAAGTCCTGTCGCAACAGGGCCAGGCAATCGGCGTCATGTCAAGACTGCTCAACGACCTGCTCGACATCGGCAGGCTCGAGTCTGGAGCGGTGCAACCCGTGCCGATCGACTTCGCGGTGGCGGCTGTATTCGAAGAGCTGCGCGCAGAGTTCACCAGCGTTGCGGCCAGTAAGGGACTTCAGCTGGAAATCGAACAGTGCGATGGACTGGTGCACGCCGATTTCGCGTTGGTGGAACAAATATTGAGGAACCTCGTCTCGAACGCCATTGAGTACACCCGCGAAGGGTATGTGCGCCTGCGTAGCCTGCGCCGGGGGGAATTCGTTCGAATCGAGGTGCTCGACACGGGAGCCGGCATTCCACCCGCTGAGCTGCCGTACATCTTTGATGAGTTCCACCAGGCCGACGTTCCGGCCGGCAACGCGCATGCCGGCCATGGCTTGGGACTGACCGTCGTGCAGAGACTCGCCAAGTTGCTCAGACTCGAACTCGATGTGCGCTCCGAGGTCGGGGGCGGTTCGGCGTTCTCGATCGTCCTGCCGGCGAGTAACGGCCCGGCCGTACCGGGCCAACCAGGGTCTACGGCATCGCCCATCTTCACGCGCTAGACGGCTGACACTGTGCCTTTCAACGAGTCGGCAGCAGCGGGCCGATGAATCTCACATCAAGGCAATGATGGCGACGAAGACGGCGTACAGCCCGACGAGCGGCGTGAGCCATCGAGCGTCGACCTGATCCTTCGAGAACAGCGCCAGCAGTGCGGCGACTGCCGCCATGGTGATGACTCCCGAAGCGATCAGCTCGCGCGAGAACACCCATGATGTAAAGAAGAGGCCGAGGGCGGTCGGGATGGTGGCCTGTATCATCATGGCGCCCGAGATGTTGGCGAGTGCCAGCCGCTCCTTGCCCTGGCGAACCCAGATGAGCGCATTCATGGTTTCGGGCAGCTCGGTCGCGACCGGGCTCAATAACAGCGCCACCAGTTGCGGCGACAGCCCAGCCCAGACTCCGATGGTTTCCAGCTGACCGACGAACACCTTGGAGGCGATCGCGATGGCGATCAATGCGAGGCTTGTCTGTACCAGCGGCCAGAGCAGGCCGGGGTCGCCCTTGGAATGCAGTTTGAGGGGCTCGAGAGCCTCTTCGCTCAACACCTGCGCACCGCGCAATTCACGCAGTAGATACACGACGTAGGCGAGCAGGAACAACGTCCCGAGCCATGGCTTGTAATTGAACGCGACCAAGCCCAGCGCCACCTTGCCGGTGAAAATGACCAGGAACCACGCCTGATCGCGCCGCAGTTGTTTCGATTCGCACTCGATGGCTCGCGTGGTGCGGCCCAGGCGGCGGTGGTTCCACAACATCGCGAAGCCGACGACGGCATAGGAAATGGTGGCAAGCACCAGCGGCCCACCCAGAGCGGCACCGACACCGATGTCTTTTTGAGCGGGATCTCGGCTGAGGGCCACAGCCACGAAGGTCACGGCGCTCTCCGGTAGCGCGGTACCGAAGGCCGCCAGGATGGTGCCGGTCGCGGTCTCGCCCACGCCCATCTTACGGCCCAGCCATTCGATTCCGTTGACGAAGTATTCGCACGCGAAGTAGATCGCGGCGGCGGACGCAAGAAACAGAAGGGCTGTGACCATGAAACGCAAAAGTATACGATAGGATTCGCCAAGAGGCCGCACCCATTCAGGCCACCTTAGGAACACATGACCGTGAAGGACTTTCAACAGCACGACGTCACGGCCAACGGCATTCGCGTCCACTATGCCGCGCGAGGAACCGGACCGCTGGTGCTTCTGTGCCACGGTTTTCCTGAAGGGTGGTATTCGTGGCGAGATCAGCTGCAAGCGCTCGCCGCTGCCGGTTATCGCGCGGTCGCGCCCGACATGCGCGGGTATGGACGCACCGACGCACCGGCGGAGATCTCTTCGTACACCGTTCTCGATATCGTCGGCGACATGATCGGTCTCGTCGGCGCGCTCGGCGAGAAGCAGGCCATCATCGTCGGCCACGATTGGGGCGCCAACATCGCCTGGCATGCGGCGTTGTTTCGTCCGGATGTGTTCCCCGCCGTTGCCGCTCTCAGCGTTCCCTTTCGCCAGCGCGGTCCGGCGCCGCCGCTGCACATGTTGCGCAAGGCTGGGCAACTCACCCACTACTGGTTTCACTTTCAAGAACCCGGCGTGGCCGAGGCAGAATTCGAGCGCGATCCGCGCACGGCTCTGCGGCGCGTTCTGTATTCGATTTCGGGCGACGCACCGCCCGAAACCAGAAGACTCACGCTGCAGCCGGGGAAGGGCTGGCTCGCCAACACCCTCGATCCCGTAATCCTTCCGGCTTGGCTCACCGACGCGGACCTCGACCACATGGCGGCGGAATTTTCGCGCAGCGGATTTCGCGGTGGACTCAATTGGTACCGCAACCTCGACCGCAACTGGGAGCTCACGGCGCCCTGGGCCGGCGCATTGATCCACCAGCCGGCCTTGTTCATCGCCGGCAGCGAAGATCCCATCATCGCGCTGGGCTCCGGTGCCGCTGCGCTTCAGGGACTTCCCGCCATGGTGCCGGGGTTGCGGCGCAAATTGATCATCGACGGCGCCGGACACTTCATCCAGCAAGAGCGTCCGCAGCCCGTGAACGAGGCGATCATCGAGTTCTTGGGAGGCTTGCCCGCGTGGGGCCGCTAGAATCGAAATCGATGACTCTCACTGTTGCGGATCATTATGTTGGACGTTTCCGCGGAAACGTCGCGGTCATCCGCGGGCGCTCGGTTTACCTGGAACCGGAAGGTTTCCGCTCGAACACCTTCTTGGCAAGTTCTGCGAGGTCCGCAAGATCCATGTCTTCCGACGGCACGTCAATGACGTCATCGGTCAGCCCTGATCGCGCCGGCGTTGGCTGGGTCGGGGCTGGTTGCACCGGCGCGGGCTTGACCGCGGGCCTTTGAGTTGAGGCGTGCAATGGAGCGGTCTGCGCGGGGCGTACCCAGTCACTGACCTGTTCCATCCAACGCTGATAGCGATCGAAAGTCCACATACCCTCATCGCCCCCCGCCTGGAGCACGTTGGCCAGCTGGCTGAAGTTTCCCATCCGAATAGTTCCCTTGGCGCCGGAGCTAGGAAGAAGAATCTCGCAGCGGGGCACACGCAAACGATGCGCGCTCAGAAAATCCAGCCGCTGACAGCTCACTCCGACGAGACAATCGGCAAGCTGCGCACGTATGCTTGCCTGGATATCCGAAGGAAATGACATGCACAGGCGGCTCAGCGCTTCCGCGCAATTGGCCGAATGCATCGTGGCCAGAACAAGATGCCCGGTTTCCGCCGCGTTCAATGTAAGCCTCATCACCTCCGGCGTCCGCATCTCGCTGATGACGAGCACGTCAGGGTTCTCGCGTAAGGCGTCGATGATGCCCTGCTCGAAGCTGGGCGAGTGCGTGGGAATTTCACGTTGCCGAATGAAGGAACGCCGGTTGGCGAAGATATATTCGAGCGGGCTCTCGAGCGTGACGATATTGTGCGCGCGCGACGCATTGATCTCTTCGATGAGCGCGGCAAGAGTTGTCGATTTTCCCGACCCGGTCGGACCCGAGATGATGACCAAACCGGTCGGCGCATCAATCAGCCTGCGCAAGTCCGGGTGTAGGTTGCATGCGCTGAGATCTTTGACGGAGGGCGCCAGGAGCCTGATGGCGATTGCAATTCCGCGCACCGTGCGAAAGAAGCTGGCGCGACACCGGGACCCTGAGATTGTGAGCGAAATATCGGCAGAGCCGCGCGCGGTGAACTGCGCCCAACCCTCAACACCCAATAAATCCTGACCGGCCTGTACGAGACCCTCTCCTGCTGCAACGCGGCCGACCGTCTGCAGGTCGCCCCGGATTCGCGCCACCACAGGGGTATCTGTTTCCAGATGCAAGTCGCTGGCTCCCAGCGAACGTGCTGTCTCGACCCATTTGTCCAGAATCATCATTTCTTAGACAGATCGCCTGCTGTTTGTTCCTATGCATATGGGGCAGGTCCCACCCACCACCGGCCGCGATGAAATGTTTTATCATTCATTCCGGTCCAATCGTCATGAATGAACCCTCCGATTCGATCGATCAACGCGCACCGCTTACCGGTGCCCGCGCGCTCGTGCGGTTCGCCGTCATCGGCGCGGTGCTGCTGGCCGCGCTCGGCGCCTTCGCCTATGTGGGAGGTTGGTTGTCGCCCCATCGCCTGACCCAGGCCCGGATGATGGCGGCATTCGAATCGGCCGGCGGCAATCACCCCGGCTTCCGTCGCAATCATGCCAAGGGACTCTGTGTGACCGGTTGGTTTGAGAGCAACGGCAATGCGGCCACGCTGTCGAAGGCTGCGGTGTTTGCGCCCGGCCGCGTTCCTTTGATCGGCCGCTTCGCTCTTGCCGGCGGTATGCCCTTTCAGGCAGACGCGCCCGTCACGGTGCGCAGCATGGCACTGCGATTTCTTCCGCCCGGCGGTGGGGAATGGCGCACGGGGATGAACAACATCCCGGTCTTTGCGGTGAACTCCGCTCAAGGATTTTATGAACAGCTCCTCGCCTCGAAGCCCGATCCGGCGAGCGGGAAACCCAGCCCGGCCGCCATGCAGGAATTCCTGGCGCGCCATCCGGAAACGGTGCGTGCCCTGACGCTCATTCGCGCACGCCCTATTTCCTCGAGCTTTGCCGATTCCACGTACAACAGTCTCGACGCTTTCCGTTTCGTCAACGCTGTGGACATGTCAGTTCCTGTGCGGTGGGCCACGGTGCCCGTGCAGGAGGTTCTGCCCGAGAGCGGAGCACAGCGTACCAACGCAGATAAGAATTACTTATTCGATGAGTTGATCGCGCGGATTCAACGGCAGCCGCAGCAATGGCGATTGGTGCTCACCATCGGTCAGCCCGGCGATCCGACCGACGATGCCACACTGCCTTGGCCCGAAGACCGCCGGCACGTCGATGCGGGGTTGGTGTCCATCGATCGTGTCGCCAGCGAGGACAATGCGTCCTGCACCGACGTCAACTACGATCCCTTGGTGCTGCCTCCCGGCATCGAACCCTCGGACGATCCGCTGCTCAGTGCGCGCTCCGCGGCCTATGCGCGTTCTTTCACATTGCGCGCCGGCGAGAAGCACAAAAAGCCGCCGAGCGCGGTGACCACGCAGGACGTGCAGGCAGGAGGATTGCGATGAACCTTCATGAATCGCGTTTTCCAGCCGTGTCCCGATGGTTGCACTGGCTGATGGCGGCAATGGTTTTGGCCATGCTGTTCCTGGGAGCCGGCATGGCGGCGTCCGTCTCCGAGCGCTATCGGTTCCTGATCGCGATCCACCGGCCGCTGGGCCTTGCAGTTCTGGTCCTGGTCGCCATCCGCTTGATCAACCGGCTGCTCAACCCGCCTCCTCCGCTTCCCGACAGCATCCCTTCCTTGCAACGCGTCGCGGCCAAGGCATCGCATGTCCTCTTGTATGCGCTGATGTTCATCATGCCGCTGCTGGGTTGGGGGATGCTCTCGGCGGCGCCCTACCCGATCGTGATCTACGGATCGCTGCGCCTGCCACACATTCTGCCGCAGGACCCCGCGCTCTATGCTTTGCTCAGGCAATTGCATACCGATTTCGCCTATGTCTTGTTCGCCGTGTTCCTGGCGCATCTCGGCGCCGCGCTGCTGCACGGCCTGATACGGCGCGATGGAGTGTTTGAAAGCATGGCGCCGTGGGGACGGCGCCGGTGAGATAGACGCCCCGCGCTGCAGCGCTTCGAGCCCGTGGCTACTTCTTCGCCGGTTGTCCGGCGCCGGCGAGCCGCTGCACCGCGGCGAGCGCGCGATCGACATTTGTCACTGGCGCAAGGCCGCCGATCGTCGCTGCAATAATGCCGTCCGACGAGACGACAAAGGTCGTGCGTTCCGCAAAACCGTGGCCGACTTCGACGCCGCGCGTGTCCTTGAAGCCATGTTCCTCGGGATCAATTTTAAGGTGATAAGAGTCCGCGATCTTGCCATCCGCGTCGGACGCAACCGGAACCTTTCCGGCGCAGTACAGAGGGTCCGCGGAAAACGCGTTCAGACGGTTGATATTGTCCAGCGACACGCCGATCACCGTCGCACCCGCAGCCTGAAACTTTTCCATCTTCACAGCGAACTCATGGGCCTGGACATTGCAGCCCTCGGTGAAAGCCGCCGGATAAAAGTACACGACGACCGGCCCGTGGCGCCTCGCATCCGCGAGCGAGAAGGCGAAGGTCTTTCCGGCGAGCGATGCTTGAGCCGCGAATTCGGGAGCCGCGTCACCCTGCTTCAGGGCCGCAAATGCGGGCAGGGTGACAGCCGTTGCCAAGAGAACAGCAATTATCGGGCGTTTCATGTGAATACTCCGTGAGAGAATACGGCGTCTGCGACACTGATCGATGGCTACCTCGCGCCGAGGATAGCTGCCCGCGTCCGTAAACTCCATGCGCGCGTGGTCAAACAATCAGCAGACTGACCGCGCGGTACACCGAAGAGGCTGTGGTCCGGAGCCCGGACTCGACCCTCTGCTGCTGTTTGCAAGCGTCCGCTGTCCGGCTGGCTATTACCGTGTCTGATCATAGGCGCCGACGGGTTTGTGTCGCGCCGGCCTCAAACAGAACCCCGGCGTGTGGCCGGGGTTCTGTGTACGGATCAAGCGCGTCGGTTGCTACTTTGTACTCTTCGTCGTGTACCAAATCTGCGGCGCTCCTTTGACGCCCGATTTCTCCATCGCGCTCTTCAACCCCGACGATGCGGCAAACGCCTTAGCTTGCTCGAGGCTGTGGAAGTCATGAGTGACCGTGACATCATTTGGATTGTCGACCGACTGGTAAACGGCCTGGGCAACGACGCCCATTTTCTTCTGCGTCGCGCGAAACCCATCGTACGCCTTCTTCCATGTCGCGTAATCCGCGACTTCGTGACGAACAAACATCCGCACATCTGCTGCGAGCGCTGGAGCCGCCACGCAGAGAACTCCGAGCGCCAGCAGGCTGGCGACCACATATGACCTGAATTTCATCGCTGTCCCCTTTATTGGTATGTCTCCGCAGGCTCTCGGTAAGCTACCAAGGACGGGCGGGCGGGGATTGTAACATCGCGCCATGGTGAGCTATCAGCGGATGTCTCTGTTTGGTCCCGATGCTGACGGTCGCCGGTGGCGGCTTTACGGCCTTCAATCATCTACAAGCATAGGTCTCCGCTATAACGTCCCTCAACGTCGTTGATTATTCCGTGATCGTAAACCCATCGAATAGTCCAGGTCTCCTTGCACGGGAAGTGCTCGCTCTCATAGAGCGCTGAGCGCAGGTTGCGGTCAGACGGATCGTGACTTTCCGTAATCGTAAACCGTTCGCTGCGAAGCTCGGTAAGCAACTTCGCCTCATCGGAGCCAATGGGATATAGCTGCTTTACTCGTCTGTCAAAATCTTGTGTCGGCCCAAATGACTTTGGCAGACCGCGTGCCAATGGCGGCGTTGGGTTTGAGCATGCCGAGAGCAGCAATGCCCAAAATACCGCGAGGGCCATCTTTCGGTGCGTAGAGTAGTTCAAGTTTCTTCGCGTAGGCCAGTAACGCTTGACTCTGCTTCAAGGCAGCGACGAACGCAGACGTACAACGATTCGAGCGCCGCGCCGCCCTTATCCCTCCCAAATAGCCGAGACATTAGGCCGCCCTCGGCAAATGCGAAAACCATCCACCCGTTCGGCGTTTCTCCGCTGGAACACGCGACATGGAGGGAGTACGGCTCGCTCTTTACCGGAATTACCCAGCCAAAGTCTTCGGCAATGACCTCGCCAGCGGCGATGCCCGCGAGACATAGCCGGTTGCCGAGCCATTGTGCGAGAGCCTTCCCAAAAACACCGGGGTTGGTTGCCTCATCCTCTCCCGGTACCAGCGCGAAGGCAGACGACTCAAACTCGAGGATCGGGCTCTTCTTCATTGCCTCGAGGATAACTCGCGAGGGGCGCGACTGTCTGCTTCACGGCAGCGACTTTTGAGGTCCGACTGCCCGGAGTTAGCCGGCAGTTGACCGAAGCGCCTGGGCCGCGCATTCGTTCTTCCAACTCGACAGAGTCTTCGAATACAGGTCGCGTCGTCCCAGCCGTGAGCGGAACGCTCAAGACGAAGCGATTCGCGCGAGGCCGGCCTCGATGGACTGCTTCACTTCCTCGTTGAGTTCCCGCGGCTTCTTGCCGGTGGATTCGATCGGCTCACCGATGATCACGCGGATCGTGCCCGGCTTTTTCAAGAATCCGCGTCGCGGCCAGAACGTGCCGGCGTTGTGGGACAGTGGCACCACGCTCTTGCCGGATGCAATCGCGAGCATTGCGCCGCTCACCCCGAACTTGCGAGTGTCTCCGGCGACTACCCGAGTGCCTTCGGGAAAGATGATGATCCACAGACCGTCCGCGAGCCGCGCCTTGCCGTGTTCGATCACCTGGTTCACGGCCCGGTGCCCTTCGCCGCGGTTGATGGGGATCGGGCGGAGCAGCTTCAGCCCCCAACCGACGAAGGGAATCCACAACAGTTCGCGCTTCAGCACCCAGACCTGCGGCGGGAAAATGAGGAAAGGCGCCACGGTTTCCCATGCCGACGTGTGGTTGCTCATCACGATGTGGTTCCCCGGCGGAATGCGCTCGCGGCCTTCGACTACGAAGGTGAGGCCGCACAAGCGCTCGAGCACCCAAAACAAGATCCGCGCCCAGCAGCGCGCGATGGCGAATTGCGCGCGATACGGCAGCCAGAAACCAAGCGCCATCACGGCTCCGAACAGGCATGCCGATGCCATCATGTAAGTGGTGAAAACCAGGGACCGAAGGAGCTGCACGGTGTCGGTTCACCCCGGCAGGCGCGATAGATCGGCAACGCCGCCGAGCAACAGCTGCGCGTCGCGCAGCAGCGCAAGGCGGTTGTTGCGCCGCTCGAGGTTCTCGTCCATCACCATGATGCGCTCGAAAAAATCATCCACCGGCGCTCTCAAGGCCACCAGCGCCTGGAGCCCCTGTGCATAGCGGCGCTGCGCGGTCGCGTTCTCGACAGGGACGCGCAGCTCGCCGAGTACCCGGTGCAGTTGCCTTTCGGCGTCCTCGGTCAGCGCGCCGGCGTTGACGGCCACGTCCGGCCCAAGCGAGGTCTTCTTCAGTATGTTCGCGATGCGCTTATTGATGGCCGCGAGAATACCCGCCTCCGGCAGCAGCAGGAACTCTTTCAGTGCCGCCAAGCGCGTGACCGTATCGAGCGGCGAGCGCGGGCGGTTCGCGAACACCGCGTCGAGCATTTCGGCCGTGGTGCCGGGCTCTTCCAGCAGCAGGCCCCGCAGCCGCTCGGCCATGAAATCGTAGACCTCATCGATCACACCGGCCCTGAATACCGGTTGTGCGGCAGCGGCCTCTCCCAGCAATTCGAATAAATCCAATTCCAGGCGGCCCTCGAGCAGGATGCGCAGCACGCCGAGCGCGGCGCGCCGCAGGCCAAAGGGATCTTTGGTGCCGGTCGGGCGCTGCTCGATGGCGAAAATGCCCACCAGCGTATCGAGCTTGTCGGCGAGCGCGACCGCCTGGCCGGTCTTGGTCGTAGGTAACGAGTCGCCGGCATATCGCGGACGGTAGTGCTCCTCCAACGCCCGCGCCAATTCTTCCGGCTCACCTTGCGCTTCGGCATAGTAGCGGCCCATGGTGCCCTGCAATTCCGGAAATTCGCCGACCATCGCGGTCATCAGGTCCGCCTTGGCGAGCTCGGCTGCCCGCGCCACGCCGGCGCCGGCGCCGATGCGGCCGCCGATCAATTGCGCCAGTGCCGACACCCTTCGGGTCTTGTCGGCATACGTGCCCAACTTGGCCTGAAAGGTCACGTCGCCAAGCTTGGCCGCATACGCGTCGAGCGGCAATTGTAGGTCCAGCTCCCAAAAAAACGCTGCGTCGCTCAGACGCGGCCGCACCACGCGTTCGTTGCCTTCCCGTACCTTGGAAGGGTCGCGGCTCTCGATATTGCTGACGGTCACGAACCAACCGGATAACTTGCCGTCCGCACCCTCCACCGGGAAGTAGCGTTGATGATCCTGCACGGTTGCGATCACCACTTCGCGCGGCAAGCTCAAGAAGCGCTGCTCGAACTGGCCGGCGATCGGCACTGGCCACTCGACCAAGGCGGTGACTTCATCGAGCAATGCGTCTTCGATCAGCGCCGTGCCGCCCCCGCCGCTCGCCGCCGCCGCATCGCGAACCCCCGCTCGAATCAGCTCGCGGCGCGCCGCAAAATCCGCCACCACTTTGGCACGGCGCAGCCGGCCTTCGTAGCTCTTGGCCGACTTGAGGGTAATGGGCCGCGGCGCGAGAAACCGGTGTCCGCAGGTCGCTCGCCCCGTGGGTTTGCCGAGCACCACGGCCGGGACCACCGTCTCGCCATACAAAAGAATGACGCTGTGCACCGGTCTCACGAACTCCGCGGCGCCGGCGCCCCACCGCATGCGCTTGGGGATGGGCAGTGCGGCGACGGCTTGATTGACGATATCGCCCAGCAGGGCCGTGGTCGACGCGCCTCGTTCGGTGCCTCGGAACACGAGCCAGGCGCCCTTGTCGGTGGTGATGCGCTCGAGGTCGGCCACCGCCACGCCGCAGTTCTTGGCGAATGCCACGGCGGCTTGAGTCGGTGCACCTTGCGGGTCGAAGGAATTTTTGAGAGGCGGTCCGCGCCGTTCTACTTGGCGGTCCGGCTGATGTTCCGCCAATTTTTGTATCCGCACGGCGAGGCGCCGCGGCGTGGCGTATCCATGAACCCTCCCGTGCGGAATGCCGGCGGCGTCTATCCCCTTGACCACACCCTCGGTCAGGGCGGTGGACAAGCTCAGCAGCGCGCGCGGCGGCAACTCCTCGGTGCAGAGCTCGAATAACAAATCCTGTGCGCCCATCAGGCAACTCGTTGCGCGGCAGTGTTCTTGATGAGCGGGAAGCCCAGCGCTTCGCGGCTGGCGCGATACCCTTCGGCCACACCGCGCGCCAGTGTGCGCACACGAAGAATGAATCGCTGCCGTTCGGTGACGGAAACGGCATGCCGCGCATCCAGCAAATTGAACGCGTGCGAAGCCTTCACCATTTGTTCGTAGGCCGGCAGCACCAATTTGTCTTCGAGCAGGCGCCGGCAGGCGATTTCATGCGCGTCGAACTGCGCCGACAGGACCGCCGTGTCCGCCTTTTCAAAATTATAGGTGGATTGCTCCACTTCGTTCTGGTGAAACACGTCGCCGTAAGTGATCGTCCCGAAGGGACCGTCGGCCCAAACGATGTCGAAGATGCTTTCCTTGCGTTGGATATACATGGCCAACCGTTCGAGACCATAGGTGATCTCGCCCATCACGGGGCGGCAGTCCAGGCTCCCCACCTGCTGGAAATAGGTGAACTGCGAGACTTCCATGCCGTTCAGCCACACCTCCCATCCCAATCCCCAGGCACCCAAGGTCGGCGACTCCCAGTTGTCCTCGACAAAGCGGATGTCATGAGTCAACAGATCCAGCCCCAGGGATCGCAGCGAGCCTAAGTACAGTTCCTGAAACGCGTCGGGCGAGGGCTTGATGCAGACCTGAAATTGATAGTAGTGCTGCAGGCGAAACGGGTTATTGCCGTAGCGGCCGTCCGTCGGCCGGCGCGAGGGCTGAACATAGGCCGCGCTCCAGGGCTCCGGTCCCACGGCGCGCAGAAATGTGGCCGTGTGAAACGTGCCGGCGCCCATTTCCATGTCGTAGGGCTGCAGAATGACGCATCCCTGGTCCGACCAATACTTCTGCAGTGCAAAAATCAGATCCTGAAAAGTGCGGGGCGGCTTGGGGAGCGCTGGGGCCATCGGTTGCTCACGACGATCAAAGGTGGCGAGTATAGCGATGCCACCCCTAGGTGTCTTAAGGTTACCGTGCACCCAAATCGCTCAAAACGGCGCCATCTTGCGCAAATGAATCCCGTTTCCCATGTCCAACACTGAATCTGCACCAAAAAGGTGCGCTGATTTCTGCAATTCGATCTATTATGATGCAGTTCCTGACTGCCCCCGCCGCAAGTGCTTGATCCGTATATGCATCACAATGGCACAGTAGCTGCAATGTCGACAGAACCCCGGGCGTTGACCCGGGCCAAATAGCCAACCCGCGAGGACGCACATGACTCCCGCCGATGTTTTAAAATTAATTAAGGAAAAAGAGGCGAAATTCGCCGATCTCCGCTTTACCGACACGATCGGCAAGGAGCACCACGTCACCATCCCGACGCGCCTCGTGGACGAGGGCTTTTTCAAGGATGGCAAGATGTTTGACGGTTCGTCGATCGCCGGCTGGAAGGGCATCAATGAATCGGACATGATTTTGATGCCGGATCCCGCCACCGCCGTCATCGATCCTTTCTACGAAGAGACGACCGTCGACTTGCGCTGCGACATCATCGAACCCATGACGATGCAGGGCTACGAGCGCGATCCGCGTTCCTTGGCGAAACGCGCGGAAGCGTATCTCAAGGCGTCCGGAATCGCCGATTCGGCGCTGTTCGGACCCGAAAACGAATTCTTCATCTTCGACAATGTCACCGTCAGTTCCGGGATGAACGGCTGCGCCTACGAAGTGGATTCCTACGAAGGCGCTTGGAATACCGGCAAGACTTACGTAGACGGCAATAAAGGCCATCGTCCAGGCATCAAGGGCGGTTACTTCCCCGTGCCGCCGGTCGATTCACAGCAAGACATTCGCACCGCCATGTCCATGGCCTGCGAAGAAATGGGCTTGAAGTTCGAGGTGCACCACCACGAAGTGGCGACCGCCGGCCAGGGCGAAATCAACGTCGCGGCGAATACCCTGACCAAGAAAGCCGATGAGGTGCAGATTCTCAAATATGCGCTGCAAAACGTGGCGCATGGTTACGGCAAAACTCTGACTTTCATGCCGAAACCCATCGTCGGCGACAACGGCAGCGGCATGCACGTGCATCAATCGCTGCAAAAAGAAGGCAAGGCCCTGTTTGCCGGCGACAAGTACGGCGGCCTGTCGGATATCGCGCTCTATTACATCGGCGGCATCATCAAGCATGCCCGCGCCATCAATGCCTTTACCAATGCGAGCACCAACAGCTACAAGCGCCTGGTGCCGGGCTTCGAAGCGCCGGTGAAGCTCGCTTATTCCGCGCGCAACCGGTCCGCGTCGATCCGCATTCCCTGGATTTCCAATCCCAAGGGCCGGCGCATCGAGGTGCGCTTCCCCGATGCAACCGCCAATCCGTATTTCGCGTTCGCCTCCATGTTGCTGGCAGGAATCGACGGCATTCAAAACAAGATCCATCCCGGCGATCCCGGCGACAAGGATCTCTACGACCTAGAGCCGGAAGAGGACAAGAAAATACCGACGGTTTGCCATTCCCTCGACATGGCGCTCGACTATCTGGACAAGGATCGCGGGTTCCTCAAAGCGGGCGGCGTCTTCACCGACGACCTGATCGACGCCTACATCGAGTTGAAGATGAAGGAAGTGACCCGCGTGCGCATGACCACGCATCCCATCGAAGTGGAGATGTACTACAGCTTGTGAGGTTATTGCAGGGTGCAAGCCTTAAGGTGACGGCGGTCACGTCGCCGTCACCTCGTTTTGTGGCTCGGAGGCGATAGGGCTATGCTTTGGAGTTATGCACCCTTGGAAACCATGGATAGTGCTGGCCAGCCTCGCGGCGTTTGCGGCGCAGGCGGCTGTGGTCTACAAATGGACCGACTCCGACGGGGTGATCCATTTTTCCGATCAGCCGGTGCCCGGAGCCGAGAAGATCTTCACGGCGAGCGGCTCGTCGACCGGCGGATCGGTTTCGTCCGCCCGCCAGGCGAACCCGGGAGCGCCGGATCCCCCGAGGAATGCGGCGCCGGGACTCAACTACACCCAGTTCTCGATTACTTCGCCGGTCCGGGACCAGACTTTCTTCGGCGACGACGTGATCAGTGCGCAGCTCGCTCTGGACCCGGGCCTCAAACCGGGTCACACCGTCACCTGGCACCTGAACGGCAAGCAGCTCGACGATCAGTCACCGACCGCGACGCAAATCACACTGCCTCATTTGGATCGCGGTACCTACGCCATCGCCGCGACAGTCACGGACTCAGCCACGGGCGAATCCTTGAGCACGGACAGCGTCAACTTCTTCGTCCGGCAGCCGTCCGAGTTGGGGCCCCAGCACAAGAGGCCCTAGCACGCCCCGTCCGCCAACCGGATGCTCCGATTGGCCGCTGAATTCAAGCTGGACACGATTCATATCGAGGGCACCGAGCTGCTCGATAGTCTGGTGACCAGTGTTTTCCTGCTGGATCGGAATTTACACGTCGATTATTTGAACGCCGCCGCGCAAACGCTGCTCGGCTTGGGTCCCAACCAGGCGTTGGGCAGGAGCATCACGGAATTGACGCGCGGCGCCGAGAGCTTGCTGCCGCTGTTCGATCGCGCGCGTCTAGGCGGCGAGGGAATCGTCCAGCGCGAGCTCGCATGGCCGGCGCCGGGGGGAGTCGATCGCATCCTCGACTGCGCCGTGACGCAAGTGACGCTCGGGCAGGACAGTTCCCGGCTCCTTCTGGAAATCGAAGACATCACGCAGCATCGGCGCCTGACTCGCGAGAACGCGCTGCTGGCGCAATTGGGCGGGAGCCGATTGATGGTGCGTCAGCTCGCGCACGAAATCAAAAACCCGCTCGGCGGCTTACGCGGTGCCGCGCAACTTCTGGAACGGGAACTCTTGGACCCGGCGCTGCGCGAGTACACGCGCGTCATCATCAGTGAAGCAGACCGGCTCACCAACCTGCTCGATTCCATGCTCGGGCCCGGCCGCCCTCCCGCGAAGCAGCTGATCAACGTGCACGAGATACTGGAGCGCGTTTATCATTTGCTGCGCAGTGAGGCGCCCGAAGGCGTCACCGTCGATCGCGACTACGACCCCAGCCTGCCGCCGCTCACCGTGGACCCGAACCACATCATTCAGGCCATGCTGAATCTGGGGCGCAACGCCATCCAGGCCCTGTCGGGCGGCAAGGTGCGGTCGCCGAGACTGATTCTGCGAACCCGCGCCGTGAGCAACGTGAGCGTGGGCGCGCAGCGCCATCGGCTGGTTGCCTCGATTCAATTCGAAGACAACGGCCCGGGAGTCCTGTCCGAAATTCGCGATACGATTTTTTATCCGCTGGTGTCCGGGCGCGCCGACGGCACGGGCCTCGGCTTAGGCATCGCTCAGGACCTGGTCAGCCGCCATGGGGGCCTGATCGAATTCGACAGCGCCCCGGGTAGAACCATATTCGTCATCTCCCTGCCCATGGATTCCGTATGACTTCGAAGCCGCTGCAAGTTTGGTTGGTCGACGATGATGCCTCCATCCGATGGGTGCTCGAGAAGGCGCTGAAAGGCAGCGGGATGACCGCCAAATGTTTCGACCAGGCCGACAATGTCTTGTCGGCGCTGCGCTCCGACGCACCCGACGTATTGATGACCGACATCCGCATGCCCGGACGCAGCGGACTCGACCTGCTCAAGGAAATTCAAGTGTCGCGGCCCGGTTTGCCCGTCATCGTCATGACCGCGCATTCAGACCTGGACGCGGCGGTCGCGGCCTATCAGGGCGGCGCGTTCGAGTATTTGCCGAAGCCCTTCGACATCGACAAGGCGGTCGATCTGGTGCGCCGTGCCGCGCAGCAAGCAACGGTGTCCATCGATGTCGAGGCCGCGCGGCGCAGCATCCCGGAATTGCTCGGCCAGGCGGCGGCCATGCAGCAAGTGTTTCGCGCGGTCGGCAGACTGTCCCGCTCCAGCATGACAGTGCTGATCACCGGCGAATCGGGCACGGGCAAGGAACTCGTGGCGCGCGCCCTGCATCGTCACAGTCCCCGCTCCAACAAAGCCTTCGTCGCGCTCAACACCGCGGCCTTCACCGCCGATCTACTGGAATCGGAACTCTTCGGCCATGAGAAGGGCGCATTCACCGGCGCCGATGCGCTGCGTCGCGGACGCTTCGAACAAGCGGACGGCGGTACGCTGTTCCTCGATGAAATCGGCGACATGTCGCCGGCGCTTCAGACGCGGCTGCTGCGCGTGCTGGCCGAGGGTGAATTCTATCGAGTCGGTGGGCAGACGCCCGTGAAGGTCGAGGTGCGCGTCATTGCCGCGACCCACCAGGATTTGGAAGCGCGCGTGAATTCCGGCCACTTTCGCGACGACCTGCTGCACAGGCTCAACGTGATTCGAATCGAAATCCCGCCGCTGCGGGAGCGGCGCGAAGATATTCCCGAATTGCTGCGGCATTATCTGGCTGTTGCCGGCCATGAGCTCGGAGTCGAGCCGAAATTGCTGACCGCGCCGGCCGAAGCCGCGCTCGTTACTTTCGATTGGCCCGGCAATGTTCGCCAGCTCGTCAACGCCAGCCGGCGCCTCACCGTGACCGCGCCCGGGCGGGAGATCCGCGCCGAGGACATCCCGCCCGATCTCGGCGGCGTGCCCGCCGGCCATTCCGCGAATCATGATTGGATGGCGAAGCTTTCGCATTGGGCCGAGCAGGAATTGGACGCGGGAACGCGGCGGTTGCTGGATCAGGCGGTGCCGGAGGTCGAACGCATATTGATCCGGGTGGCGCTGCGCAAGGCCGACGGCTTGAAGCAGGATGCGGCCAAGCTTCTGGGCTGGGGCCGCAATACGCTGACTCGCAAAATGAAAGAGCTGGGAATGGAGAACGTCAGCTAGAGCCGCCGCCAAAGCCAACGCCCATGTTTCACGTCGTGCTGTTCGAGCCCGAGATTCCGCCGAATACCGGTAATGCCATTCGCTTGTGTGCGAACAGCGGGGCGACGCTGCACCTGGTCAAGCCCTTGGGATTCGGACTCGACGACAAGAGCCTGCGGCGCTCCGGTCTCGACTACCACGACCTCGCCGAAGTCAAAATTCACGAAAACCTGGACCAATGCTTGAGGGATCTCGCCGCTGTGCGGATCTTTGCCGTGGAAACCGGCGGCAGACATCGCTACAGCGATCTCGAATACCGCAGCGGCGATGCCTTCTTGTTCGGGCCGGAAACTCGCGGACTCCCCAGTGCCGTTCTCGACCGGGTGGGACGGGAATCGTCCGTCTCCATTCCCATGCGTGAGCGGAGCCGCAGCATCAACCTATCCAATGCGGTGGCCCTGGTCGTCTACGAGGCTTGGCGGCAGATCGGGTTCCTCGCTTAGAGGGTGCGGCGGGCGAGTCGTGAGTCATTCCGTCTCCGAGCGCACTTCCCGTCCCATGAGCGCCTGTACCGCGGCTCGGACCGGCTTACCCTCGTGCATGACCCGGTAGACTTCCTGGCATATGGGCATGTCCACCGTGAGGCGCTGGGCCACGTCGTAGACTGCGCGCGCCGCGGGAAGGCCTTCGACCACTTGATGAATGCCGCTCGCTGCGTCGCGTAAGGATTGGCCCCGGCCCAGGGCCATGCCGAAGCGGCGATTGCGCGACTGATCGTCGGTGCAGGTGAGCACCAGATCGCCGAGGCCGGCCAGTCCCATGAAAGTCTCGCGCGCGGCGCCGAGCTTGACCCCGAGACGCATCATTTCGGCAAGCCCGCGCGTGATCAACGCCACCCGGGTGTTGGCGCCGAAACCCATGCCGTCGGCAATGCCTGAACCGATCGCAATGACATTCTTGACCGCGCCTCCGACCTCCACACCCATGATGTCGGTTTGCGTATAGGCGCGGAAATTCGGTCCCGACAGGCTCACCGCGAGTTCCTTGGCGAAGCGCTCGTCGCGGGAGGCGACCGTCATGGCGGTGGGCAGCCCGGCTCCGACTTCCTTGGCAAAGGTGGGGCCGGACAATACCGCTCCCGGACGCTTGCCCAAAACCTGGCGGGCGACCTGATGCGGCAACTGGCCGGTCTCGATCTCGAATCCCTTGGTTGCCCATGCAATGCGCGTGTCAGGACCCAAGAGCGGCTTGATGCTCTCCAGCGTCGCGCGAAATGCGTGCGAAGGCACGGCGATCAGCGCATCCCGCGCAGCCTCGAGCGCCTCGCGCAGGTCGCCGGCAACCTGCAAAGTGTCGGGGAATACCGCATCCGGCAAATATCGCGCATTGCGCCGCGTACGGCGCATCGCATCGAGCTGGACACCGTCGCGTCCCCACAGCTGCGTAGGATGCCCTTCCCGGGCCAGTTGAATGGCGAGTGCCGTGCCCCAGGACCCGGCGCCGATGACCGTCATCGGTTCAGCGCTTGGGCGCTGCATCTCTCAAGGTCCCCCAGGACACTAGTTGACGAGACCCGGTTGCGGCGATTCCGACGCCTGCGCGAACAAGGCATCGAAATTGACCAAGGGCAGGAGAAAGTTCGGGAAGCCGCCCTTGATGATCAAATCTGAAATCACTTCGCGAGCGTAGGGAAACAGGACACTGGGACAGAAGCTGCCGATCAGGCGTTTCATGTCCTCCACCGACGCGCCCGCGATCGAGAACACTCCCGCCTGCTTCACCTCGACCAGGTACAGCGTCGCTTCGCCTTGCTTTGCCTCGAGCGTGATGGTCAAGAGCACCTCGCGCACATCCGCGGCAATGTCCTCGGCCGAGGTGTTCATGTTGAGCTGAAATTTCGGCTCCCATCCTTGATTGTTCGGCAGCCGCGGCCCGTTCGGCGATTCGTAGGAACAATCCTTCAAGTAAACGCTTTGCAAGCTCACTTGCACGCCGCCGATGCTGGCCTCTGGCCCCGGAGTACTAACCTCGTTCATCAAGCCCCCTGAATTAATCGATCCAGTTCCCCACTGCGATCGAGTTCGAAAAGATCGTCGCAGCCGCCGACATGCTTGTCGCCGATGAATATCTGCGGAACCGTGCGGCGATTGCTGCGCGCAATCATTTCCTCGCGCAGCTTCGCGTCGTCCTCGACATTGACTTCGCTGAACTCCACCTTCTTCCGAGCCAAAAGACCACGGGCTCGCTCGCAGTACGCACACCAGTTCGAGACGTACAGCGTCACGGCGGGTTGAGTCACTTCGAGCTTCCCTTGCCGCCCGTCGAAGTCTTCGCCAGAGGCAGATTGTCCTTTACCCAGGCATTCAAGCCCCCGTGCAAATTGAACACCTTGGTGAAGCCGAGCTTCATCAGCGTGCGGGCGCCGCTCGCGCCGTTCACGCCGCTGTCACAATAAGTAATCACGTTCTTGTCGCGCCACTTCTTCAAGCTTTCGGCCTGCGATGCGAGTTCCGCCACGGGCACGTTGCGCGCGTCGCCGATATGGCCCGCGTCGTACGATTCCTTGCCGCGAAGGTCGATGACCAGAGCGCCTTGATTCATGAGGCGCACGGCCTGCGTCGCGCTCAACGCGGCAAACGCCTGTATGCGCTCGCGAATCTCGTAAAATGCCACGACGGCGGCAGCCAGCACCGCTCCGCCCGCCAAGTAAGGATGATGGCCAATGAACTCGAACAGTCGCTGCATGCGGCTCGCACAAAAGGTTTTTCGGGCCGTGAAGTATAGCAGCGGGCTCAAGGCTTGTATGCTTGCCGCCTCAAGATGAGTCTCGCCAATAACCGCCGCCTCAAACACTTATGCATAGCCGTCGCGTCGGTCGTGTATTGCGCCGGCGCCTGGGCGGCCTCCGAGCTTGACGACTCTGCGCAGGCCAAAGCCAAACTCGCGGCCGTGCGCGCGCGCATAGCCGATCTCGCGAACCGTCTAGGCGACGAACTCGAGAAACGCGATGCACTCCACGCGCGCCTGCGCGAGGCCGAGCTCGTCATTACCGCCAAGCGCCGGCGGCTGGATGCTTTGCGTGCCGCGGAGGCCGCCGCGGAGCGGCGCCGCTCGGAGCTGCGCATGGAGCAGGGGCGCGACCAAAATGCGCTGCAGGCGGAGCGCACCGCCTTGACGGAGCAAGTGCGGGCGGCCTATATGATCGGGCGGCAGGAAGAGCTCAAGCTGCTCTTGAAGCAGAGCAATCCGGCCAGCCTCGGCCGCACGCTCGCGTACTATGGATATTTCGCCCGGGAACGCAGCGATAAAATCGACACCATTCAAAGTCAAATGATGCGGCTGCAGCAGTTGGCCGCCCAAATCGATCAAGAGACCTTGCAACTCAAGACGCTGGAGATCGAGGGGAACCACGAAGTCGCGGCGTTGGAGCGCGCGCGTGCAGATCGCGCCGCCGCGCTGGCGGCGCTCACCAAGCAAGTGGCGAGCGGCAATCAGGAACTGGCCAATTTGAAGCGCGAGGAGCAGGCGGTCGAGTCCCTGGTGGCCGACCTTGCGCGAGTGATGCAGGATTTTCCGGTCGATGCAACGCAGAGCTTCGACCGAATGCGCGGCAAGCTGCCGTGGCCCGTGCAGGGCAGAGTGACCGCGCATTACCAGGAGCAGCACGCGAACTCCGCGCCGGGCATGCGCTGGAACGGCGAAATGATCGAAGCGCCGCGCGGCGCCAAGGTGCGCGCTCCCTATTTTGGCCGCGTGGTGTACGCCGATTGGCTGCAGGGGCTTGGACTTCTCCTCATCATCGGCCACAGCGGCGGCTACATGACCCTGTACGGCCATGCCGAGGTGCTCTACAAATCGGTGGGCGACTGGGTCGCTCCGGGCGATGTGATCGCGGCCTTGAGCGATTCGGGCGCGGCCCCGCAGCTGTATTTTGAAATTCGCGAAGGGCGCAAGACCGTGGACCCCAGGGTCTGGTTGAAGGCGAATCCATGAACGCGGAACGATTGAAAGCTTGAGAAAGCCGATTATGTCTTATCGTGTCCCGAAAACTTTCGTGAAGCAGCGACGAACTGCCGAACGCGTCCTAGATTCGCCGCGGCATTTGTTGGATTCTGCAATCGATGTCAGCTTCGATCGAAACTTGGAAATCGTATGCGCAATTGCTCGCGCGTTTGAGTCCAGGTATCAGCCACATCCTTTTCGCGAATGCCGACGGCGTCTCGTGGTGGTCCAGCGACCCCTCTGACGCATCCCGCGCGCGGCACGCGCTTGCTCTCTTGATGGGTTCGCACACCATCCGTCCCGGCGAAATCGACGGCTTGGTGGCGGCCGAAGACGGCGCCGAATCGCGCTATGGATTTCGCATCCGCGGCGCGCTCGGCGAGCTGTTGGGCTTCGTCGTCATCGCATTGCCGCAACCTGAGGCGCGTCTCGACTTGAGTTCCGTCCACGGGTTGATCAAGCCGGCGCTCGACTGTTTGCAGAGCGAATTGTCGGCGCGTGCCGCGCACGCCGCTGCGCACGCCGCCATCGGCGAGCTGCAAGAGAACCTCGAGGACAGCACTCGTGAGCTCGATCTCTTTCAGCGGCTATCCGAGACAGCGGCCTCCGAGGGCTTGGAATCGCTGGGACAAATTCCGACGCTGGCGAACGAGCATCTCTCGGGGGCTGTCGCGGCAATTCTCCTGCCGGACCGGAACCTGACGATTTGCCGCAGAGGACCGGGACAACCGAACGGCATCGAAGGCGAAGTCCTGGCGCAAATGCACCGCCACCTCATGACCCGCGCCCAGCTGCACGGCTGCACCCTGGTCGCCAACCGCCTGGCGCTCGACGGCTCCAATGCTGCGGTGCCATATAAGGCGATCTCGACTCCCATTCGCGATGAGACTCGAGTCATCGGCGTGCTCGCCGTATTCCGCGTGGATACGGACGGTGACTTTCAGCTGCGCGACGCGGAGGCCTTGGAATTGCTGGCCTGCAAGGCGGCGCAGATCATTCGATCGAGCTTCGATCCCGTGACCGGGCTGCTGACGGCGGCGGCGTTCAGAACTCAAACCGCGGCGAAGCTGGCCGCGCAAGACTGCGGCATGAGCACCCACGGGTTGCTCTATGTCGATATCGATCAATTGAACGTGGTCAATGAGAATCACGGAATGCACGTCGGCGACGAGGTCATTCAGAGTGTCGCCAACCTGCTGCGCCGCCGGGCTCGCGAGGGCACGCTGGTAGCCCGGGTGGGCGGCGATCGATTCAGCATGTTTCTGCCGGGCTGCGGAATCGAGCCTGCCGCCCGCATCGCCGAAGAGCTGCGCAGCGCGGCCATCCGCTTGAGCGGCGCGCGCGGCGACAAGCCGCTGCTCGTGTCCCTGAGCATCGGTGTCTCGCGTCTCGGCGACCGCGGCCGGCGCCTGGACCACGCGATGGCGGCGGCCGAGCACGCCTGCCGAACGGCCAAGGAACGCGGGCGCAATCGCGTCGAGGTTTTCTATGGTCAAGAGCTGGGCTCCGGGGGAGACCGCCCGACGTCGGGCTTCGAGGACCTCGCCCGCGCCGCGCTCGCCTCGGATTCTTTCGAGCTTTTGGCGCAACCCATTTTGCCGCTGCGTTCGGCGCCGGCCGATCCGCGCTTCGAGATCCTGTTGCGCATGCGCGCGGCGGACGGTACCCGGCTTGGCCTCGAGAAACTGGCGGGCGCTTGTCAGGATCTGGCCCGCGGTATCGATCGCTGGGTCATCGAGCACGCGATCGAGCGTCTCGCGACCTGCCGTGATCTGCTGCGCCGGCACCCGGCTAAATTCTCCCTGAATTTGTCGGTGGCCTCCCTCGCCGACGCGGAGTTCTGGCGAATGCTGGAAGACCTGGTGCGCAAGAGCCGCATCGAACCCGGAACCCTGGGGTTTGAATTCCCCGAGGAGGCTGCGAGCGCGCACCTCGGCAGCATCGCGCCATTCATGTGCCGGCTGCGCGAGCAGGGAATCTCCTTTGCCCTCGACAACTTTGGCCGCGACATCGGATCGCTCTCGCATTTGAATTCGCTGCCGGTGTCATGCATCAAGATCGACGGCAGCTTCAGCCGAGATCTCCTCGACAGCCCGAAATCGCAGTCCATGGTCGTGGCCATCACCAAGCTTGCGAACGTTTTTGGCCTCGAAACCGTGGCCGGGCACGTCGAGACCGACGCGATCCGTGCGCGCGCCGCACAATTGGGCGTGGACTACGGCCAGGGCTTCTTCATCGGCAAACCATTGGCGCTGGACGACGTGATCCACGACTTGCCGCTGTACGCGTGCTTTACCGCGTCCACCGGTCTTTTCGATCCCGCTCTGGGAAAAATCGCGGCGCTCGGCGGCTAGGGAGCCTGTCTGTCATTAGTCAGACAAGGCTCCTAGCGGCGAATCGCCGCCGCACGTATGCTGCGGTTTGATGATCACCAAATCCCGCAATGTCCGGATACTGTGCGTCGGAATGGCAATCGGTGCCTCCCTTGGGCTGGCCAGAGGGGTACTCGCGGACAAGCCGGCGGCGCCCAAGGATGACCTGCCCTGGCAGGACGCCCGCATGCTGGCCGACGTGCTGGAGCGCGTGAAGCATGACTACGTGAATCCCGTGGACGATCACCAGCTGCTGCAGGCGGCGATTCGCGGCATGGTTTCCTCGCTGGATCCGTATTCGGCTTATCTCGACGGGGACGAGTACGACGAGGTGAAGATCTCGAGTTCGGGCCAATACTCAGGCGTCGGCATCGAGGTGTCGATGGAGGACGAAGAGGTCGTGGTGGTGTCGCCTTTCGAAGGGTCGCCTGCGGCCGCGGCCGGAATCCACCCCGGGGACGTCATCGCGACGATCGACGGAATTGCCGTGAATACGGCCACCTTGGCGGACACGATCGGGCGCATGCGCGGCAAGGAAGGAACCACGGTCAAGATAGGTATTTTGCGTGAAGGCAGCGCGGAACCGCTGCAGTTCACCCTGAAGCGTGCGCGCGTCGAATTACGCAGCGTGAGAGCTGAGCTGCTCGAGCCCGGCATGGGGTATGTTCGAGTTTCCCAGTTCAGCGAAACCACGGGCGATGATCTGGACGCCGCACTCAAAGACCTGCGCAAGCGCAATGGCGCGGCGCTCAAGGGACTGGTGCTCGACTTGCGCAACAATCCGGGCGGCGTGCTCGAGGCCGCGGTCGCGGTATCCGACACTTTCCTCGACAAGGGCGTCATCGTGACGGCGAAAGGGCGCACGCCGGAGTCCAAGTTCGAAATGGATGCGACGCCCGGCGACGCGCTCAATGGCGCGCCGATCGTGGTATTGATCAACGGTGGATCGGCATCGGCGGCGGAGATCGTCGCCGGCGCCCTCAAAGACAACCATCGTGCGAAGCTCATGGGACGCACGACTTTCGGCAAGGGCTCGGTGCAGACCGTCATTCCCCTGTCCGGGGACCGCGCCATCAAGCTGACAACGTCGCTCTATTACACGCCGTCCGGGATATCCATCAATCACCGAGGCATCGTCCCCGATATCGAGCTCCCGCGCGATCCCAAGCCCCTTGCTGATCCCGTTCCCGCCGACGCGCCGCTGCTGCAGCGTGATTCGGAAGTAAAGCGAGCGCTTCAGGAATTGAAGGTGCCGGCCGTCGGCGGCAGCGGATCGGTCTCGGCAGCGGCTCGATTCAGGTAGCTCGCTCGTGCGCAGTACCCGATCCATAGAAATACTGTGCCTGGCGCTTGCGGCCCTGGTGGTGGTTTGGTCTCGGGCGCCGACCAGCCAACTGTGGCCGCTGCTGGGCCTGTTCTGCACCTTCGTGGTCGCCATCGTCGTGTTTCGGTCCCGCCGGTTCTTCCCGCGGCGCACCCGGACGCGCCTGCTGATCGAGTCCTGGTCCATGGTGATCTTCATCACCGGAGTGCTGTGGTTCACCGGGAAGAGTTCCAGTCCCCTCTTGAACCTGTACCTCCTGCCCATCATCCTGAGTGCGCTCACCCTCGGACGACTGGTGACTCTGCTGCAAGTGGCGGTCATCGCGATTTTCCATCTGCTGTTAGCGGCCGCCACACCCGGCCTCGACGTGATTTCACTTTCCTACGCCAGCCAGGCGGTGGGTCAATTGGCGCCGTATCTATTGGTAGCCTATCTGACGACGGCGCTGTCGGCGGATATCACCGAGGCGCGGGAGAGGATCGAGAATCTGGCGCAAACCGATGCGTTGACGGGGCTCTACAATTTGCGCATGTTCAATGAAGTGTGGCAGCGCGAGCACGGCTCGGCCGAGCGCGACCGCGGCGTGTATGCGCTGCTGCTGATCGACATGGACAAGCTCAAGGACATCAATGATGCCTTCGGCCACGAAGCGGGGAACAGCGCCATCACGCTGGTGGCGCAATGTCTGCAGAGAAGCATTCGAAATTCCGATTATGCCGCCCGCTTCGGCGGCGACGAGTTCGCCGTGCTGCTGCCCGGCGCGTCGCCCGAAGTCGCCGACGCCGTGGTCAAGCGCGTGCGGCACAACGTCTTCAAAACCACGCTCGACCTACGCTCACGCATGATTCGCTGCAGTGTCAGCATCGGCGTGGTCAGTTATCCCAAGGACGCCCGCGATATGCGCGAACTCCTCAGCATCGCCGACCGCAAGATGTACCGCGACAAAGAGCTGCGGCGAGCTCCCGGCAGCGAGGCAAACGCCTGAGGATATTGAGACAAGGGTCTGAATGTTCTGGACTTTCAAAAAAAAGATGGCAAAGTTAGCGTTGGGTCACGCCGCGATGTGATCGACATATGTCAGTTTGGATATGTCAATTTGCCGTTTTTCGTCGAGAACTTGAGAGATAGTCAATGGCGTTCAACTCGAGACAGCCGTCCCTGTCGCTGCGCGCGGTAGCCGGCCTATTCCTGGCGATTTTGGCCATGCAGGCCTCCGCCAAGGTCATCCGAAATCCCGCAAAGGCCGCCCGGGATCCCGCAAAGCTCGTCCGCGACCTGAAGCTGAAATCGAGTTCCGTGCTCATCATGGATGCGAGCGACTCCTCGGTGCTGTATTCGCGGCATTCCGATGTGCCGATGCCCATCGCTTCCATCACCAAGTTGATGACCGCCCTGGTGGTCCTCGACGCCAACCAACCCCTCGATGAGCCGATTCAGATCACCGACGCCGACCGAGATTTCCCGAAGGGCGGCGTTTCGCGCCTCACCGTCGGCGCCACCTTGACCCGGGGCGACCTGATGCACCTGGCCCTGATGTCGTCCGAAAACCGCGCCGCGCATGCGTTGGGGAACAATTATCCCGGCGGGATGCCCGCGATGGTCGCCGCCATGAATGCCAAGGCCGCGGAACTCGGCATGGCAAGCTCGCACTTCGTCGATCCCACGGGCCTGTCGAGCCAGAATGTGGCGAGTCCGGAGGACCTGACCAAGCTGGTGATCGCCGCCTCGCACAATCCCAGCATCCGCGAGTATTCGACCGACAGCCACTATGCCGTGAAAGTCCGCAGGCATATGGTCGAATTCCGCAACACCGACAACTTGGTGGCCAACCCGACCTGGAACATCATCGTGCAGAAGACCGGCTACATCGCCGAGGCCGGCAAGTGCCTGGTCATGGCGGCCGTCATCGAAGGCCGCTCGGTAGTCATCGTGCTGCTGGATTCGTTGGGCAAGTACACGCGCGTCGCGGATGCCAAGCGGATCAAGACTTGGATGGAAGCGAGCGCCAACCAGCGCGTAGCGTCGATGCGCTAGCCTTCTTTTGCCGCTTCCGGCACGCGGCTCGCAATATATCCGACTTGGGTCAAACCCCGTCCGGGGCCGAGCACCGCTCTTATTCGATGAGTGACAACGTTGCGGGTGTTATTCACACTTGCCGCACGCTAATCATCGGAGCTTGCCTATGCGGGAACATCTCCTTTCGATCGGATGGGTATTGTGCTTGCTGGCGGGCACGCCGGCCATGGCCGCCGACAGAACCTTGTCCGTGACGATCTATGCCGATGACCTGGCGCTGGTACAGGACCGGCGCGACATCGAGGTCAAGGGAGGGCGGCAACGCATCGAATTCCAGGACGTCTCGGCGCAGATTCGGCCGGAAACCGCGTCGCTCACGGCGGGCGACATCAGCATCGTCGAACAGAATTTTGATTTCGATCTGCTGACCCCCGCCAAGCTGATGGAAAAAGCGGTGGGCCGCGAGGTCACCATCGTCCGCGTCAACCCGGCCACCGGCGCCGAGACGCGGGAGGAAGCGCTGGTCCTTGCCACCAACGGCGGCGTGGTGCTGAAGATCGGGCAGCGCATCGAGGTGCTGCGCGATGACGGCCTGCCGGTGCGAGTAATCTTCGACAAGGTGCCGGAAAACCTGCGCGCGCGCCCCACCTTGTCGGTCACGGTCATCGGCGGCCGCGCCGGTACGCGCCCGGCCACCTTGAGTTACCTCACGCCCGGCCTCGGCTGGAGGGCGGACTACGTGGCGCTCTACAACGAGGCCGACAGCAAGATCGATGTGCAGGGATGGGTGACGCTCACCAACTCCAGCGGCGTGACCTATGACAATGCGCAAACGCTGCTGGTCGCAGGCTCCCCCACCCAAGTGGATGGAGGCGGGAGGCAGCCGAATTATTATCGCGGCCAGCAGCCCCGACCGACTTTGCAGCAGGCGGGTACCGAAAGCGGCAGCCGCGAGCGGCTGGGCGATTACTACCTCTATCCGCTGGCCGAACGCACCACCATCGCCAACTTGCAAACCAAGCAAGTGAGTTTCCTCGACGTTCACGGGGTACCCGCCGAGCATGGCTATGAATTTCGCAATCGCGCGCACGCCGGTCTCGGCGATCAATTGCCGGCGGGGGTGCTGCGCTTCTACATGCGCGACAAGCGCGGCGATCCGCAGTTCATCGGCGAGAGCCGCATCGATCACACTCCGATGGGGTCGACGCTATCGCTCGCCACCGGGGACGCCTTCGACGTGAAAGTGCGTGCCGTGGTCGACAAGCGCACGCGCTTGAGCACCTTCAATTGGCAGTCCGATATGCGCTACGAGCTCAGCAACGCTCTGCCGCGGCCGGTCACCGTCAAGCTGCTGCAGGAGGGTCTGTGGGGCGACTCGCGCATCACCGCCGAGAGCCAGAAGAGCACGCGGCGCAGCGCCGAAACGGCTGAATGGGCCGTGACCGTGCCCGCCAACGCCAAGGCCAGTCTCACGGCCACCTTCGACACGAGATATTAGGCGGCGTATGCGCGGGGCGACCAACCGCGGCCGGCACTCGATGCGGCTGCTTCCGGCATCGAGGTTCGCACTGGCCTGGATACTGGCAGCCACGCCGGCCATGGCCGCCGACACCCTGGCTTCGATGCCATCCGATCTCTCGGTGACCGTGTACCGCGCGCCCACACGCCGCTCGGGATCGATTACTCTCAGCGCCCTGGGAGGCTTCGCCCTGATCAGCGAAACCCGTATCGTGCGGCTGCCCGCGGGATTGAGCCGGCTGCGCTTCGAGGGTGTGGCTGACGGCATCGAACCGTCGAGCGCCATCGTCACGGGCCTGCCCGCGGGCGTCATCGAGAAAAATCGAGAAGGTAAATTGCTGAGTCCGTCGGCTCTGGTTGCGGCTGCGGTCGGCAAACCCGTGACACTGCTGCGGACCGATAAGAAGACCGGCAAGTCCGCACGATTGGCCGGCACGATTCGGTCGGACGCGGGAGGCGGCGTGGTGTTCGAAACCTCCGAGGGGGTCGAGGCGCTGCGCTGTTCGGGATTGCCCGAAAGCTTGAGCTTCATGGGCGTCGCGGATCTCGCGGCGACACCGACCTTGTCGGTGCAGGTGCGGAGCGCCGCGCCGGTGACGCGGACGGTGACGCTGTCGTATCTGGCGCGGGACTTCGATTGGGGCGCCGACTACGTCGCAACGGTGGCGGCCGACGGCAAGACCATGGACCTGGGGGCCTGGGTCACGCTGGCCAATGGCAACGGAGTCGGATTTCCTTCAGCGCAACTCCAGGTCGTTGCGGGGCGGGTGAACCGCGAGAGCGGCGAGGTGGAACCGCTCGATGTGGGCGGCCCCATCCTCGCGCAATGTTGGCCGCGAGGCTCGACCAGCGATCTGCCCCAATACCTTCAGATCGACCGCACGTGGCCGTTGGGAGCTGCGCGGAACCGTACCGCCGGCGCAATAAACCCAATGGCGATGGCGGCGGCCGGCCTCGCAGAGGTGACGGCCACGGCGAAGAAAGTGGAGCAGGAGCAGCTCGGTGACCTGAAACTTTACCGGGTGCCCGAGCACACCACGGTCGCCAGCCGTCAGTCGAAGCAGGTGCGGCTGTTGGACCGGTCGAGCATACCGATCACCCATGTGTATGGGGCGGACCTGGCGGGCGATGACGATGCCATGTCGGCTCCGGCACACGTGCTGCTGCGGACCATCAATGACGCCGCCCATCATCTGGGCCTGCCGCTGCCGTCGGGGCGGGTTGCGGTGTTTGCCGCGCGGGACGGCGCGACTTTGCTCGAGCACGAATCCAACCTGCGCGATCCAACCTGCGCGATCTGGCCGTCGATGAGGAAGTGGAAGTCGACATGGGCGACAGTCCCGACGTTCAAGTCAGGGCAGCCAAGGAAACGACCACCATCGACCCCGCACGGACTCACGAATTGCCCCTGGTACCCGGCGTTCTGCATCTGCGGTCGGCGCAAGTCGAGGCGGTCAATCATGTCGACATCAGCAACGCTCTCGGTGTGGAAATTCAATTCGAATTGCGGCTGCGGTTGCCGGAGGGCGGCCGCGTCGTCCGCGCCGACCATCCCTTGGGCAGCAAGAATGGGCGGCCGATCTTCCGGCTGACGATTCCCGCCAATGAGACCGTGACGGTGCGGTACCAGTGGCAGCACACGGCGGGCTGATCGTTTTCTTGATGGGGTCAGATTTGAATCGCTACATCATCCGCAGAGTGGACGCTCGACGTTTCCGCGGAAACGCTTGGGAGCCTCGGCGGCGGCTCCGATCGCGCGCAAGGTTCTCGATGCGTATCTGCTCGGAAGCGCTGCTATTTGGAGCTTTGACGCAGCTGGTAATTCACGGTAATGCCCACTTGTCGAGGATCGCCTCGTTGCAGAAAGGATTGCACGGGATAGTTCGGGGGGATCAGCCCGAAATCAAATCCCTGCTGGGCGTAGCGAGCATCGAAGAGATTGCGCACCCATAGGCTCGTGGTCCACGCCCCGTGTTTGTAGCCGACCCGGACGTTTTCCAAGTGATAGGCGCTCGAGGCCTGCGCATCGCTCGTGTAGTAGTAGAAGCTCCCGATCGCGGAGACATCCAGACGGGCGAACCAGCCGGCCGGGTGGCTGTATTCGGCGGCTGCGGAGAGTTTGTAACTGGGTGCGAACGGCTGCGCGCGGCCGTCCAAACCTAAGCCTGCGAATGAACCGCTGACGCCGACGTAACGCGTGTGCAGCAACGAGGCGCTGCCCGAGACCTGCCAACGGCTGTTGAGACGGTAAGCGGCCTCTCCCTCCCATCCGTAGTTCTCGCCGTTGCTGGCGTTCTGCGTGTAGAACACGTAGTCCAGCGGATTGTTCGCTTGTAGCTGCTGGGAGAGATAAACCTGCATGCTTTGACGCCGCATGTAGAACAGGTCCGTTTGCAGCTGCAGCGGGCTGCCGGCTTCCGCATACTTGAAGCCCGTCTCGATGCTCCAGAGCGATTCGGGACCAAAGCTGCGCTGTTCGGACAAGATCTGCGAACCGATGTTGAAGCCGCCGCCCTTGTAGCCGCGCGCCAGCGTGACGTACACATGCTGTCCGTCTCCGGTCTTCAATTGCCAAGAAAGATTGCCCCCGACCATGTGATTCGTCTGCTTCGGAAACGGGGTCTGCACGTCGGCGCTGTCGGCGTAGCGAGCCTCGCGCTGCTCCACACGCAGGCCGCCCGATGCCGTTGCGCGGGGACCCAAGTCTGCATCCAAGGAGCCGTAAAGCGCCACGTTCGTCGCGCTGTATTTGCTGTCGAGACCGCTGCTGCCCGCACCGGGGGTGTAGCCCGGGCCGGCGTCGTATGCGTTCCACGTGAACATTTGGTGGTCCGACTCGGTCAGGCGCAGCGCATACACGCCGGCCAACCATCGCAGCCGGCCGAACAGCGCACGCGACGGATCGCCGGTCAAGCGCAGATCCTGCGCCAGTGTGCGGCGGTTTCGATTGTCGCTTTGAAAAAAATCATAAGGCGCGAAGCCCGTGGTGGCGGCCCAGTAGGGATCGTTGCCCCAATCGCCGTCGAACGAATACGTGATCTTGGAATTGGCGGCGCTCGTGACGCTGCGCAGTTCTCCGACGCCATTGATGGAATCGACCAGACGCAGCGCGGCGCCGTTGGAAAGCTGCGCATCGCGGCCCGGCTGGTTCGAGTAAGTCGTGTACGTGTTGTAGATCGACCAGCCGTCATAGCCGTTATTGATATTGACATGCATCAACGCCAGGTCCGCCCGCAGCGAGTCCGTGAGCTGCCAGCGCAGCTTGCCGCGCAGCGTGCCCTCATCGAATCCATTGGTGGAATTTTCGTTCAGGTACGCGTTGTGCCGGAATCCATTGCTCGAGTACTGTTGCGCAACCAGACGCCAGCCGGCGCTGCCTCCGGCGAAGCCATCGCCGATGGCGAGGCTCGCGGCACGCGTGTCGTAATCGGCGCCCGTGACTTCGCTCGACAACTCGAAATCGTTTCCGGGATCGGCCGTTCGCACGCTGATCAGTCCCGCCAGTGCGTTGGCGCCGTAAGCCGTGCCTTGCGGTCCGCGCAGGACTTCGATCTGCTGCGTGTCGAACAACGTCGCCGGCATGCCGACGCCGGAGAAATCGATGTCGTCGATCAGAAAGCCGACCGATGGATTGGGCGCGCCCTGATACTGTTCGACCTCGCCGATGCCGCGGAGCTGGAAAAAGCGCGGCCGCGACGTTCCCGCGGCCCAGTTGAGGTCAGGGATCAATCCTAGTACGTCCTCAAAATGCTGGACGCCGGCGGCTCGCAGCGTGTCGCGATCGATCACGGTCACGCTCTGCGGCAGCTCGGCAACGCTGGTTGAGCGCAGACCGGCCGTGACCACGATCTCGTCGAGGGTGTCCTCGGCCGAAACAGACGGCTGCGCCAAAAGAATTGAGACCGTCAGCGGCCCGCACCAAAGCCATTGAAATTTCATTCACCTGCTCCCTACGCCGGTACTAACCGGATCAGGTTCAACGGGTTCGTCGGTTCACCGACGTCTCAGGCCGTAAGGCCACCCCAAGGTTCGAGTGTCAAACTATAAGCGATTTATGTTGAATTTCAATGGCCGATGAGTTGACGAACCGCGCCGAACACACCGCCAAGGACCAGAATGACGGTGGGCAAAAAGGTCAGCCCGTAGCCGACTTCGCGTTTTGACGGCTCTTTCACATAACTGGCGGCGTAGACTTCGCGGCCGATCAGGTAGATCACACCCAGCCCGGCTGCAACGAGAGGATTCAGGTAACGGCTGAAGAGATACAGCCCCGGCAAAAATACGATCAGCTGCTCCAGGGTATTTTGCTGGACCCGGAAATATCGTTCAAACGTTTCGTTGCCGGTGATCGCCGGCGCCTTCACCCCATAGCGTCCGCGCGCTTTGCCCACTCTGAAGCCGAAGACGATGAATTGCAGAACTGCGAGCGCAGTCACAATGTCTACATAAGCCATGGATGTTCCTCCCCAGTTGAGGGATTCTACACGCCATTGCCGGTGGGTTTCCGCCAGGCTATCTACATCGCTATGCAAGAGACTCGAAATCCGAAATGAGCTTACCCCGCAAAACCACCCGAAATGGTACCCGCGGCTACGCCCACTTGGTCGAGATCGACGTGCCCGTCGCCCGGGTCTGGCGCGCGCTGACGGATCCCGGCCTGATTCGCATATGGTCCGGTCAGGAAGCGCAGATCGACCCTCGTAAAGGGGGCTCGTACCGATTGGGCGACCGCAACGCCGGCGGCCGTGAAGCGCACATCGATATCTTCGACGTGAACCGGCGTCTGCGCCTGATTTATCTCAACGGCGCCGATTGGCCGCCCAGCGACAGCGCCGTGGTCGACGATTTCCTGCTGGATGTGCGCAAGGGTGCGGGCACGACGTCGCTGCGCTTGCTCGGGTCGGGAGTCCCGGAATCCCCGACATGGGACAAGAGCTACATGCGCATACGCATGGGCTGGGAACGCCTCATGGCGCGCATCAAAGTGACGCTGGAAAGCCCGCCGGTTCCCAAAAAACCAAAAGCCGTACCCCCCAAGGACCCCCCGCTGCCCGGCCTCGATTATTGACGCCGCGTTGGTATCGTAGTAATTCTTGATTTAATGCTCGCGCAGCGAGCACCTATAGGACGGGGTCGCTTCGACCCCGTTAATAGTTGCGCGAAGCGCATGGAGACACATGCTCGGATTTCTGATACGCGCAAGCATCGTTGCGCTCGGTTTATGGTTGGCGACCGTTTGGGTCAGCGGCGTCTCGATTGACACCCCGGCCACCTTGATCCTTGCGGGCGTATTGTTGGGAATCGTCAATTCCATCGTGCGGCCCATCGCCATATTGCTGACGCTGCCGATGACCATCATCACTCTCGGTCTGTTCCTGCTGGTGATCAACGCCGCCATGGTGGCGCTGGTGGCGTGGATGCTGCCAGGCATGCACGTGGCGGACTTCTGGTCCGCGTTCTGGACCTCGGTGCTCGTGAGCCTGGTGAGCTTCGTCGGCTCATGGTTCGTGGGCGGCAAGGGCAAGGTCGAAGTCATCGTCAGGCGCCGCTGATCGCGCGCGACGGTGTTGCGCGGAGTCGGCTGCGGCCGGCTACTGAGTCTTTGGCTCCGCGAGAGTCTTGGGATCGGTGAGACTGCCGCCCGGCAGCGTCAAGATGCTCACGCCGACGATGATGACCACCATCCCGACGAGCTGCGTCCCGGACAAATGCTCGTGCAGAAACTGCCAGCCGAGGAATGAAGCGATCGCGGGATTCACGTAGCCGTAGGTGCCGATCAAGGCCGGAGCGGCATTCAGGCTCAGCCAGCCGTAGGCGGTATACGCCAGGCAGGAACTGAAGAAGGTCAGATAGAGGAGAGCCATCAAGCCGGAGGTGTTCGGCGCCCAGTGCGCCGCGTCGCCGTGGACCAGCCCTAGGCTGAGCAGCATCAATCCGCCCATGAGCATCTGCAAGCCCATGAACATGAGCGAGCTCAATTCGGTATCGATGCTGCGGTAGTACAAGGTACCCAACGACCATGAGAAGCAGGCGGTCAGCACGCCGGCCTGCGCCAGCAGGCTCTTGGCGCTCAAGGGTTCCTTGGGTAAGAGCATCAGCGCGGCGCCCAGAAATCCGATGACCAATCCCAGGATCGCCGAACGCGTCAGTGGGTGGCCGCGGCGCCCGAACGTGCCGAGACCGGCGATCCAGAACGCCGAAGTGCCGTTGAGCAGCGCCGATTGATTCGACGGAAGATATCGCATGGCCCAGGTATTCAAGCCGTTGCTGACGAACACCATGAAAAAACCCGCGATGATGACGTGGCGCCAATCGATCAGGCGCGAAGGCCACGAGCTGCCGCTCCAGACCCTGGCGATGAGCGCGAGCAGCGTGCCCGCCGTCGCGAAACGAATCCCGGAGAAGAGCGCGGGGGGGAGATTCATGACCGCGAGCTTGGTGAATAGAAAGCTCGAGCCCCACACCAGATAGATGGTGGTCAAGGCCAGCATGAGCTTCGCGGAGTGACGTGGATCGCGCAAAACGTCGAGCGGCTCAGGCCTTACCTTATGCGGCGCGGCGCGGCGTACCGGCGCGGAAAATCCAATAGCAGATTCCCACCAGCAGCATCGCCGCCCACCATTTCCCGCCGGGGATTTCAGAGGCCATGGCGAGGACGTCCGGGTTCTTGCTGATCCAGATGCAGAGGGCAATGAAAATACCCACCAGCGCCTCGCCGGTGATGAGACCCGCGGCGAACAACATGCCGTTCTGCGCGAGTTTCTCCACATCGCCGTTCGGGTTTCGCTTGCCATGCCAGCGGGCGACCAACTCCGCAACGATGCCGCCGGCCAGGATGGGCGTCGACACATCCAAGGGGAGATAGACGCCCACGGCCACGGCCAGCACCGGCGCGCTCCAGCGCGATCCGCGCCGCTTGAGGTAGAGATCAAAAACGATGATCAATGCGCCCAACACTGTGCCGGTCGCGATCATGCCGACCGGCAGGGTGCCGCCGAACATGCCTTCCGCGACCGACCTGACCAGGTTGGCCTGCGGCGCCGGCAGGGCCTTGACGCCGGGATGCGAAGGTTCGCCGATGCCGTACGCGAAGAGCAGCACGTTCATCACGGGCGCCATGACCGCCGCGCTCACGATGACTCCGACGCAGAGCATCACCTGTTGACGCCAGGGTGTGGCCCCGACCAGCTGGCCGGCCTTGAGATCCTGCAGGTTGTCGCCGGCCACGGCCGCCGCGTTGCAGACCACGGCGCCGATGAACACCACCGCCACCGCGCCGACCGCGGATTTACCGCCCACCATCAACATGAGAACCAGCGAGGCGAAGAGAATGGTGCAGATCGTAATGCCGGAGACCGCGCTCGGTGTGGGGGATTTCGGCGGCCCCGCGCACACCGACTTTGAGCCCGCTGCGCACGGCGGACCACAGGGAATTGCGCAGCGACCAGAGCGCCCAGAGCGCGCCCGTCAACATGCATCCGACGCCGATGTAGCGTACTTGAGCCCGCCATATCGCGAATGCCGCGTCTTCCGCGTCGAGTCCGATCAGCTTGTGCATCAACACCGGGTCGTGCTCGAAGAAAAAGCTGTTGTACAAGGGAATGGCGAGCCACCAGGAAAACAGGCCGCCGGCCGCTATCAGGATCGCGACGTTCAGCCCGACGATGTAGCCGACTCCGAGCAGCGCCGGGGAGAAGCCATAGCCGAAAAATGCGATGCCGCGCTCGCCGAAGAAACCCTTGACGGTGAACGCCTCGGGCAAGGCGCGCAGACCCGAAGTGATGAGCTTGAACAGGCCGCCGACAATGCTCGCCAACGCCAGATATTTCGCGCCAATACCGGGGTTCGCGCCGACCTTGAGCACCTCCGCGGCCGCGATCCCTTCCGGAAACCGCAGCTTCTGTTCGATGATCAGCGTTCGGCGCAGCGGCACCGAAAACAGCACGCCGAGCAGGCCGCCGAGTCCGACTATCGCGAGCGTCCACCAATAATCGAAACTCGTCCAGTGGTGCAGGAGAATGAGCGCCGGCAGGGTAAAGATGGCGCCCGCGGAAATCGAGGTGCCGGCGGAGGCACCGGTCGCCACGATATTGTTCTCGAGAATATTCGAGCGCCCGAACAGCGGCAGCACCGCCATCGAGATGACGGCGGCCGGAATGGCCGTCGCGACCGTGATTCCGGCGAACAAGCCCACGTACGCATTGGCGGAGGCGAGGATGACGGTGAGGATGATGGAAAGAAGGATGGCCTTGA
>WNFT01000557.1_pt2 | contig 42394 bp, 33 predicted proteins | sample 5400191 | NCBI WGS metagenome assembly WNFT01 (sample SAMN13153359, study PRJNA577476) | soil metagenome | isolation source: 80 cm saprolite under Madrone tree | place: USA:California | collected 2016-06-14 | reverse complement strand
ATCTCCCGGACCTGTCCTGTGGGGAGCAGTTTCCCCGTGACGGCTCCCCCTGGATCCAGAAAATCCAGCACGATTTTGGAGCCCGTCCCGGGCACCCCAGCAATGGCATAGTCGCCCTCTGGTTCAAAGCGACCATTGCGGGTGGGCACATGGGCGACCATCACCTTCCCCGTGTTGGTATTGAGAAAGCGCACCGGGGTCACCGGCTCGAGGCCTCGGACCAGTCCTTCATCGATGGCATAGGGGCCGACGGCCGAGGAGATGTTGCCACAGTTGCCCCGCCTATCGATCAAGGGCTTCTCGATGCTCACCTGACCAAAGGTAAAGGTGACATCAATCCCTGGCTGGGTGCCTCTGCTGATGATGGCGGCCTTACTGGTCAGGGAGGTGGCACCTCCCAACCCATCAATCTGACGGCCATAGGGGTCTGGACTGCCAAAGGCTGCCAGAACGGTCCGTGTCCGCGCTTCGGGGTCCACCGGAAGGTCCTCGTCCCAAAAGAAGATCCCTCGGCTGGTGCCGCCTCTCATAATTACTGTACGAATCCTTTTCTGCATTTCAACCTCCTCATCTGAGAACCTCTACGCTCACCAGGCAGGCCCACCACCCAGCCAGATTCGCGGCTTCGGGTGAACCATGCCGTGAGACTATGGTAATAGTGTAGTCGATGGGAAATAAACAGCGCATAAACGTGGCCGACCTCGCTATAAACAGTGCGTAAATATTCGCACACAGACGCTGTCCGGGGGACAGTGTGCCTCAGACTGCGTCCCGCATCCCGCAGGGCTCTTCACTCGAGCAAGAGCTTTGCGCAAGCAGGTCCTTCGACTTGAGGCAAGTTTTCAAGCGGTCGGGGAGAATTGTCTCAAGTCGAGTGAGAAGGAAATGCGTGACCACCCTGCCCACCATGTTGCAAACTTTGGGACATGTTCGGAGGAGGAAGGAGGTAGGTGAGGAGGTGAGTACGCTTGGCTTTCCAAGACGGCTTGGGTGCCAGCTGCCAGGCCAGCACCCAGGCATTCATGGCTGGGATATTAGCTCGCTTTGCTCGTAAACTCGTTGGTGTACGTCGCGTTGAGATCAATCTGCTTACTCTGCGGGATCAGATTGCTCTGATACTCAGTGTTGAGCACCGACTGAGGTGCGCCAGCAGGCATTGACCCATCCGGACTGAAGATGGCCATCTGGTTTTGCAACGCCGTCACGTAGAGGGCTTTATTGCCGGCATAGTAGTCAGGTGGCATCATGTCGGCGATCTGCTCCGCCGTATGCGTGTGCATCCACTTCAGCGTCTTGACGTAGGCGTTCACCAGCTTCTGGACGACGTCTTTGTGGCTGTTGACGTAACTGTTGTTCATAAACAGGCAGATGAACGGGTAGGGCCCGCCAAGCGCTGCCTGGGTTGACTCGGGAGTGCGCAGGTCCACCAGGACTTTTCCGACACCTGTCGATAAGAGACGGGAGATCGTAGGTTCGGTGGTCATGCCTGCATCGATTCGGCCTTGCTGCATTGCCGCAATAAACGTGTCGCCAGCACCCACTGGGATGAAATGCACCTGGTCTGGCGTAATCCCAACCTTGTGCAGCAGGGCGGTGGTCAGGGTTTGCGTGCCTGAGCCGAGTTCGGTGACGCCCAGGTTCTTGCCTTTGAGGTCGCTCACGGAATGGATCTGGCTTGCCTCTTTGGCGGACACGATCTCGGCTTCACCGGGTGCGACGTTCAGCAGGACCACGGCCTCCATTTGCTTGCCAGCCGCTTGCAGCTCGATGGTGTGGTTGTAGGACCCCGAGCCCGCATCCACCTGGCCCGCCAGCACTTCATTCTCCGACGACTGCCCTGAGGCCTCGTCGATCAGCGTCACATCGAGTCCCTCCTGCTTAAAGTAGCCGAGCTGCTGGGTGAGCATGTTCGGCAAATAGATCTGCTTGCTCAGCCCGCCTACCATGATCTTGAGTTGCGTCGTGCCACCACCGTTCCCATTCCCGCTTCCGGTACTACTGCCGCCACACGCACTAAGCAGAAGAACTACGATGATGCCGGTTACTAGGCCAAACCGTCGACCCTGTCGACTCCACCTGTTCATAGATTGTCTCCTCTCTGTTTTCGATGGTCACCTAGGTGACCAGATGAATTGTTGCCGCCAACACATCCCATTGATCGGGCGGTTTTCTTGCTCCAGTGACACATGCCGTAGGTGTTCTTCCCCTTGTTTGCCATTTCCTCCTTCTCCTTGCATCGGGGCTCGGCCGAAGGCTCGTCGCGACAACGGCGTTGCAGCGATGGATAGGGGCCGACTTGTACATACTCTAGATGGTCACATCGGCGACGGTGTTGGGCCGCCAGGTGATGAGGCGGTTTTCCAGCGCGGTGACCAGCGCCTCCATAATCAACGCCACCACGGCCAGGATCACCATTGCCGCGAAGACGCCATTGGCGTTGAAGGTGCCCTGCGCGGTCTGAATCATCAGGCCAATGCCCTGCGTCGAGCCCAGGAACTCGCCGACCACCGCGCCGACCAGCGCAAAGCTGAAGCTGGTGTGCAGGCTGGCGATGATCCACGTCAGTGCTGAAGGGATGATCACCGCTGTGGAGAGTTGTCGTTGGTTAGCCCCCAGGATGCGTGCGTTCGCCAGCAGGTTGCGATCAACCTCGCGCACCCCCTGAAAGGCGTTAAAAAACACGATGAAGAAGACCAGCACGACCGCCAGCGCGATCTTGGATTGGATGCCCAGGCCCAGCCCGATGACGAAAATGGAGCCCAGCACGACACGCGGGATCGAATTGGCGGCCTTGATGTAGGGGCCCAGGACGTCGGCCAGGAACCGATTGCGCCCCAGCACCACGCCAAAGAAGATCCCGAGCACTACGCCGATGGCGAAGCCGAGGATGGTCTCCTCTAACGTGACGGCGATTTGCTCCCACAACGGGCCCTGCGCCGTCCCCTGTGTGACCCAGGTGACGATCTGCGCCCAGATGCCAGAGGGTTGCCCCCAAAAGAACTTGTCGACGATGCCGACGCGGGTGCTGAGCTCCCAGCCGCCGATGATCACGACCAGAAACAGGACGCGCAGGCTGTTGACCAGGATGCGGCGACGACGACGGGCCGCGATGGCCGATGGGACTCTCTGGCTCTCAGGAGTGGTGTGCGTCTCTTTAGACGCGTTGCTTCTGACGTTCATAGCTAATCATTACCTCGTTGCGAAGATCTTCCCAGATCTCATGATACAGTTGGACAAAACGCGGCTCGAAGCGGATCTCTTCCACCTTGCGCGGGCGCGGCAGGTCGATGGGATAGATGCCCTTGACGGTGGCCGGCCCCGCCGTGAGCACGCACACCTTGTCAGCCAGGGCGATGGCCTCCTCCAGGTCATGGGTGACGAAGAGCACGGAAGCCTGGAGGGAGGACCATAGATGAAGTAGTTCGTCTTCCATCAAGGCGCGTGTCTGCACATCGAGGGCACTGAAGGGCTCGTCCATCAGCAGGATCTGCGGCTCGTTGATAAAGGTCTGGGCCAGGGCCACCCGCTTGCGCATGCCACCAGAGAGTTGGTGCGGGTAGTGGCGCTCGAACCCGGCCAGTCCGACACGCGCGATCCACTCGTGCGCTTGCCCCAGCGCCTCGGCTTTGGGCTGGCCGCGGAAGAGCGGGCCGGTGGCGACGTTGCTGAGCACATTCTTCCAGGGGAAGACCGCATCCGACTGGAAGACATAGCCAATACGCGGGTCGATGCCCTGCACGGGCTCACCCATCACCTGCACCGAACCTTCGCTCGGTCGCTCCAGGCCGGAGACGAGCCCCAGGGTGGTGGATTTGCCGCAGCCGGTCGGGCCAACCACCGCGCAGAACTCGCCAGGGGCGACGCTGAGGGTGACATCGCGGATCGCGGTGTAGGCCTGACCCGTAGGTGTCAGGAAGCGCTTGGTGACGTCCCGCAATTCGATGGCGGACGTGGCCCGGCTCGACACGTTGTCTGAAATGGTTGATGGTTCTGTCATAGATAATGCAGTCGAACTCCTTTCTTGGGTAGGTCCCATGATAAATTGGGGACCACCTACTCCCTATCCCCCGGACAGGGCACCCTGCCTGAGGGGCAGGTATCCTACAGTAGCCCGCCGATTTATCGTGCGGGAGTCGTTCCTCACGCGCAGGATGTGTGTACACATCACCGGCTTGCCACCGTCACCGGATGAGCGAACCGTGCTGTGAGCTTCTGGTGATAGTATAGTCGATAGGACGTAAACGACGCATAAACGTGGCCGACCTTGTCATAAATAGCGCATAAATATTCGTCCTACACAGAACCCTGCCTGGGGGGCAGGTAACGAGCTCAAGCCATGGATGGTTTCAGCTGAGAGGCTTTGGAAGAATCATAGCCTCGGTCAAGGTGTAGATGCAAGCTCGTCGCCTTTAGGCGATTGAGTCTGGTGACAAGGGTTCAACATCGTGGGTGTGTGTGCCCGAGACGCTGCTGCCAGGCGCTGAAGGAGGGCGCAAGCTTTCTAACGCAACAAAGCGATACCCAACGCCCGGCTCAGTGAGCAAGTAGCGCGGATTGGCAGGGTCAGGTTCCAGCTTCTGGCGTAAACGGTTGAGATACACGCGCAAATACTCGGCCTCACCGCCATATTCAGGTCCCCAGACACGCTGCAGCAGCATGCGATGAGAGAGCACCTTGCCCGCGTGGGTGACCAGTTGCTCCAGAAGGGAGAACTCTATTGGCGTCAGCCGCACCTCCGCTCCCCGAAGCCGCACGATATGTCCCTTCAGGTCGATCTCGAGGTCGCCAAATCGTTTGATGCCGTCTGCTGGCGATATTGCCTCTCCTTGAGTGCGACGCAACACGGCCCGCACGCGAGCCAGGAGTTCTTCCACCCCAAATGGCTTGGTCAGGTAGTCGTCTGCGCCCAGATCGAGTGCTGCAACTTTGTCGCTTTCAGCATCCAGCGCGGTCAACACGATGATGGGCACGGCAGAGCGCTCACGCACGCGCCGGCAGACCTCGAGCCCGTCCATACGTGGCATCATGATATCCAGAATCAGCAGATGGGGGTCTTCCCGCTCCCACACGGCCAGGGCCTCCAGCCCATTGCTCGCTTCGAATACCTCGAAGCCGCGTGCACATAAGTTCCGACTCACGAAGTCGCGCAGCGCCACTTCGTCTTCTGCTAGCAGAATGCGTTTCGCCTTGGTTGTCATACGAGCCTGCCTTCTTCTCTCGAGAGCTTCTTTGCCGTCATATCAGGGGCCAGTGCGGCAGTTGTAGGCGAGACGAGCGGCAGCGAGAACGAGATAGTAGTACCCTGCCCGCTGCTCTCCGCCCAGATGACGCCTCCATGGGCTTCGATGAACGCCTTACAAATGGTCAGTCCGAGGCCAGTGCCACCAGAGTGCTGCTGGCGGCCATGTCGCGCTCGGTAGAATCGCTCGAACACGTGTGGCAGCTCGTCGGGATCGATGCCAGGTCCATTATCCGAAACTGAGACGATAATCGTATCGTCCCGCCTCTCGGCGATGATGCGCACTTCGCCGTCACCATACACCAGTGCGTTAGCGACCAGGTTGTGAAACACGACCTCGATGCGTGCGCTGTCCACGTTAACTAGAGGCAGGCCATCGGGAATGTGTACAGATATCATGACCTCTGGGTGACTCAGGCGCTTAATGGTCTCCGCTACCAGGTCCTGCACCCTGACAGGCCTGCGATTGAGGAAGAGGAGCCCGGCTTCCTGGCGCGAGAGGTCAAGCAGGTTGCTGACGAGCTGTGCCAGCCGATCGGCCTCGCTGCTGATCGTCTGCAGGAAATGGCGTTGGTCCGCAGGTGACCAGGCCACGTCTTCCTGGAGCAGCGTCGAGGCGTAGCCTTTGATCGCTGCCAGCGGCGTACGCACTTCGTGGCCGACTGCTGCCAGCAATGTCGTCTTGAACTCATCAAGCTCACGCTCACGTGTCACATCACGCAGTAGCAGGCCGCGTCCAATGGCCCGCCCTGACTCGTCGTCCACATCGAACAGTCGCAAGTGGATGGCGCGGTGCTGTCCATCTCGCCTGATCTCAACAATCATCTCCGGAGCTTCGGCGGACGCAGCTTGCGAGAGGTATCGCTCGCACTCCGCAGGATTCACCGCTGTCGTGCGTAGCGCGTGGTAGAGCACGCTGATGGGGTGGCGCTCCAGCGTCTCGCTGGGGAGGCCCGTGATCGTGCTTGCTCCCAGGTTGGCGTACAGCACCGTGCCGTCGATGCCTGTCAGTACCAGCCCGTCGCTCATACTGCCCATGATCGCCTCCAGCTTCTGCTTCTCCTCAGAGGCCTGTCGGTATAGCTGCTCGTTCTCTTGCGCCACCTCGCGTAGCCGCTCATCGCTGCGCTCGTAGAGTATTGCATGTTCCCAGGCGAGCGTGGCGTAGTTGGCGAACGTCAGCAGCAAGTCGATCTCGTGCTGCTTGAAGGGACGGGGCTCGGTGCGATGCACCAGTAGGACCACACCTCCCGCGTGTCGGCTGATAATTGGGATCGCCAGCACCGAGCGGAAGCCTTCGCCGTAGGAGAACGATGACTGCCCAGGACCGAGCTGTTTCTGCACTGGCTTGCCAGAACTGAGCGCCAGCACTGGAGCCGAACTCACATTCTCAGGAGACAGGGAGAGCATATGGTCGTAGCGTTCACTATGGCCAGAGCTTTCCAGCACGCGCATCACGCCCTGCTCGTCCGGCAGGAGTACCGCCGCAGCCTGCACATCCACCAACCGTTGCACCTCGCGAATGATCTTTCTGACGACGGCGCGCGGATCAAGTGACTTGACCACGGCGTTTGACGTTTCCAGCAGCGTAAGCAGCTCACCGAGTTTTTCCAGCCCGTCGCGCTCCAGGCGTATGAGCGACCGTGCCAGGTCTCCGACCTCGTCATCACGCCTGGCGAGCATGGTTGTATCTTCTGGAATTGCTTGCTCCGAGGCGGGCAGCGCCTGATGCTGGATGGCGAGCGTATGGAGGGGACGGATGACCCGACTCAGCAGCATAAGCCAGAACAACAGCCCACCAATGGTGAAGAGCAGGGCCGCTGCCAGTAACCAGAGATGGAACTGCGCGACGACTGCCAGTGCTTCACTTGCAGGCCGCTCCACGACAACGGCCCAGCCAGCATCTGGGACGGGAACGGCGCTGAAAAGCCAGTCCTGGCCATCAGGCCCTGGACCCATCTGTGAGGCTACGTGGCTGTGCAGTGCCTGATCGGCACCCGGCAACTGGTCCAGCACCGTCTGCAAGAATCGCTCGCGCTGGGGCGTGGCAATGAGCTCACCATGGCCGTCGATGATGCTGATCATGAGTTGCCGACCCTGGTGCTGCTGCTCCTGGACGACACTACTCAGAGGGACGCTGAGTTCGATGAGCGAGAGGTTGGCCGCGACGATGCCCATCAATGTCCCGCTGGGAGCACGCACCGGTTCAGCAATGATGACGCCTGGGCTGCTGGTCGTTTTAACCGCAATGCCTACCTCGAAGACCGGACCGGTAGACGTGAGGGCCCGCTGGACGACGGTGGGCGGCGAGAATTCCGCCACTAACCCGGACTGGCACGGCGAACAGGAAACGCGCAGGGTACCCACCGGGTCGAGCCAGTAGACCTGATCCACGTCGCTGCGGGCGGCCTGGAAGGCCTGGAAGATGTTCACCATCGCACCAGGTGTTTCGGTTTTCGCCGCAAGCTTGCCTAGTTTGATAAGCGCGTTCTCAGCGTCGAGCAGATGGAGGCTGGTCTCGACTGCGATCTCCTGCGCCAGTGCCTGGTCTGATGCCCGGACGTCATTGTGCAGCTGTTGCTCCATTACAGCGTTGACTCCCACGCCTCCGATCAGCATGACGACGACAAAGAGTAGATACACGCTCAGCAATTGGACCAGGAGAGATCGACGCACGAAATGCAGCATGGCCAGTACTCCTACACGCTCGTCTTGCCCTGGACAGCAATCGTGCAGGGCCACACAGACGCCATCTGGGGGACAGTGTGCCCCGTACACCATCCCCCGGATGGCGTCTGCGTCCGCAAGGGCCCAACCTGTCCCCCGGACAGGATGCCTCACCCATCCACCCCACCCTTGCCCCTACAGGACGTGCTGGATAAATCCGCTCCTCTGCTCGTTATCTGCCCCCCAGGCAGGATTGCTCCTGATAAATCGGGAGTCTACACACACCGCCTGGCCATACACGAACGGTCCATCTGGTAGCACCTGTCGATATGCGTGCATTATACCACAAGATCAGTGCATCTTAGGCACGTACGATGGTCATGCCGAGCGCCCGGTAAGGTGCCAGGACATCATCGGGGACGGAACGCTCGGTCACCAAATGTGTCAGGTCGCTGAGCGGTCCGACGATGAAGGGCGAAGCCGTGCCTAACTTTTCTGCGGACGTTAGCGCTACCACTCCGGCAGCACTGGCGATCATGGCACGTTTCACGTAGGCCTCTTCCATGTCGAGGGTGCTGATCCCAACCTCGGGATGTACGCTGCAAATTCCCAGAAAGCAGAGATCGGCCCGAATGTTGCGAAATGCCTCGACAGCTGCCGCACCGACGGTCACCAACTCATGCTTGTAGAGCTTTCCTCCGATCAGGATGATTTCGATCTCTGGGTGTTCGGCCAACGCCAGGGCAATCGGTGGGCTGTGTGTGATCACTGTGGCACGAAGATCAGGTGGTAGGTGCTGCGCCACCTGCAAGAGCGTGGTGCCTCCGTCTAAAATGATCACCTGGTCCTGGTGAATGAGTTGGACGGCTGCCTGTGCGATGGTGGTCTTGGCTCCCGGTGCCTGCTGCTGACGCTCCGTGAAACTGGCGATGACTGGCGAGCGCAGCAGAGCCCCGCCATGCACACGCTGGAGCATGCCAGCAGTGGCCAGTTCACGCAGGTCACGCCGAATGGTATCTTCTGAGACATGCAAGGCCTTGCTTAGTTCTGAAGCATACACCTTGCCCTCACGCTGCAACATTTGCACAATCGAACGTCGTCGTTCTGCGGTCAACATTGCATCTTTCTCCTTGAAACTGCATGGTAATTCTTGACATTACACGAACGATGTGGTAATATCGTGATAGTGCAGTATATTGCACGATGATACTGATTGTCAACGGATTGTACCGACATAGAGTCACGGACCCTGATGTTTTGAAATAACGTGGCTCTCTCGTTACCATCTGTCAGGTACCCCATAGCTGAATGCTAGGGGCTTGCGTACTGTGGATGGCCTTACATCCGACTAAAGAAACCTTCGGATAACCTTGTCGAGAGGAGCCATCCAGGGCAACCTGGGTGCGTCACACAGGCCCTTACGGGCACGGTTTTAGCCGTTAACACGTTTTGACAGTAGTCTCTCAATGAGAGTGAGGTAATAGTAGGAAATGAATGAGAATTTTCGACAGATCACGATACATCCAGCCCTACCATGTGTCTACCACGACTGTGATGGACAAGCCACGGTCGCCATCGCCTATGAGGTGTCTGAGCGAGAATGGCGCATGGTCCCAACCTGTGAGCGACATACCGTGTCCATTCCCGTGTCCAGGGGGCAAGCAGCAGAGACAAGGAGAAGGTAAGCAATGAACACAGCAGGAAGAAGTACTAGTCGCTTAAAAAGGGGCGAATGTAGTCTCCTGCGTTCTCCGTGCTGATACAGCCATCTGGCAGTTACCTCGGCAAGGATCACCCAGAAATTATCCTTTTGGGTATTGTCTTGACTCTCTGTTGTCAGCTATACTCCTCAGAGACACCGGCGTGACGCTGCGGCAAGCAGTGCGCACGCTGGGGGTGGAGGAGTGATTCCCACAAGGATAGGTGAATCCATGATTCAAGCAGTCATCTTCGATCTTGATGGTACGCTGGTCGAGACTGAGGAGTTGAAAGCTCTCTCCTATGCGCGAGCAGCTGTCGAACTGCGCCCTGAACTGCACGAGGCGGAGATCCTTGAGGAGTTTAAGAAGGTAGTCGGCTTGTCGCGTGAAGAGGTGGCGAGGGCGCTACTCCAGCGCTTTGGATTGGAGGAAGCGGCTCGTGCACGTATGGCAGAGTTTGGCGTCAGTGAGTCCTGGCAAGCCTATGTAGAGGTGCGGCAGGGCATCTACGAGGAGATGCTCGCAGACCCAGAATTGTTACGGAGGCAGCAGTGGCCGCACAACATCGCCTTGCTGCACGATTTCCGGCGTCTGGGCTGTAAAATAGGGTTAGCGACGATGTCGTACCGCAAGCAGGTACAGCGCGTGCTGGAGGTGCTGGGCCTGAGCGATGCGTTCGACTTTGTGGCCTCGCGGGACGACGTCGAACAAGGCAAGTCCGACCCGGAGATCTATTTGCTGGTAGCGCGGGTACTGGGAGTGTCACCAGCAGACTGTTTGGTAATCGAAGATTCGCCTGCCGGGGTGAAGGCGGCGCTGGCGGCGGATATGAACGTTGTGGCGGTGAGCACACCTCTCACACGCCAGCACTTGCATGAGAGTGGACTCCTTCCGCCTCAGCTGATCGTGGACGACCCCAGCGTCCTGCCACAGGTTGTTGCCCATGCTATCGCTCACCGTCGACATGCGTGACGATTCCCCCGCAATGATCTACTTTCCCGCTTTCCGACTCATCTGCTATCCTCGCACACTGTCCCTGTGAAACTCAGATTCGTGTCCATGCGTGCATAAACTTGAAGAGGAGATACTACCATCGTCGTTCAGGCTGAACTGACGCGAAAGGTTTTCACCTGGTAGCCGTGTTACACAACAGGAAAGAGTGGAGAGGTCCACTGCAATGGGTAACATTTGATTGGGTAACATGCTACAGCAAACGAGGGAGTCAGATGCCGAAGATCGCATACTATACTCTTGCCTGGTCGCCTTTACAGCATACCTACAAGCTGCAAGAGAGTCAGGGTAGCGGAATACTAGACGTCGTATCTGAGAACCCTACCTGGTTGGTGTGGCTGAGCCAGATTTCCTCGTTTGCCTTTCATGGCAGGAATGGCTCCTATACGGCACGTAAAGAACGCAAACAGCATGGCGAAGGGTACTGGTACGCCTATGCGCGAGCCGGGGGGAAACTGACCAAGCGCTATCTGGGTAAAAGCATCGACCTGACCCTGCCTCGATTGGAGCATGCCGCGCAGGAGCTGTGGCTTGATCCGCAAGCTGCTCTGCGCCAGGGTGCATCTGCGCACTCGTCCCACCACTCAATCAAGCGGCAAGGTAGCAGCATTGATGGTCGGAAGATCACCCCTGTGCTCTCCTGTCTGCCGACTGCTCCTGCGCTTGCCACCAAACTCCCTATGCCACACCCGCATCCACACCTGGTGCATCGTCCACGCCTGATTCAGCGACTCCAGCAGGGCCTGGAACGAGAGCTCACCCTCCTTTCGGCACCGGCCGGATTCGGCAAATCTACGCTCCTCCTTGACTGGTTGACCTCGTGTGCCATCCCTGCTGCCTGGCTCTCGCTCGAACCACAGGACAACGAACCAACGCGCTTTTTCTCTTACCTAATTGCGGCCTTGCAGGCGTCTGATCCTCAGTTGGGAACAGCGGTGCAGCCGTTGCTCCACCTGCTGCACGCGCCACCGTTGGAGACGGTGTTGGCCTTGCTGGTCAATGACCTGGACGGTAGAGCCGTTGACCAGCAGCATGTCGTCCTCATCCTGGAGGATTACCAGGTCATCACCAACAAAACGATTCATGACGCCCTCTCCTTCCTGCTTGAGCATCTGCCTCCCCGGGTCCATCTGGTCCTATTGACCCGCGAAGACCCGCCGCTCCCACTGGCCCGGCTGCGCGGACGAGACGCCCTGGTGGAATTACGGACTGCCGATCTGCAGTTCACGCGCGAAGAAACGGCCTCCTATCTTGTGGAGGTCATGGGACTCCCCCTGGCGGCAGAGGAAAGCGCGCTTCTGCAGGCACGCACCGAAGGGTGGATTACCGGATTGCACCTGGCGGCCCTCTCTTTGCTGGGCCATTCGCACACAGTCCCCCGGACTGCGTCCGAGCAGGCTTCATCACCGTTTAGCGGGAGCCATCGCTCCATTGTGGACTACCTATTGGAAGAAGTCCTGAGCCGTCAACGCTCAGACGTCCAGGACTTCTTGTTGCGGACCTCTATCCTGGATCAACTGAGCGCGTCACTGTGCGATGCAGTGTGTGCCACGGAAGGCAGTCAGGCACAACTCGACTTTCTGGAGCAGGCCAATCTGTTCCTGGTCTCTCTCGACGACGAACGACGCTGGTACCGCTACCACCACCTGTTTGCTGAGGTCCTGCGGCAGCGTCTACAGCAAACGGCCTCCTCGCTAGTTCCGGCCCTGCATCGTCGCGCCAGTCACTGGTACGAGCAGCACGAGCACTTCACTGAGGCGGTGTCTCACGCACTGGCAGCTTCTGCATTTGAAGAGGCCGCGCGCTTGATCGAGCAGTGTGCCGAGCAGTTCGTGTCTGGCCATCAAGCACAGACGCTGTGTAGCTGGCTGCACGCCTTTCCCGAGTCTCTCATCCTTGCCCATCCCACACTCGGTCTCATACAGGCCATGGCACTGATGTACACCGATCAATGGGAGGCAGCCTCAGCTTGTCTACAGACGGTTGAACGAGGGGTTAGCTTGAGATATGCTTCTCATGGTAGTTTGCTCATAGAATCGCTCACAGCACGTGAACGCGACGTGCTGCGGCTGGTATTGGATGGCGCCTCTAATCGCGAGATCGCCCGTCGGCTGGTTCTCAGTGTGAACACGGTTAAAAAGCACATTTTGAACCTCTATGGTAAACTGAATGTGCAGAGCCGTGCTCAGGCCATCGCGAAAACGCGCATGCTCCATCTTGTGTAGGCACCCTGTCCACCGGACAGGGAGTAGGTAGGTGGAACCCTGCCTGGGGGACAGTGTGCCCCAGACAGTGTCTGTGTGCCCGATTTATCGTGGGACAAAGAGGATTGAGACGCTTGCAACTGCCTGGGCAAAAATCACCCAGGAATTACTCCCTTTGGGTACTGTTTTGTCTCTCTATTGTCAGCTACACTCCTCGGAGAGACTATAGCAAGGCGGCAAAGTCGGCAGATCGCCGATAGTACCCAGTTTGCAGTTAAAAAGGAGGATTTCCCTATGGCTACTCGCGTAGGCATTAACGGTTTCGGACGCATCGGTCGCCAGTCGCTCAAAGCAATGCTGGAACGCCATCCGCGTGACCTGGAAGTCGTGGCCGTGAACGATCTGACTGATACGAAGACGAATGCCCATCTCTTAAAATATGACTCCACCTATGGACGCTTTCCAGGCGAAATTGAGACGACTGCTGACGCTCTCATCGTCAATGGGCACACCATCAAGGTCATTTCACAACGCGACCCGGCACACATTCCCTGGGGTGATCTAGGTGTAGCACTTGTCATCGAATCGACCGGTCTCTTTACAGATGCCGACAAAGCGGCAGCACATCTGCGAGGTGGTGCGAAAAAAGTCATTATCTCTGCACCTGCCAAAGGTGAAGACATTACCCTTGTGCTTGGAGTCAATGAAGAGATGTATGATCCGCACAAGCACCACATTATTTCTAACGCTTCCTGTACAACCAATTGCCTGGCTCCTGCCGCAAAGATCCTCAACGATACTTTTGGGATTGAAAGGGGCCTGATGAACACCATCCATTCGTACACGAACGACCAACGCATCCTGGACCAGGTTCATAAAGACCTGCGGCGTGCTCGCACTGCCGGTGCCAACATCATCCCTACTACGACAGGTGCTGCTCGTGCGCTTGCACTGGTCATTCCCGAACTCAAGGGACGCTTTGATGGTATGTCCCTGCGCGTGCCAACAGTCACCGTCTCGGTTGTCGATTTCGTGGCAGATGTGCGCAAGGAGGCTACGAGGGATGCAGTAAACGACGCATACAAGCAGGCTGCCGCCGGTCCTCTTAAGGGCATTCTCGACTATACAGAAGAACCGCTTGTTTCTACGGATTTCCGGGGTGATGACCACTCCTCAATCGTTGATGGCCTTTCGACAATGGTCGTTGGCGGGAACATGGTCAAGGTTGTCGCCTGGTATGACAATGAGTGGGCCTATTCCTGCCGTGTCGCCGACCTCGCCCATTTCCTCGTGGAAAAAGGCCTGTAGAAGAGTTGCAACATGCACTTCAAGATTCTGATGGTTGCGACAGAGGCGGTACCATTTGCTAAGGAAGGCGGTGTGGCTGACGTCATAGGGAGTCTGCCCAAAGAACTGGCGGCGTTGGGTCACGAGGTGTACATCTTTCTACCCCGCTATGGCAGTATTGATCCTGGCCGCTGGGTGCTCGAATACACAGGGGTCGTGCAGACGCTCTTCACGGCGGGGGGTGAGCGTACTGTGTCGATCTGGCGGACCACACTCCCCGATTCACCGGTCACCGTCTACCTGCTGAACCATGAGGAACTTTTTGGTCGGCATCAGCAAATCTACCTCGGCCTGGACCAGCGCGACGAGCAGCGGCGCTTCCTTTTGTTTTGCCGAGGCCTGCTTGAGGCGCTACCGCAACTGGGTGTTGTTCCCGATATCATCCACCTGCACGATTGGCAGGCGGCCCCTTGCGCTGCCTACCTGCGCACCAGCTATCGCCACCTCCTGCGCCAGGGGGCAACGCGTATCGTCTATACCGTGCATAACCTGCAATACCAGGGGCGTTGGGACCCCTCCATCCTGGATGAGGCAGGATTGGACCGCGCAAGCCTTTTTACCCCGAGCGGCCTGGAGTTCTGGGGCGATGTGAACTGGATGAAGGCCGGTATTGTGTACGCCGATGTGGTGACGACCGTCTCGCACCGCTACGCCGAGGAGATCCAGACGCCGGCCTATGGCTGGGGCCTTGATGGGGTCCTCTCGCAACGCCATTCACGGGTCTTTGGCATTCCCAATGGCCTTGATTGGAATGTCTGGAATCCCGCGACCGATGGCGACCTGGCTGCTCAGTACGATGCGGTGGAGGCCCCCGTGGCCAAGGTGTGCAATCGCACGGCGCTGCGGCAGGAGTTCGGGCTAGCGGACGATCCAGGTCTACCTCTGGTGGGCATCGTCAGCCGACTGGTGGATCAGAAAGGCTTCGATCTCATCGCCACGATCGCCTATGAGCTGCGCAACCTGCCGTTGCAGCTTGTGGTGTTGGGCACAGGGTACCCGCGCTATGAGCAGTTGTTCCGTGATCTTGCCAAGAGCACCGGCAACGTGCGTGCGCGCATCGGCTTCGACGTTGCCCTCTCCCACCGCATCTACGCGGGCTCGGATTTCTTTCTGATGCCAAGTGCCTTCGAGCCGGGCGGCCTGGGGCAGTTGATCGCGTTGCGCTATGGTACACTGCCCATCGTGCATGCGACTGGTGGTCTGGCAGACACCGTGACCGATCTGGACGCCAATCCTGACGCTGGCAATGGGGTCAGCTTCACGCCATACTCGGCCTCCGCTCTGCTTGATGCTCTGCATCGTGCCTTGCGGCTCTATGCGGAGCGCGGGCGCTGGCCCAGCCTTGTCGCGCGTGCGATGGCGTACGATTCGCGTTGGTCGGCTAGCGCCCGTGCCTATAGCGAGCTGTATCAACATGTGTTCGAGCTCCCGCCTATGTGAGACTCAGGAGCGGTGTTGTTGGCATCCTTTGCCACCTCTCCGCAAGCGTTCGTACACAGACGCTGTCCGGGGGACAGTGTGCCCCAGACTGCTTCCTGCCCCCAGGCAGGGTCCCTACTGTAGGAACCCTGCCTGGGGGCAGGTATCGCCATGTATGGCAGGACCTTTCGCAGAAAGGGGTATGGGCGCGCCCCGGCCATTGGCCGAAGACGAACGCAAACAGATCAAAGCAGGTCTGCATTATAGGCACATTTCCATGCCGTAACATGCTGCCCCAAAAAGCGCGACTGTGGGATTGAGGATGACATGCACAGGCATCTGCTCCAGCAGTGCGACGAAGCGTCCTTTGCGGCGGAATGCTTCTAGAAATCCACCATTCTGCAGGAAGGAAAGCAGACGCGGTGGAATGCCGCCCCCCAGGTAGATACCGCCCGTGGCGAGGACTTTCAGGGCCAGGTTCCCCGCCTCCGAGCCCAGGATAGAGACAAAGGTGTTAGCCGTGGCAACGCAGCGTTCGGATGTCCCATCAAGGGCTGCATTGACGATGAGCGGCGTGCGATCTTCTGCACGGGCCAGTTGCTCACTCAGTGCCGGAAGTTCCGCGGTGTCGGCACGCTCTGTGAGGTAGGCATAGATGTTGGGGATACCCTTCCCGGAACAGACGCGCTCGTAACTGACATGCTCGAAGCGCGCGAGGACGTAGCGGAGCAAGCCGATCTCAAGCTCGTTAGTAGGCGCAAAATCGCAATGTCCCCCCTCGGAGGTGTGCGTTTGGTACGCTGCCCCATTCCACGTCAGGAACGCCTCTCCCAACCCTGTGCCGGGGGCAATGACGGCGATGTTGCCTTTGGGCACCGCTTGTCCTTGATGCAGGGTGTGAAGTTCGCCCGGTTCCAGGGAAGGGACGGCATGCGCGATGGCCTCCAGGTCATTGAGCAGATGGACTGATGAGAGGTTCAGTGCCCTCTGAAGCTGTGATTCGTCTATGACCCAGGGAAGGTTGGTGATGGTAGCTCGTCCGGCCAGGACCGGACCGGCCACGCCAAAGCTGGCCCGGTCCACCGGAATGCTGATCTGGGCCAGAAACTCTTTGACGAGTGCTTCTAAACTCGCGTAGCTAGCACTGGGAAAGGTGGCCTCCGTCAGTGGCATTCTTGGTCCACGCTCGGGTGAGAAAATGGCGAGTTTCGTCTTGGTTCCCCCAATATCGCCAGCAAGTAACATCGTACTATTCTCCTTTGGTACAGCAGCAAGGTGAAAGACACTCTGGTGTGCTTCACAAACGTTGTCTTACATGATGCTCATATATTACACCGTCATGACGGAATGTTGCGCGGCTACCCACGTGGAACAGATTGAGGCGGTACTCTTAGCCAACTACCCTGTCAGTCGTGCGCAACTGGACGCGCCTCTTGACCTACATCGGGCACAAGGGCGAAAAAGGGGGCAGTGCAAAGAAGAGACACGACGATTGAGCTAGAGAGTCGGCTGCGCATGGGACGGGCCATTGCCAAAACCGAGGAAGAAGTAGCCGCGGCTTTACTGATGACTCAGGTAAACAGGCAACTACAAATTTATTGCTACGAACCATCCTGCTGCCAGCACGAAGCATGTCAACGCAACCAGGTAAAAGTATACTTTACGTGTCTGCATAGGCTTCTGTGGGCCGAAGAAGAGCGCCATTGCTCCGACAGCGAGAGAAGTGATGACCAGGGTTGACACTATAATCCATGGTTGTGCAGGGACAAGCTGCAATGCCGTCAGGATGCCAATCAGGACGATTACCGAAACCAGCAGGAGAGGACAAACGATGAAAGAGCGCTTTACTCCCAGGACCACCGCAAGTGTTTTTGCTCCACCGCTTTCATCTCCTTCTATGTCAGGAAGTGAGTTCGCAATGTTGAGTGACGCACCCATCAATGTGCCAGCCAGGACCAGCCAGAATGCAACTGGAGATATGCGATCTACGCCGGCAAAGACATAGAGCGGAATCAGTGATATCATCAACGCAAGGACAAGCCCACTCCATGGTGTTGCTTTGAGTCTCAGGTTATATGCCTGCCCCAAAGCGAGATAACACGATGAGACAAGCAAAGCTAGTGGATGGAGGGGAAGTAATAATGCTACCATTACCACAATCATGATCAGACCAACAATGAGAGCCTCACGAGGAAGGACTAAGCCTCGTGCAATTGGTTTGCTCGGTTTGGTCGCAGCATCTAACTGGCGGTCGCAGTAATCATTGATCATGGAGATAGAAAACTGCATAGCGGCATGTGCGGTAATCAGCAGGATGATAGTGGTCCAGACGAGATGAGGCCATGAAGCACGTAGTGCAAACAACGTGACAATACTAAGGAAGAGTGTAACTGGTCCTGGATGGGTGAGCAGGAAAAAGCCCAGAGCAATTTCCTTGAGACTGCGTTTTCGGGTCAACTGCATATGCTTTATAGCCTTTCTTCTCCCTCTTTGAGAGCCAGGGCGACGTTTGCCCCGCCCATAGCACGCCCTCCAAGGAGTATTGCTGGTCGAGAGAGTGGACGCATCTCTTCTCGCACCATGTTCAGTCCATAGTGTGGGTCTAACTCCTCACAATTGATCGTTGGCGGGATGAAACCATGTTGGAGTGCTAGGAGTGCAGTAATGGTGTCTAGTGCTCCTGCGGCAGCGTAGCCATGACCCAGCATGGTGCGCGGAACACTGACAGGAAGATGTTCAAGGTCAGAGCCAAAGGTGAGACGGAGAGCATCAACCTCCCCTTGATCGGATGCAGGTATGGCCTGCCCATCAAGACTGAAGTAACCGATATCCTGCGAGCATAGCTCTCCTTCCTGCATAGCCAGGGAGATGGCCCGAGCATAGTGTTTGCCATTGGACGAGGGAACTGTCAATCCACCAGCATCATTGGTCTGCCCATAGCCAATAACCTCTCCGTAGATGGGAGCCCCTCGCTGTTTTGCGTGTTCGTATTCCTCTAGAATACATATCCCTGCCCCTTCTGCTGGGAGGAAGCCATTAGCACGTCGATCAAATGGACGGTAGGCGTTAAGATCATCTCCTCTGACACACTGGCCGCCATGAGCCAGCACCATGAGGCTGAAAGGGTGACAAGGCGCTTCGCAGCCGCCACTGATGATAATGTCTGCTGCACCTCGTCGAATAGCCATATATGCCAGGCCTATTGCATCCAGACCACCGACGGTATCGTTAATGAGCGCCTTGCAGTATCCTTGAATGCCATAACGGATGGATACCTGACCTGCATTGGCTATTTGCAGCCAGGCTATTGCTGTATAGGCACTCATGAAGCGTGGACCTCGCTTATACAATGATTGCATTTGCTCTACCGCGTAATTTACTCCGCCCAACGTGTTCGCTATTGCCACTCCTACTCTGTGTGGATTCCCCAGAGGGAGGGTTATTTTCGCATCTTGCAGAGCCTCCTGGGTAGCCGCGAAGACAAAATGAGTCATGCGATCGGTCCGATTTGCCAGCTTGCGGTCAATATAGTCACCCACGACAAAATTGGTTACTATGCCCGCCACCCGGATCGGCAAATCATCCACAGGGGAATATTCAACAGGTTTTATACCAGAAATACTCCTGCTGGTCGCTTCCCAGAAAGCCTCTTTCCCGATACCGTTAGGGGCGACCACACCTAGCCCGGTAATAACGACACGCCGCTTGATACTGTATACCATATTTGTCTCCCTCTTTGATTTACAGCCGCATTGAAGACTGTGCTGACGAATGACACTGACGGTACAATCTTACAAGGGCACAGGCTTTCCTTGCCTCCCTTTCTCTGGATGAGCGGTTCTGGAAGTGTCCCCAGCGTCAGACCTTCCATGACCGAGATCACAACGCTGCCAAAAATGTGTTGGCCGCTGGGCTCGCGGTGTCAGCCTGCGGAAAGGCTGTCAGACCTGGACGGGCGCAAGCTCGCACAGGCAGGTCTCGCTGAAACAGGAAAGCCTTCCCGTGAGGGAAGGAGCCTGTCGCCTTCAGACGACAGAGGATGTCAACTGTGTATCAATCCAGTCGGGGCGGGCGAGAACGAGACAGGCGTTCACTCCGCCAAAGCCACTAGAGTGAGTGAAAGCTATATCAACAGTAGCAGGTCGAGCAACATTGGGTACGTAGTCAAGATCACAGGAGGGATCAGGCTCCTCCTGGTTGATTGTCGGTGGGATGATCTGGTGCTTCAATACAAGCGCCGTAACGATTGTTTCGATAGCACTGGCTGCGCCTTGTGTGTGCCCTATCATGGATTTTGTTGCGCTGATAGGAATACGGTAGGCTTGTTCCTGAAAGACCGCCTTGTATGCCGTTGTTTCCGCTACATCGTTGGTGGGAGTTGAACTGCCGTGTGAATTGATGTAGCCCAGTTGTTCGGGTGTAATCTGTGCCTGGTATAGTGCTTGCTTTAGCAGTCGTTGGAGTGGCTCACCATCAGCGGGCAGGGCAGTCATATGGTGGGCATTGCTGTTCGTGGTAAAAGCGATCAGCTCAGCGTAGATATGCGCGTTGCGTGCAAGCGCCAGGTTCCGCTCTTCCAGAAGCAGTACCCCTGCGCCTTCTGCCATGACGAAGCCATCACGCTTCCGGTCGTATGGACGGGATGCTCTTTCAGGAGTCTCATTGCGTGTACTCAATGCTCCCAATACACAGAATACATCTATTCCCGCATAGGTAATCGCGGAGTCTGCTCCGCCAGCTAGCATACGGTCGGCTCGATCCTCCTGGATAGCCCAAAAAGCCTGACCGATTGCATCTGCACCCGCCGAGCAGCCGGTGCCAATGACGGTAGATGGGCCGTGAAGTCGATGATGCGCGGCAATTGCGGCAGGAGGCGAGTTCGTCGCGTGCAGGGTAGTGATGCTGGTGATGTCCATCAAATCACGTGGTGAATGTGCGCCATAGCTCGTCAACTGAGTCCAGAGTTTCTCTCCTCCTTCCGCGGAGGCCATTGCTGAACCCATATATACGCCTATGCGGTTACGTTCAGCCTCGCTGAGTATATCAGTAAGTTCGGCATCTTGCAACGCAAGATTAGCTGCGGCAACAGCAAATTGCGTACAGCGATCCATATGATCGTACTCTTCGGGCGTTAAGCCCAATGCTTCAGGATCGAAGTTCGCTATCTCCCCGGCTACCTGTGATGGAAGCCCACTGGCGTCGAAGCGTGTGATACGCCGAACACCTGAGCTACCAGCGATACTGGCGCTCCAGAAGTCTTCCTTTCCTATGCCATTGGGGGCAATTACGCCCAGACCAGTGATAACTACTCGCCGATACATGCTTTTCTCCTCTTTATCAGGTGACGGCCACATCTTTTGACCCCCTCTCTAATTATGCATCGAACACCGGCAACTTCGCATTGAGTTAGCTCACATCTGCAATGTGAAAGAGCACACAAATCTGTTTTTAGTAGGGCGCAGGACGTGGTGCCCTGACTTTAATTTTCTAGTACCGCTTGTCATGCGGTTTCAGAAGGGGCCATTGCAGCTCTGCCATAAGAGAGCCGAAAAAATTCTCTCGGCTTGTCATCAGGCTGTGTATTGATGGCCTCAAAAAAAGTGGCTAAAAGTCGGCGAGGACGTGACGTGCTCGATAAATCGCCCACACAATAAATCGGTGGGCTACACTACGAGAGAAATCCGCACTCTACGCCCCCGCCCTGTTTTCGAGATTATGTAGTGCTCTAGTGTCTGTCTCCTACGTCCTGGCGTCCTTTCGCTTCAACCCGACGCCGATCAGGATCGCAAGCACAATGATAATTGCCCCCAGGGCAGCCCAGGAGAGCAGGACGCGGTGCATGGCATCTGCCTGACTGAAGGTCGAAAAGAGCGTCCCGTGGTAGGTGGTGTCATTTCCAAAGAGTTCATCTCCCCCGACTTTGTCAGCATGAATTCCAATTGATGATCCCATTGCAGCCATTGCCCAGCGTGTTGGGAATATCACCGCTACAATCTGTAGGGCCCAGTCTTTGAGGGGAATCTCCACACCAGCAAAGATCACCTGAGGAATGAGGATGAAGGGGAGCAAACTATTTGCGGTGTCCTCATTTGCTGCGAAGGCCGAAACCGCCAGGCCTATCATCAAGCCTGTGAATGCGCTCAGCGCTATGGTGATGTAGTTCTCCAGGAGAACGGGGAGGAAGACGCCCTGATGCAATGGCTCGAATGCATTTACGATGAGGAGCAGCGCGGCACTTTGAAATAAGGCGAACAGAACCAGCACGAAAATCTTCGCGAGGACATAAGGAACAATGCCAAGGTTTACAGTGCGCTCACGGCGATAGATGGACGCTTCCTTGACAATCTCACGCGTTCCATTAATACAGCCAAAGAGTACCGCCACAAAGGCAATGATGAACAGCACTCGTTGCGCATTAACATTACCCAGAGTGATGAAGTCCTGCAGTGCCTGGTTGACTCCACCTTTCTGCTGAGCATATGCTGTCCCATTGGTATTTGCTGTTCCGTTGGGGTTTGGTATTCCATTGGCGTCCGTTTTGAGATAATTGACGATCATCTGGCAATCAACCGAATTTCCTTTTGTGGTAATGCCGATCGTCTTGGTGCCAGTGGGGTTGGTAGAACTAACTGGCACAGAGATGGGGAGGAGTTGTGGCATGCATTTGACAACGTTATTAGGGTCAAATATGCCCGTTCCCACCTCAAAGTAAACCAGGAGCATCAGGAACAGCGCGATGAGTGGCGCCTGCACGAGCAAAATAATGAGGTTACTTCTATCATTTTTGAGCAATTCGAGATTGCGCTGAGAGAGCAAGAGGAATTGCTTGAACGGATTGCCACGTTTCGGTCGTTTGACCTCTTTTACCTTTGCTCCGTTGGCACTCCCTACGTCGGTGAGTCCTTCTTTTTGAGACTGAACGATATACTTCTGATACTCCTGGGAGAGCTTAAAGCGAGCTTCTGCTTCCTCGGGAATGTTCGGATTCTCATCGGTTGGCTCCAGACTCGTATAAATCTCGGCGAAGTCGGTTTTCCCGAAATACGTTTTGCCCTCATCAGGCGGACCAAAATAGGCTAGCCGACCACCCTGGCAGAGGAAGCAGATATAGTCGCAGGTATTAATGTTGTTCGTGGCGTGTGTCACCAGGATGATGGTGTGTCCCTTGTCGGCAAGTTTGCGCAGAAGATACATCATCCTGCGGTCCAGGCCAGGGTCAAGGCCCGAGGTCGGCTCATCTAGAAAGAAGATGCTAGGGTTGGCGAGCAACTCCAGGGCGATCGAGACACGCTTGCGCTGCCCCCCGGAGACCTTCTTGATCAGGAGGTGACGTCGTTTTGTCATCTCCACATCTTCCAGCACCTCGTTGATACGCTGCCGAATCTGATCTTCAGTGAAGTCACTTGGCAGGCGCAATTTAGCTGCGTAGTAGAGTGCCCGCTCGACGGTCAAATCTCGGTGAACGATGTCATCCTGTGGTACATAACCGAGCTGTGTACTGAAGGCGGCAAGGTTGCGGTAGTAGTCCTGACCATTGTAAAGTACTCTGCCATCCTGTGCAGGTCGCAGACCGTTGAGGGCGTCCATAAGCGTTGATTTTCCTGCACCGGAACCGCCCACCAGGGCAACGAATTTGCGCGGAGGAATGGTGACGCTAATGCTGTTGAGCAAGGTAATATTGTTGTTGCCAACCTTCTTTAGATTGAGGGCATCGATACGTATGAAGTTACTCTCGTCGTACTGTGTCAGCTGGTTGGCCTCGTAGATGAGTCGATATGAACCAATACGAATCTCATCACCCAACTTGAGGAGCTGATTAGTGGTGAGTTGAGAGTTGACATAGACGTGATTGGTGCTGTTCAAATCGAGGATGCGATACGTGCCCCCTTCCCGCATCAGGCGTGCGTGATGTCCAGAAACCTGCGGGTGATTGAGGACCACGGTGTTGTCTGCTTTGCGTCCGATGGTGAGTTCAGGTGCACCCAATCTGATCGGTTGTACTGGAGGCACCATCTGCTCCTGAGTTCCTCTTCCGTCATTGTAGGCAATTGTAATGAGCGTACCATTTTCATCGCCAATACGAAAGATGTCACCCGGCTTCAACTCGTGACGGAAGTACTCGTCTCCGCGAATTTTGCGACCCTGATAGAGTAGTCCGTTGACAGTCTGCCGTCTCGGATTGTCGGGATTGGGATGGTAAAGAACAAGTTGATCGTTTTCGCGCTTGATCAGCAAGTGGCGACCGGAGACAATGCGATTGTTGATAACAACATCATTTGTGGTATCACGTCCAATGCTAACGGCCTGTTTATCGAGTGAGTACCTCCTCTTATCACCATAGATATTGCTGCTCAGCTCTAGAGATGGTAGCCCTAGTAGACCTAGTTCCCCTAGTGGCGCAATTTGTGTCGCGTCTGCTCGTCGACCTTCCCCTGAGGGTCCATGTAGTGGAGCAGTAGAGGAAAATGGCTGTGGAGGAGGAGCGGGAAACGCCTGCGGGCCAGGCAAGGAAAATGCTTGCGGACCAGGAGATGGATGTACTGAAGGCGGCGGAGGTACCGGATGTGGCAAGCTGACAGCAGGCGGCGGTGGCACTTGGGATAGGCCCACTTGAGCCTGAAAAAGGAAGGTAGTATCCGGTCCTAAGCCAATCGTAGCGTCGTTTGTGAGTTCTACCACTTTCCCCTGCGGTACTTCTCGTTGATTGATGTAGAGTTTACTATTACTAAGATTCTCGATAGTCCATACTCCATTGTTCCATACAATACGGGCGTGTTCTCTCGAAACCCTCAAATCTCCCGTGACGACCACGTCATTATTTGTAAGACGACCGATCGTCGTAATCGGCCCTTTGATCAGGGATGTTTTTCCGGCAAGCGGGCCTGTAAGAAACTTAACCGAACCCAAAGGCTGTAGCCTATTTACATCGCTCATATGCTGTCTTGTTAGCTCCTTCTCTCTCGATCGAGCATGAGCTGATCTTCCTGTGCCAGGGCCAGCCCAAGCCGGGGCTTCGTTGTGACGTAGAGGCCATCGATCGCTTCCTCTAGCGACATCGAGGATCGCCAGAACACCTTGTCATAGATGTTGTGCAGGATTACCCCTCGATCGGTAGCTTCTATCGGCAGCGCATGTGCATCTGCTGCTCCTGCCACATCCAGTTCACGATGTGGCTTCCTCGTGTCCTTCACATCCTCCATGCCGGATACGACGTAGAGCCATGCGTCCACCATAGCATTGCTGTCATCGTAGTCATGATGGGTAAGCTGCTGGGCCTGCCAGAAGTATGTCTCCTTGCCGTCGTACTGTGAGTACATACCTGATACGACCGCCATCAGGCGTAAGTAGGTCTGGCGATAGCTCCGCTCAAAGAATGCCATGGACTGCTGCTCTGTGATCTCCCCGCGCAGGGTACTTGCAATGCTGGCAGCACACAACATGGCGCTGTGTGTGGCGAGATGTACTCCTGTTGAAAGGAGTGGGTCTATGAAGCATGCTGCATCCCCCACCAGGAAGTAGCCTGGTCCCGTTAAGTCGTCGGCGATGTATGAGTAATCCTGCTCGGTTTTCATTTTCGTGACGAGCTTGCCCGGCTTGACGAGATCAGCTATGAGCGGGCATTGGTCAATGGCATTGAGGTAAATCTGCTCTAGCGACTCATATTGCTGCCTTTTCTCCTTGAACATCGTCTTATGGAGCACCAGACCAACACTCATGGTACCGTTATGCAGAGGAATGCCCCAGAGCCAGCCGTCAGGAACCGCACCGTTGGCGATAGCGCCTTCGGGAGCGAAGGACATTCTGCCCGCACCGGTCCAGTATCCCCAAATGGCAACGTTCTGGAAGGCGTTGTGGTAGCGTCGATGCTTCCGGTAGTGCATCGCTATCACTCCTGCACGGCCAGAAGCATCGACCAGGTAGTCAAAGGATGTTTCACCTGTGTCACTGCCTCCAACGACCTGTGACCAGGTAGCACTCCGCGGCCTATCTCCATCGAAAGAGAGACTACGGATCTCTGTCCCTTCGAAGACCTTCACTCCCTGGCTCTTCGCATGCTCTAACAGCAAGTGGTCGAACTCGGAGCGGACCACCTGGAAGCTGTATGGGTTGCGCAGCGGTGCAAAATCCAACACCCACGAATCCTTTCCCCACGAGAAGTAACCTCCGCCCTTGCGCTGGAAGCCATAGGCTTCGATCTTCTCACGTGCGCCCGCCAGGTCGAATATCTCAAGACAAGAAGGCAGGAGCGACTCGCCAATGTGGTAACGAGGAAAGATCTCCCTCTCCACCAGCGTGACGTCGAAGCCCTCGCGGGCCAGCAAGGTCGCGGCAGTGGAGCCAGCCGGTCCTCCACCTATCACAAGAATCTGCGTAGATTGGTTCATTTCGTCTCCTCTGATTGACGTTTAGACTCATTTGACATCGAGGGGAGCTTGTCCGAAGTCGAGTCACTAGTAAAACGATAAGAATAGGAACTTTTAGGGGACGGATTCAGAAATCAAGTTCCTGAATGATTGGCATGTTGGGACAGAACAAGGGGTATTGCGAACATGCCAATCATTCATCCCCATAGTGCCTATCCGCGCATCTCAAGCTTGAGAAACCATTGGATTCATGCCTTTTCGGGCCGAATTAGTCTAAACACCAATCCTCTGAGCTTGCTTGTCGTGGATACATCTCCCTTACTGTTCGCATCAAGGGTTCGCCAGTCAGTAGGGAGTATTTTTATACAGGGTATTTAGCATTATTGTAGCTTCATCGATGCTCTACAATAATTATGCATTAGCATAAGCCCAGGTGTCAAGTATGTGATTCAGAGTACCCGGAAAAGGAACTGATGCTACTATGGCAGCCCTACTCCGCTTGGCGGCCCTACTCCGCTCGGCGGACCCACATCCAGGACTAAGGTGTGGTCTTGGAGCTGGACACCATTGATGGGGTGATTGAACCGCGCCCGGACATCTGCTAGATGTCCATTCACCAGGTTTGTCAACTCGTCAGGTGACAAGATCAAGGCTGCTATGCCTTCAACTGTCACATTGGTAATAACGAGCTGACCATTGAGCGGACCGTTGATGACCTCTGGTACCCCAATGATAGCACAAGGAAAACCAAAGACCTGGAAATCCATGCGCACATTACTCGGCGTGATGTGTACCTGGGCATCCTGTACCGGATCAGATGGCAACGACTTGAGGGCGATCAAGCCGTTGATTGCGTTCTCGTTCACCTGCACTATTCCCGGGGGCAACAGTGCAACCACTGGTGGTATCTGGCTCACCGTATCTGAAAAAATCTGGTCAATGTGACTCTGAACAAGTGAGTGCAAGTAGGGACGGAGCGCAAGAAACCATCCTGCTCCCACCACCACTATCAACACAAGCAGGATAATCAGGCTTCCTGTGATCCATCCTCTGCGACGGTGACGAGTCTTTCCCGCAGTAGGAAAAGTTGCTGGGCGTACATCCTGTAGATTGCTTGCTAGAGCGCCTGGCATAACTGGCTGCGTCGATTGTATGACCGGCGGAGCAGGTTGATAGTACGGCGTTTGCGGGGGGACCACAGGTTTTGGGATGCCCTCTGTTAGACGGTTTTGCATAGGCAGTGATTGGTGGGGTTGTGGAACGTTGGCGGCAGCATCATTGGAAGCAGGAGCTGATGCAGGTCGGCCACAGTTGCGGCAGAAACGCGCGTTGGTCTCTAAAGGCATGCCACAGCGTGTACAGGTCATATATGGATCCTCCTTATTGTACAATGAGTGTAGCAGGATGTTTCTCTCCGGACGTTACAGCTTGTAGTATACACCAATTGCAAACAACTCCTTGAGATGGCGTAAGCTGAAAGTAACTGCTCAGGACTCCTCACCACACGTGACGTGCTCGATAAATCGCCTCCACGATAAATCGGGAGGCTACGGATAAATCGGCACTCTACGGTGGTTCGCAAAAAAACGCGAGCCGCCGCAGGCGGCGAGGAATCAGACACCTGAGTAGTTACTATCATACAATAAATACAACAATAATTACATACCTGGATGTAGCTGGGTCTACGTCCTTTTCCTCTGGTCGAACGCAGGGGTGCTCCCTTACTAGGAACTCTCTAACCCCTCACACCCTCGCCCTACGGCGTACACAGCTGATTGAGATAACGTAGCAAATCCAACAGTTCCTCCACGGGCGGCAGGCCGACCTCATTCTCTGCGACCCATTGCCGGTACAGAGCACCGTAACGGTCAGCCAGAACGATGCTGGGGTTGAAGCCGCCGGTGGCATCATTCCGTCGCGTGTAGCATGAGAAAACCGTCCCTTTGGGATCGGCAAGTAATGCAAATGGGAGGTGCAACTCCTCCTGTGCACGCAGGTTGTCGATGACAGTAGCCGCGGTGATGGCCAATATGGCACACTGCCCCTCGCGGAAATCACCATAGCGCTGGGCAAAAGTACGCAGCAAGCCGCGTGCCTCGACGGTTGTTGGATTGGGTATGAAGAGTAGCACAAGGTTCTCGCGCTGCGTATAATCCCAGGGACTATACGGCATCCCATCGGCACCTGGCAGCGTAAAGGCTGGAATGATCTGACCGATCTCAATTGATGGTTGGTTCACGTCTGACATAGTTTTCTCCTGATGCTAACAGAGGCAATATCATCTCCTCAATCACCACGGCCACACCATCCTCGGCATTGCTCAGCGTCACGAAATCTGCTGCGGCCTTGACCTCGGCGTGCGCATTGCCCATGGCCACGCCAAGTCCGGCGAAACGGAGCATGCCAATATCGTTATGATTATCGCCAAACGCCACTACCTCCTCTGGCGCGACACCGACATCTGCCGCGACGGTACGCAGCGCGTTGCCCTTAGAAACCTGCGGGTGGAGCAGCTCCAGCAAATCAAATGAGGTTTGAGTAACGTAGAGCTTGCCCGCAAAGATGCGTTCGAGTTCCCGCCGCTTGTCCCGCAGTGTATCTGCCTCACCAATCCCTACCACCTTAATACAGGGCCGTGGATAGAGACTGGCTACATCGGGGACCTCTACTGCGGGCGGAATGGGCGGTCGGTACCAGTTGCGAGCACGCGGCGTATTAGTGTCGACGTAGACACATTGAGAGGTATGATATGCCCGGTACAGATCCAAAGAACGTAGCGTGTCGAGCGCGGGTAAGATATATTCGGTCGGTAACAGGTGTTCGTGAAGAACCGTGCCGCTTTGTATATCTGCAATAACAGCCCCGTTCTCGAGGATTTGTGGTGCGGTCAGTGGCAGGCTTGCACAGACATGCTGTAACACCTGCAGCTTCTGGCCCGTGGCAATAACGATAGTCATGCCCATCTCGGCAGCCTGGCATAGTGCTTTATGTGTCCGCGGGGTAATGAGTTTTTGCGGGGTCAGTAAGGTACCGTCGAGGTCTATGGCCAGTAGCCGATACATGATTGCTCCTGAGTTAGCGTGTGTTCGTTTGCTACAGTATATTCCTGGTTTTGCGCATCTGGCAAGTTATCGTGGCCTTGCCAAATGCGTTGGCTGCCCATATACTTGCTAACGAGTGGTAGAACCTAAGTTTTTGATGAGATGGAGTAAAATCTTGCAGGGACGGTCGCGTAGAGATTCGGTTGGTGCATTGCTCGTCCTAGGCGATGGCAGAGGAAGAGCACAGTAACGATGAAAGAGAAGATTAAGGGTTGGCTGGCAGGACTGGCATTTCGTATCATAGCTCTTCTCACGTTGGGACAAATCTCCCCGCTGCTTGGTGCCGGTATCATTATTGAGCGAGATGGCAAAATCTTGCTGATAGATCGTTCCGATGGTTTGGGGTATACCATTCCTGGAGGCATCGTGCGCTATCGGGAAACGGTGGAGCAATGTGTACTACGTGAGGCACGTGAAGAGACCGGCTATACCGTTGCCATCACTGGCCTGGTTGGTATCTATTCCGCTCCTAAACGTGATCCGCGCTTCCGCGCCATTGCCATCGCCTACAAAGGGTCGATTGTGAGTGGATCAGAGCATGGCTCTGGTGAAGGTATGCCCTGCTGGTACGAACCCGGGGAGGTTTTTGGGCGCATGGCTTTCGACTGCGAAGACATGCTCCGGGATTACCTCAGTGGACAGCAACGTATTCTTTAGCTTAACCTCTGCACATGAACCACCCCCCTCTACCAAACACTCCAGTTGCATGGTATACTGTAGTGGCTTGTTCTATGAGCATCATGAGGAGGCTACCATACCATGCCTATATGTCCTATCTGCGATGATACCGGCTTACGAAATTCTGACTCGACCCACCCAGAGTTCTGTTACTGCGCCGCGGGCAAGCAGGCACGCCGCCAGTGGGAAGCTAGCCGTAGTGGCAACCGAGGGCAAGCTCAGCCCAAACCTGCGAGCTTTATCGATATCGCGCACCTGGATGAGGTCAATGCAAGCGTAGATGCTATGCGTGCCTCTCTCCTTGGCACTGGTGCCAACGAGACAACCATTGCACCTACGAAGCATTCCGCCGTCTTGTTGCTCTACCAAGTCGCCCACGCTGGCCATGAAATCTCGGTAGCTGAGGCGACACAGCTGTATGAACTGGCCAAAGCTCTGGAGACGTTCCTGGGTGGACTGGCACCTATTGGACGTAATCTGAAACGGTGAGATAGATGCAATAGCTAAAGTAGGTGATCAGAGTTGACAGCCATGCATATGCTCCGCTATACTGCTATTCAGGTCAATGTGTGACTGGCGACCCAGGTAGATGTATGGTCCCGAGGTGATCTTCGGCCTCGGGCTTTGTTTATTTGCAGGTCTCAACTCGGCTAGGGTAACGGATACACTGGAGTATCCACTATTTCCCTTTTGGCCTATTTTTTAGTATCCAGTGTGTCGAGTTCTATAGCAGGATATGAGAGAGGGGTATAGCATGATTTGTCCACGTTGTGGTAATGAGTGGGATGCAAGCAAAAGTCCTTGCACTCGTTGTGGTCTTGTGATACGCATGCCTAGACCAGCAACGCCTTCACCCATGCCTTCCCAAAGAGGCATGGGATCGCCGGATAACCTGCCGAAAATGCCCTCCAGGGGAGAAGCTCAAGCGCGGCAGGGTCAGCCTCAAGCAGGGGCACCTACCACCGACATATTGTCCAAGAACGCTGCATCGCCCACAGCATCATCGCCTTACGTGAGTCGCTTCACAGACCCGCTCCCACAGGAAAGACGACCGGTGCAATCGCCATTGCGGTCACGCCGACTCGTCTCTGATCTTCGTAAAGAGCAAGCGCAGCCTGTGCTGCCACCATCGTCGGTGCAGCCGCAGCAGCCCTCGGGCCCTGCATCTCTGCCTGAGCAGAAACCTTTGTCTGCCGATCTCCGTCCGCTCTTACCTGGTACGATCCTGCACGGGGGACGTTATCGTCTACATGAACAGCAGGACCGCCAGGAATGGGCTCCAGGTGTGTTTGAAGCCATGTGGATTGGGCAAGATGCTCAGCGTCCGGGATCTCATGTCATGATCTGTGAGGTAGTGTTGCCTGATGTGACGTCCATCACCATGCAAGCAAAATTGCGTGCTGCGACGATGGCATTAGCCGCCGTGGGTCGACACCCGCGTATTCCCACACTTTGGAATGCCTTTAGCGACCAGGAGCGAACGTTCTTTGTGTTTGAGCCTGTTGATGGCGAGTCTTTACTCGCTCGTATGCGCCGTACCGGGCGGGCTTTGCCAGAGCAGGATGTGCTCGAGTGTTGTCTGCAAATAGCTGAAATATTGGAATTGCTGACGCAACAGGTACCGCCTCTGGTACATGGTCTCATTCGACCTGAACACATCATCGCCAGACGCAATGGCTCGCAATATACGCTGACGCATTTCTCTATCCTGCTGGCCGGTGGGGTAACGCAGTTCATCATGGGGATTGAGCGTTCGCGTCTCTCACCATATACCTCCCTGGACCTCGTCCGTGGCGTTGTGGATGTGCGCGCTGATTTGTACTCGTTAATGGCGACTGCCTATCACCTGGTGACAGGCAGTGTTCCGACGGATGTTGGTGGGAGCGTTCCGCAGGCGCAACGGCTTAATCCCAATGTCTCGGCGCAGTTTGATGCCATTCTGGCAAGAGGCCTGCGGCCCGGTATTAACCAGCGCTATCAGCGCCCTTCCGAACTGTTCCAGGATTTGCTGGCTATGCGTTCTGTGAGCGGCTCTCTTGTCTCTACGGCTGCAAAGGCCGAGCCAGCGCAGGTGCAGGCACAGGCACCAACGAAGACAGAGCAACCTGCGTCGGCTAGCAGTGCCGCACAGGCTCTACCGATGCTCCTGACACCCACCGATGACTTAGAAGAGCGAGCGCTCCTGTTACCCCGTCCAGAAGACTTGCCACCACTGGCACGGGGCAACGATACTCGCAATGCTGGTATCTGGCTGGCTGTGCTCCTGGTATGTATGATCATCATTGTGATTGCCAGTGGCAGGTTATTCTAGACTGTTGCTGGGTAGAAACCTCTACATCCTGGCGGGGCTTGCTCCGCCAGGTTAGTGTTTGCGTTCGACCATGAAGTCGATCAACTCGTCCAGGATTTCACGGTCGCCCGAGGCTGGAAAGTGGTACAACGCCGCCCGCGCTCTGCCGGCATAATCGTAGGCGTCAGAGAAGGAGCGCTCCACACCTTTGCCTCCCGCGACCCAATTGACGATGGCGCGTATATCCTCTTCCTGCTGTGTCGTTCCATTGAGCAGGCGATGTACCTGTTGGTAGCGTCCGTTGCGCGGTTGCCCCTGCAAGGCATAAATTAATGGCAGCGTCACCATGCCCTGGCGTAGGTCATTGCCTGCCGGTTTGCCAATCGTTGCCTGGTCTTCCGTATAGTCTAGTATGTCGTCTATGATTTGAAAGGCGATGCCCAGGTTCATGCCGTATTCATGCAGGAGAGCAACCTGGGCATCCGAGGCTCCACTGACAAGGGCCCCGCCTTTGCTGCAGGCTGCAATTAAACAGGCCGTCTTGTGGCTGATTTTCTCGTAATACTGCTCAATGCTCAGATCAATGCTACCTGCGGTCATCAATTCCATGATTGTGCCTTCGCACACGGTTGCTACTGTATCTGAGAAGAGCTGGTCGATGCGGTTGTCATTGATATCAGCGATTAACCCTGCTGTTTTAGCGAAATAGTAATCGCCAAGCAGAATAGCGATACTATTTCCCCATAAGGCATTGACCGTGGGATGGCCACGGCGCGTCGGTGCGTTGTCCACAATGTCATCATGGATCAGTGTTGCCAGGTGCACCATTTCAAAGGCGACACTCAAAGGAAGGAGCTTATCGAAGCGATAGGTGTTTAGCTTCCCTGAGAGCAGTGTCAGCGCTGTCCTGAGGCGCTTGCCAGGTGACTCCAGTGCATGCATCGAAGCCGAATGGAGGATGTCGAGCCCTGAAGTTGCTCGCTCGTGAAAAGTGGCATCCACCTGATCAAGATCAGCCTGGATGCTGGCAAATAGACGGTTCAACGTGGCTGCATCATTTATAGGAAGCTTCTCGTTCTGGGCGTCTTCGAGCACGTGCTGTAACATCTCCTCCGGAGACTCCTCCCACCTGCGGTGTCCACTCGATAAATCGGTGGCCTACCGTGCTCGATAAATCGGCGCTCTACAGCAGTTCGCAGGCGGTTGGTGGTGAGTGCGGGCTGTGCCGCCGGCGGCGGCACAGCCCGCACTCACCACCAACCCGGGCGAGCCGCCGCAGGTGGCGAGCAGTCCTGAATAGTCGCATTAAAAGAAAGGCGGTGTGCACTGGGGGTACGCCGCCTCTTCTTAAATATGCTGATTTTTCTTGTTACTACAGATTATAACAGTTTCTCACCCTGCATTTCCACAAGCACCTACCTACACACTTGCCGTCATATCGATCTCCATCAAGTCCTCTTGCACATATCCCGCCGTCAGATTGAACTCCTCGAGGGCATCCATAGCCGCCCGGTACTCCGTCCAGGTGAGACGGCGGTTCAGCACCGGGTCATTCACCGCTTTCCAGGCAGGGAAGTACTGATCCATCAGACTCACAGGTGTCTCCGGGCCTAGCTCTTCTGCGATCCAGCGCAGCACCTCGCGTGTGCCTGATATGTCCTCGGGCATGACGAGGTGGCGAATGAGCAGGCCGCGTCGCGCAATGCCCTCCTCGTCGAGTTGCAACGGACCAACTTGACGATACATCTCGCGCAATGTGATGCGGTTGGAGTCAACATAATGCGGCATTTTTGAAGTGCGTAGCGCCTGCTTGTTGTCCGAATACTTGGAGTCGGGGAGGTAGATATCGACCACCCCGTCCAAAAGCTTTAGTGTTTCGAGGTTCTCGTAGCCGGCACAGTTGTACACAATAGGCAAGCGTAACCCCTTAGCGCAAGCAACCACCAGGGCTGCCATAATCTGCGGCACAAAATGCGTCGGGGTCACGAAGTCCAGATTATGGCAGCGTTTCTTCTGCAGATACAGCATCATATCTGCCAGGCGTTCTGGCCCGACGCGGTGCCCCAGGCCACCCTGGCTCAGCGAGAAGTTCTGGCAGTAGGTACAGCGTGCCTGGCAGTAGCCAAAGAAGATCGTGCCTGCTCCACGTGTGCCGCTGATAGGAGGTTCCTCGCGCCGATGCACGTTCCACGATGCCACAATGGCCTCTGTACCAGAGCGACATACGCCGGTTTTGCCAGCAATGCGGTTACAGCGGCAGTTCTGCGGGCAGATTGTGCAGCTACGCAAGATTTCCCAGGCAGCGGCAGCACGTTCTGCCAATTCGCCTGTTTCATAGAGATTCAGGTAACTTGGATAGAGCATGAGAGGGATCCTAAGGTGTTGGCCACTTGAAGCCACGACGTGAAGGCTTCGGGCCCGTGGAGCGTGGCTTAGCTGTCTTCTCCTTGAATTTTCTCCCGTGAGCGGGAGGTGAAACGGTTGGCTCCTTATCTTGCATAGAAGCTACTTCCTTCTCAGGGACGTTAATTGGCTCGACCAGGGCTTCGGTGTCATGTGCAACCTCTGTCCAGAATTGAGCATTTTTCCGTTGCACTGGACGAGGTCCCTTCAGGACACGTCCGTCCGGTAAACGTGTCACGTGGCGTTCTTCACCTCCCTGATGGGCTTCATCCCGATACGAGCGGGACTGCCGAGGCGTCTCGGGGGTTTCGAAATGTTCGTAGTCGCCCTCGAAGCGCTCATGACGGCTGAAATCGTGTCGCCCACGCGGATAGTCGTCATTTTGCGCCATGGGACGACTCCGCCAACGGGGGTGTTGCGTTTTCGGTTGCTGAACGTCGCGCGGTGGTCGTTTGCCCCGCTCAAACGTACGGGGCGGACGCTGATCCCGGTCAAAACTGCGTCGCTCGTAACCACCGTTGCGATCACGGTACGGCGGGCGTTGATCATGGTACTGCTCATGATCGGGGCCTGATTGCGGACGTGGTCCTTCTGCATAGCTACGACGGTCACGAGCGCGTGGGTTGTAGTTGCCATTGGGAGTGCGTTCGCTGCGCTGGTAACGGTCGTTGTCGTGATCGGGGCCTGATTGCGGACGTGGTCCTTCTGCATAGCTACGACGGTCACGAGCGTGTGGGTTGTAGTTGCCGTTGGGAGTGCGTTCGCTGCGCTGGTAACGGTCGTTGTCGTAGGGTCTGCGACTGTTTTGAGCGGATGGCGAAGCTGTGTATTGGTTCGGACGCCGGTTGCCGTGAGGTGGCTGTCCATTGTTCTGGCGTGGATGGTAGTCAGCGTGATCGCGGCGTGCCCCGGATTCCCATCCGCGATCGACTGCTTCGCGATTAAGACGAGGTCGAGCAGGGCGTGGAGATCGCTCTTCTCCATACCTGCCAGAGGGTTGTCTGCGAGAGGACGGGCGCACGTCCTCTCGCCGTTGTTCATTAAAATGTCTGGTCATGTTTCCTTTCCGATTTGACCTATGAGGAGGTGTACTTTCTTTTACGAGGTAAACGGATTGGCAAGGTCCGTCGTTTCATTCCCGTCAGTCGTTCCGCACCCGCTCCTAAATTTTGACGCGCTATATGCTTCGATGGAATGTGAGAAGTTAGCGCCATAGGTAGTATATCACACTAGTGTTTGAAAATATAGCGAAATATAGCGTTGTATAGCCGTCTCTTACAGGATTTTGACACGCTCAAACCCTCTTGCTGAAAGGAACTAACAAGGGAGTAGCGTTCGGGCTGACAGGAGTAACTTTAGCTCTGATCTTCTTCGTCTTTTTCATCAGGCACCTCTTCTGTCAACTCTGATACATCAACCCTCAGAACCTTTGCAATTTTCACAAGAGTACTATGCACAACATCCCTATACGGATCGTTATAGATGCCTTGCATGGTCGAAGGGTGGACATCGGCAGCACGTTGTAGCTTCGTTTGTGTCCACCCCTTAGCCGTTGCTATTTCTTTGACTCTTAAACGTATAGCCATCTGAGTACCTCGCAGCAGTATTTACCCCAGTATACTACAAATCTTGACAATTAGGCAGATACAGGTTATGATTTCAGTGAGTGAAATCACTTTATGTAGGCGCCTTATAGGACTATTTGGTGTGTTCCTTTAGCACGTGATTATGTCAACGGCCTAGTGTTACCGCGCTAGGCCACAAGAGAGTCTAGCCACATTAACACTCTCTAGGCTCCCCGCATGTATGATAAGTGCTAAGAGAGCCAACAGTCAATCGAAAGGAGAGCTTGAACGATGGTAAGGACCAAACTCCACATCCCCCCTCTTCTGGACATCCAGAGCGCCGAGTTCGCCCGCCAATATCAGCTAGGCGCGCATTGGGCGCGCTACGGCGACGGACAAGGCCACGGCCCACGAGCAGACACCTCTGTGATTGAGAACTTGACCAGGGACATCAGAGAAAGGCCTGTTCACACCAGCACGGCCCTCTGGCCCCGCTCTCTCGGTTTTTCCCTGGGCTTGGTCCACGGTAGCGTGCTCGACCCGCAGACGGGTACGCTGCGACCCACTGTGACGACTCTGGTGACACTGAGCGATCCGCAGTTTATCCGTGGCTATCACGCCGGGCGTGTCTGGTTTTTCTACGAGGCAGAGCCACACGAGCGCCGTTTGACGGATACTGCCCTCATGCAACGCTTGTATGAACTGGCGACCGAGTACCACCAGTACTGGGACGCGCAAGGGACGATCAACTTTGCCCTTGGCTGTCTGCTTGGTGAACTGAGTGGACACCTGCTCCCTCTCACAGCAGAGGAGCAGAAACGCATCCAGGAGGAAGACCGCCACTTCGCTGAGGATGAAGCGCAAAGGGCAAAGGCGAGCCAGGAGCAGGGCAACGAACCCCTATCGAGGACCATTTTACAAGAGGCGTAAAAGAAGAGCTATGGAGAGGGAGGCAACGGGCAACTGTTACCAGCTGCCTCGGCTTCAGTGAGAGAAGGAGAACCAGCCATGAAGCAGAAGCGAAAAAAGCGAGCAAAGCCAGGTGAACCCCAACGCATTACTAAGGCTGTCACCCAGATCCGCCTCATCGAGGTCAACCCTGGCAAGCTCGCGGCCCTTAATGAACTGGCCCCCGTGTACTTGGCCCTCTGTCAGCAGTATGTGACGCTGTTTTGCACGCAGGAGCGACCCGACAAGCTGCGCGCTCCGTGCTATCCCACGCCTCTGTCAGAACGCTGGCAGCGGGTGGCCATCATGCAAGCAGCAGGCATCGCCCAGTCCTGGCGTACCAACCGCACACAAGCCTACGAGCAGTACCAGCAGGATCTCTCACGCTACCGGCAGCAGGCAGCCGGTGGAACGCTCGCCGCACAAGCACAAGAGCCGGTGTGGCATGAATGGAACGTGCCCACCCTGCGCGAGCCCTGCATTCAGGCCAATGTCAACGTGGTGAAACTGGAGGAGTCCCGCGATTCGACCTATGATTACTGGCTGACCATCAGCACCCTTGAGAAAGGTCAGCCCATTGCCGTGCCCGTCAAGCTGTCGACCTACCACAAAGAAGCCCTCACGGACCCCAAGACCCACCAGGCGAAGAAGCTCAACACCAGTGTACAACTCAACCAGCGGGAGGGCGCCTGGTGGCTCACCCTCTCCTACGACGAGGACGTGCCCGTGCAGACGCCGCCCGATGCACCGGTCGTGGGCATTGACGTAGGGATCGCCAACTTTGTGACGACCTCGACGGGCAAGCAGTACGGCTCGTTCCACAAAAACCTGCGTGCCCGCCACAAGCGCGACCGAGCCAAGCGCCGCCGCAAGGCCAAACTGCGGGCGTGCCTGAAGAAAAAGGGCGTGAAGAAGCTCCCTTCGACCAGCAGCCGCACGGGGCAGAAACTCATCCGGCACGTCAAGCAAGAGATCAACCGTGCCGTGAACCAATGTTTTGCCGAGGAAGAGCACCAGGGCGTCCACTTTGCCTATGAGCAGTTATCAGTGGCGTCGATGCGGTTCAAGGCACGGGCACAGAACGCCTATTTGCGGGCGTCCCATCTCGGGCGGATCCCGCAGCAGATCCACTGGAATAGTCAGAAACGGGGGGTGTTGGCAACCCCGGTCATCAGTGCATATAGTTCCCAGGAGTGCAGCAGGTGCCACTATACGGACCGCAAAAATAGACCCAACCAACAAACGTTTTGTTGCAGGGTGTGCGGGTTCGAGACCCACGCTGATTACAACGCCGCGATCAATCTCTCGCGGCGTGTGGGGGACATGCAGCTACACGCTTGTCGTGACCGAGCAGCCATCAAAGCCGTGCTCATGCAGCGCCATGAGGCATGGATACAGCAGCAGAGTAGAGAGCACACTAGTCCGGTGAGGCGCGGGAAACGAGGGACATCCGAGGCTTCATTGTGATCCTGACACGTGTTTCCCTGCTCTGTGATAGGGCACCCGTAGTGTGTCCTCCCGCCCAGTCGGTTGTTTCGTCAACGGGCGTAGGTGAACCCGAAAACCGCAAGCGGTCTACAGATCGCTATGGTTTTTGGAACTATATCACATAGTTCCGACTCTATGAAGCTCTATAGGCCTGTTGGCAGAGCTATGTAAAATCGCGTTGCGCGGTCTTTCCTCGCGCCTGCGGCACTCGCTGAATTGTTGAGATGATGGCCAGCTGACAGCTGGCCATCATCTCAACAATTCAGCTCACTGTCGGCCCGCGAACGGGCCGACAGGAGCAAAAGGACGACTTTTACATATCTAAGATAGCTCACGGTGTTGGTGTGATAACTGGAATGGCCCCTTCATATAACGGTACGCCGCTGTAGCTCAACTGCTGGCTGCCGAGCATTGCGAGCATCTGCGACGTTGCCTCATCGGGCAGCAATGGCCGTGTGGCGACAGTATAGTGTAGCCCTTGTTCGGTGAACTCGCCTTGCTGTCGCCCATGGAGCAGCGATGTAATCATGGGAAGTTGCTGCGCGGTCAGTAGCACGGCTCTGCGTGGTACAGTAAACGTCAGACAGCCCGTATCAGCGTTAGGCCCGGTTTCGTCTCGGGGAACGGGTCCACATTCGTACGTGGCGATCTGGGCGAGTGTGAAGTCTGGTAGTGTCCACGACGGAATGGTGTGGGTGAGGTCTGGACTAAAATCTTGATGCACAAGCAGCGCCATGGATATACTATGGTAGTCCTGTGTTGGTCTGGCCAACGCCTCGGTGATGCTGGTGAGGGCATGCCCCAGGTGACGGTACTCATTCAAATCTTGTATGCTCTCCTGCACATTGCCAAACTGACCGTACCAAAATTCGTAGTATGTGCCATTCAACGTCATTTGCAGCAATGTAGCGTTTTGATCTGGCAGATCATAGAACTGTCGTCGGTTCAAATTGAGCAATCCGTCAATATCGACCAGCGTATGCAGCAACTGGTCCAATGCAGCACTGCTGAGCCTGCCCTGGCGCATCTGCAATCCTGGACCAAGGATGTAGGATCCGTCGCCGTAAATGCTGATCTCAGGACTTACCTCCAATGTGCCCAGGTTGCCGCCACCATAAAAGGTGCGTATCACCACATCATTGGGGCTTGTGCTATAGGTAATTGGTGAGCCGTTATTGCCTGGGAGTAAGTGCTTATGGGCTGTTGTTGGTCCGGCGGGACTGGCACAAGCAACGAGCTGGGTGCTCAAAAGGCACAGTGTGAGCAACAGCCAGGAGAGCAGACCTTTCATGCTTTTCTCCATTATTTTTTCTCGTAGAAGCGATAACCAATCATCTTATAGACCAGCCTGGCCGCGAGAAAATCGGCGCGGGTCTGCCCTTCCATCGGGCAAAGTTCGACCACGTCCATACCAACAACCGTCGTGCGGCGACAAATCTCGCGGAAGAGATCAAGCAGTTGATACCAGTGCAATCCACCGGGCTCGGGTGTGCCCACGGCGGGCATTTCACTGGGATCAAGAGCGTCAAGATCGATAGTGACATAGGTATGGGGACTCAGGCGTTCCCAGGGAATGACAGCGGTACCATTTGCCAGTTGGTAGCCCCAGACAATGGCCACATCCGGCTTTGTCTTCATAAATTCGGCCTCTTCAGGACTGAAGCTGCGAATGCCAATCTCTGTCAGGGGTATGCCCATGTCGACCACGCGCCGCTCAATAGAGGCGTGTGAAAGGGGGGTGCCCTCGTATTCGTTGCGCAGGTCGCCGTGGGCGTCGATGTGAACCACGGTCAGGTCGGGGAAATACGCTCGTACGGCGGCGATAGGCGGAGCAGAAAGTGAATGTTCGCCGCCAATGGTGAAGGGTAGTTGTCCACGTTGCAAGACTTCTTGTACGGCCTCGCCGGTAGCTGCAAGGGCAGGGGCATGATCCATGCCAGAGTAATTCAGTGAAGGGCGAGTGTAGACGCCAATCTCGATGGGGCAGCAATCAAGTTCCTCATCATACAGCTCCATCTGGCTGGATGCATTGAGGATCGCTTGTGGCCCATGTTCGGTGCCTTTCATATAGCATACGCTATACTCTAGCGGGGCCGGGATAATTGTCACTCGAGCAGTGGCCAGATCACAGTGGGGGGCGTCCGGCGCACCGAATTGGGTCACAAGCGAGTCGGTCATAGAGTTATACTCCTTCTTTTTAGCGCACCTCGACTTTCTCCCTGCCTGCAGCGCGTGCAGCCAAAGCGGCTTCTAAGCGCACGGGATCGGGTGTCTCGGGGCGCAGAGAGCGTGCCCCACGCACGACAAAATGTGTCTCCACATCGTCCGTTTGGAACATCTGCTTGGCAAAGGCGATGGCATCCTCCGGGCTAAACTCCTTGCACGAGCAGATATCGATATCGACCTCGCCGTACTCCGGCCAGGCATGTAAACTGATGTGGCTCTGGGCGATGATGACAAAGCCCGACAGGCCTGCATCCAATGGATTAGATGTCTCAATCTGGCTCAGGTAGACAGGACTGACTTTTTCCATATCTACATGGCCAGGATATTCGTCTAGCACACGCCGTATCAACAGTTCATCGCTCAACAACCGCCGGTCGCAGCCGTAGAGCTCCAGCATCAAATGGACAAGCATCGAACGTACCTCCAGTTTATCATACTCCTAGAAGCCACTGCTCGGTGTGTTTTTGCACGCCAGAGTGTATTATACATTAGGTTGTCAAGCTAATGCAAATAAGACGTGTTTGATGCTTCTATCTAATAGCCAGGTTGCTTCCACCTAAAACCGAGGAAGCGCTCTATCTAATATAGGGGCGTGATCGTGATTAGATCGACGTGAGTTACTCTTTACCAGCTCCTTCCCGCGTGTAAGCCTCTCGAAGCTCTTTGAGTAATTCCTGGCGCCTGGCGAACAGTTCTCGGCGTGGACGCGGTTGCGCCTTGCTCACCACATACGCGGTGAGCAGGGGTAGTGCAATGGTTGAGTCGCCGTAGATCACCACCGTACTGTGCAGTTGGTCAGGCTTGATTTTGCCCCAGGAGACCGCCTCGGAAGGTGTTGCACCCGAAAGGCCACCCCAGTGCGGTGCATCTGCTGTAATCTGGATGAAGTAATCATGGCCGCCTTTGTGGATGCCTAGCACCTCCCACAGTTGTGGCTGCGTCTGCAGGTAGAAGTTCTTCGGGCTGCCGCCACCGAGGATAATCACCCCGTTGCGTGTCGCATGATGGACGATGGCAGTCGTTTCATTGACATCGGCCAATGGGTCGAGCGTGAGCAGGCTGCCGTCCAGGGCATGACGCGCCACATTCATGCCGATGGACGAGTCGCCGGGTGACGACGTGTAGATAGGAACATTCCAGGCCGCGGCCTGTGCGAGTACCGAGTACTCCGGTTTCACACCGGCTTTGAGCAATTGTGTACCCAGGTGGTGGTGCAACTCCGAGGTCGCAATTGGCCGGTTGGGCAGGCTGTTAAGACACTCGCGCACAAACGCATCGGTATCGAGCAGCACCTTGTCCTCAAAGAGGATATCATAAATACGAATCACGCCCTCTTGTTGCAGTTTAACATCATCCAGACGGAAGTCGCCGCGATGCATCGACATGGCAAGCGCATAGTGCATATCGTGGTAGAGGTTCGCGCCGGTGCTGATGATAAAATCGACGAAGCCGTACTCCATCAGTGTCAGGATGCAGCCACCCAGACCAGCAGGTGTGAGAGCTCCTGCCATGGTGAGGCCAATCGTCACATCCTTTTCTGGCGCAAGCATCTCCTCCGCGTAGAGCTGTGCGGCTTCGTGCAGGCGTGCCGAGTTATACGCCTGGAACTGCTGGTCGATCAGTTCTGTCACTGTCATCTGCGGGTGTATGCGTCGTGGTAAGATTTGCGGGCCGCTCAAATAGTCGCTTTGGGTGGGTTGATGATCGTCCGGTAGGTGAGTATCGTGGGTCATGAATGCTGTCC
>WNFT01001415.1_pt1 | contig 42396 bp, 32 predicted proteins | sample 5400191 | NCBI WGS metagenome assembly WNFT01 (sample SAMN13153359, study PRJNA577476) | soil metagenome | isolation source: 80 cm saprolite under Madrone tree | place: USA:California | collected 2016-06-14 | reverse complement strand
TTACTGTCCCGTTGTTATTAAACAAAATCAGGCGAGGAGAATTCAGATAAACGTTCGCCACCGCTTTCGCATCAGCGTGGCGAATGCCATTCACCAGCGCGTTGAATGCGGCGATGACACTCTGCGAGCCGGGCGTTTCGCTTCCACTAATTTTCGGTTTCACTTCCGTGCGACGAGCAGCCGGCGCAGTAGACGCCGGTTGCTGCACATCGGTGGTTTGGCGCGCGGGAGTCCTGGTCGGAGCCGGTGTGCCGGTGGTGCGCGGACGAATCGTAGGAGAGGAATTTGTGTTCTGGGCCAGCGCTGCGGAGGTTGCAAGGGTCAAAACTAAACCGCTAACGATTATGCGTCGAACCATGGTACTCCACTGCGGAGTCTTTCAACAGAACGCTTTTGCCCGAGAAGTGCGAAAACTTCAAACATTGAAGGTCCGACCGCCTGACCGGTCAACATGGTTCGCGAACCATTGATTAGCAGACCTGCTTTCACACCGCTTTCGTCAGCAAAACTACGAAGCGCAGCTTCGGCACTGTCGTGCGTGAACGGATCCAATTTTTCCAGACGATCGGCAAGCGCCGGCAGGAGTTCTTTAAGTCTGGGTTCTTTCCGAAGGTTCTTGTTAATCGCCACTTCATCGAAGTCAAAGTCATCGGAGAAAAAGGCGCGACCCTGGCCGGAGAAATCTCTTAGCGTGAAAAAGCGTTGCCGAATTAACTCAACGGCCCTTGTAAACCAATCGCGATCGTCTTCCTCATATTCTTCGCGCCACAGTTTGTTCGCGCGCAATTCCTCTTTCACCATCGGCAGCAAATCAGCCACCGGCATCGTGCGAACGTACTCCGCATTCATCCACAATGCTTTCTCGTCGGTCCAGTGGCGCGGATCGTTTTCCTGAAAATTGAAGATTGCCGGTGAGCGGTGAATGTGTTCCAGCGAAAATTCCTTGATCAATTCGTCGACAGACAAAACTTCCTTGCCATCCGCCGGGGCCCATCCCAGCAACGCCAGAAAGTTGCGGAACGCTGCCGGCACAAAACCACGGTCGCGATATGTAGTTAACGAAACCACTTCGCCGTGTTTTCGTTTCGAAAGTTTTCCCTTGTTCGGCGCCAGGATTAAGGGCAAATGCGCAAAGTGTGGCAGAGGCAAGCCCAGCGCTTCGTAAAGCAGAACTTGCTTGTGAGTGTTGGTCAGGTGGTCCTGGCCGCGGATCACATACGTGATGCCCATCTCGATGTCGTCGATTACTACTGAAAGGTTGTAAAGCGGATGGCCGTCAGATCTGAGCAACACTAAATCTTCAATTTCAGAATAATCGCGTTCTTGTGGCCCATAAACAATGTCGTCAAAGTGGGTCTTGCCGTCGCGCGCAATTTTCAGACGCACGGCAAAAGGTTCGCCTGCTGCGGCGCGCTTGTCTGACTCATTGGCGGCCAAATCCCGAAAGGGATTACTGCGGTGGTCCACACCTTCCGCGGCGTGCGCGCGCGCGCGATCGGCGATGCCTTGTTTCACAGTCGCGTCGTTACGCTCGGCTCTCGGCGTAAAGTCGCGATACGCCTTTCCTTCTGCCACCAGTTTGTTGGCCGCGGCGCGATGCTTATCGGCGTTCGCTGATTGAAAAACTAATTCTTCATCGTAAGACAATCCCAGCCATTCGAGGCCGTCGATGATTGAACGCGTCGATTCTTCGGTCGAACGCTGCAAATCGGTGTCTTCAATGCGCAGCAGAAACTGCCCGCCGGTTTTTTTTGCGTAGAGCCAGTTGAACAGCGCTGAGCGCGCCGCGCCGATGTGCAGGTACCCGGTTGGAGATGGAGCGAAACGAACGCGAACAGACATAAGAAGCAGAGGTCAGAAGTCAGAAGTCAGAAGTCAGAAGTCAGAGATCAGCGGTCAGAGATCGTCAGTTAACTATTTGAGGTCAGAAATCAGGAGTCAGAGGTCAGTTCAAAAAAGAACTCGAACGCTTCTCACTGACCTCTGACCGCTGACTTCTGACCTCTGTTTTTCTGGCGGAGATGACAGGATTCGAACCTGTGAAGGGCTTTTGACCCTTAACGGTTTAGCAAACCGCCGCCTTCAGCCACTCGGCCACATCTCCGCGAAGATGTAAGAAATTCATTCTAAACAGCGAACCCTGATTGTCAAGGTTGCCTGACGCCAATGTCTCACTTAAGCGCTGCGGATTATCTTTCTGACAGTCGTTGGTCAATGCCAGGCTTTATCCTGGACGCGAAAGACCAGATCCCCACGGCTGGTATTGACGCGACGGTGTAAGCGAGCGATACTGAAGCATACATCATTTGTCGGAAAGAAGTTCTCGCCCCTTGGTTCATCCCTGGAACGCGCACGTGACTTTAGTGCGCACTGAGTCTACGCAGTAAGAGACACTAGCCCGGCTGGTCCCCTGCCGACGAACGGTTCAATTCTTGCCAAGAGGGCGAACGCTCTTTCCGTCGTACCATTCGCAAGCACATACATCTTCTGACAACGTCAGATCCGGGAGGAAGTTATGTTATTCATCACCAATTTAAGACAATTCAGTTCCGCTTGCCTTGCGCTTCTTCTGGTTGCTGCACTGTGCGCAATACCGGTAGTTCATGCCGAGGATGGCGAGGACGATTTTGAGTTTACGGGTATCGTCTCAAGTTTACCCAACACCCAGGGATTCATAGGTGACTGGATTGTGGCAGGACGGACCCTCCATGTGACCTCGGCCACGCGCATCGAGCAAGAGAACGGTAGTCCTGCCGTCGGCAAGATTGTCGAGGTCGAGGGCGTCCTCCAGATGGACGGCTCAGTCAACGCGACCGAGATCGAGGTTAAGGATGATGTCGCAAACAACTTTGAGTTTCGCGGGAGGGTTGAACAACTTCCTTCGACTACCGGATTCATCGGTGATTGGACGGTCGCGGGTCGCATCGTTCACGTAACTTCAGCGACTATCATTCGGCAGGACGAAGCGCCGCTTGCCCTCGGAGTCTTTGTCAAGGTCGTCGGCACACTCAGGCCTGACGGCACCATTGATGCCACGAAAGTGGAGACGGAAAGTAACGAACACCCGCCGTTCTTCGAGTTCACAGGCACGGTGCAAACGCTTCCGAATACGCCCGATCTAACCGGCGACTGGACAGTCGGTGGTCGCATCGTCCACGTAACACCGCTTACGCAGATAGACAGCGATGAGGGGCCAATCACAATTGGCACAATCGTCGAAGTCAAAGGCACGGTGCGCACAAACGGATCGGTTGATGCCGTGAAGATTGAGTCGGAGGAGGATGCAAACGAGTTCGAGTTTCACGGCGTGATCAATAGCCTGCCGAACACCACAGGTTTTATCGGCGACTGGATCGTTAACGGCCGGACAGTTCACGTCACGACTTCGACTCGCATAGATCAGGAGGAAGGGCTTGTGGCCGTTGGCGCGTTCGTCGAGGTGAGGGGCACGCTGCGCACGGACGGCTCGGTTGCTGCTGCGCGGATCGAAGTCGAGCGCAGCGCCGGAGATGAGCATCTTGTGCCGACCCTGGAACTCGAAGGCACAGTTGAACAGCTTCCTAATACCCCTAACCTGGTTGGCGATTGGATTGTGAGTGGTAGGATTGTGCATGTCTCGTCGGCGACGCGAATTAGGCCAAACACTGGCGCTATTGCTGTTGGCACGTTCGTCGAGATTGAAGGGACACTGCGCACGGACAATACAATTGATGCGTTGTCAGTGGAGGTCGAGCACGCCGACGATGATCACCCGCTCGTACCCTTCCTGGCCTTGTTTGGAACGGTTGAAGTGCTGCCGAACACCGCAGGATTCGTGGGTGATTGGGTCGTCAGCGGGCGCACTATTCACGTCGCTTCCGGCACTCCGATCTTGACTGGCCATCGGCCGCTCATCGTCGGCTCATTCGTACGAGTAGCCGGCACACTACGTTCGGACGGCTCGATTGACGCGCGGCTGATTCAAGTTAAGCGGAGCGACAACACCGGCCGTCGCCTTAACTTCTTCGAGTTGTTCGGCACGGTTGAAAGCACGCCCGCCTCAGGTCTGATCGGCGACTATCGCATCAGCGGCCTCATCGTGCACACGACTGCTGCGACCCGCTTTGCGCCGAGAGACAAGATCATCGCCGTCGGTTCACGCGTTAAAGTCGTGGGCCAACTCCGGACGGACGGTACGCTCGATGCAGCCGCGATCGTGGTCCAGGGCAATGATGATGACGCGCGCGACTTCGTCGATGCGCACTACGACGACTTCTTGAATCGCGACGCGGATGATTCAGGACGTGATTTCTGGACCAGGAACATTACACAATGCGGCTCTGATGCGCAGTGTCGCGAGGTAGCGCGTATCAACACGAGTGCGGCGTTCTTCTTGTCAATTGAATTCCAAAACACGGGCTTCCTCGTTCATCGGCTCTTCGTCGCAAGCTTCGGGCGGATGCCGCGTCTTGCGGAGTTCCTTGCCGATACGAAAACTGTGGGTGAAGGTGTTGTGGTCGGCGCCGATGCCTGGCAGCAAAAACTCGAGGCCAACAAGCAGGCGTTCATCGCCGATTGGGTACGTCACCCGTCGTTCGTGGCCGCCTTTGGCACGATGACCAACGCGCAGTTTGTTGACGCACTGCTCGCTCAGGCCGGCATCACGCTGGCTGCAGCCGAGCGAAATGCTCTGGTTGCCGGCCTCGATAATGGCACTCTGTCGCGGGCCCAGGCTCTCCGTCAGATTGTCGATAACAGAGCTTTCCAGGATAAGGAGTTCAACCGAGCGTTCGTGCTGATGCAGTACTTCGGCTACCTGCGCCGCAATCCTGATGACGCTCCGGATGGCGATATGCAGGGGTATAACTTCTGGCTGGAAAAACTCAATCGGTTCAATGGCAACTTCATCAATGCCGAAATGGTTAAGGCGTTCTTACGTTCCGGTGAGTACCGGCAACGGTTCGGGCACAAATAACCAACTCTCGCGCCGCGATGCTGAAACCCGGCAGCCTGCGCGCTGCCGGGTTTTTCTTTCACGAAATCTCCGCGTCTAGCTGTTGACACGTAAATGACCTAAACGAAATTACTTTGTTCTGCCGATCGCCATCAGCGTCAGGTCATCGGTTGGCGCGCGGCCTTCCCCAAACGCCCGGAGCTCGCGAATGCTCAAATCAATCAACGCGCGCGGGGCGAGTTTTCCGTTTCCTTCCATCAGCCGCGAAAGACGCTCAACTCCAAACTCGCTGCCGTTGCCATCAGCAAGTTCAGAGAATCCGTCGGTGTAAAGAAAAAGCGAGTCGCCAACATTCATCTGAAATTTATTGACAGAAAAACTCTCGCTACAGAAAACACCGACCGGCAAACCTGTAGCAGCGAGGGCGCGCACACTGCCGTTCTGAACTAACAGCGGTGGCGGATGACCAGCGTTGCAAACTTCGACTTCACCGTTTTTGCCAACCTTGCCGCAAACCAGCGTTGCATATTGCGTCGGCAGCGTGCTCTCGCAGAAGACGCGACTGGCGCGTGCCACCATTTGCTCGAGCGGTAGATTAAGCGAGATCAGTGTGCGAAACATTGCCTGAAGGTGGGCCATCAGCATCGAAGCAGCGACACCTTTGCCCGACACGTCACCGACAACGAACATCCACGAACTGTCGTCGCCGTTGATCAGATCGCAATAATCACCACTGACCGCGCCCGCCGGTTGGTAATGATAAGCAACTTCCCACCCGTCAATACTCTTGTACGCCAGCGGCAATAATCCCGCCTGAATCTGCGCAGCTAACTCAAGATCCTCTTCCAGCGCGCGCTGTTCTTTTGCCGTTAGGTGATCTATGCAAAAACGCGTTAACGGATCCGCGATCAACCTTTCAGTTTCGACTGAGTCATGACAGACCTCACACAAGCCGTAAACGCCGACGTCCATGCGCTGCAAGGCGTCGTCCACTTCATGAAGCAGGCGAGTTAACTCGGCTGGGCGATGAAAACCGTGCGCTGCCGCCTCTAACTTCTCGCGCCGATCGACTAATTGTTTGCGCAGTACGGGCTCAATTGCGGTAGCCATTTCTTTGATTCCTTCCTGGTTCAGGCCGTCATGCTGGCGGGACGTGGAGCTCTCTGTAGTTGTACGGGAAGCCTGGGAGCGCAACAGATCTTCTGCAAGCGAGAACGATCATTTTGCATGACCGGATGGCCGGCCAGCCAGGTCCTCACTTCGCGGAAAATTCTGGCAGCGTGCGGGTCGCGCGGTTCAGTGATGCGATAGTGAATCCATTTACCGTCGCGTCGCGCGGACACCACTCCCGCGCGTTTCAAGTAAGCGAGATGTCGCGAAATCTTGGGTTGATTTATCTTTAAAACTTCGACAAAGAAGCACACGCAAACCTCGTCTTCGCCGATGAGATTGATCAGTCGCAAACGTGTTCTATCTGCCAGTGCTTTGAACAAAAAAGCGATGTTGTCTTCGGTGTTTGCCATGCGCGTTTTGGACGGTTTACCTGTAGTTAAGTACTACGATTTTGAGCTGCTGAGAGTTCCTTTTTAAAGCTGAATTTATCTGCATTTTCGCGTCTAAATTTACGCGGAAAAAGAGCGTAACTCTATCCGGATCTTGCGTTCGAATTCGAAGTGTTTTCAGCCGTTGCCTACCTTGTTACTGCGCCGTTCCAGCAGGATTGTGTCGCGCCACGCGCCCTTCATTTTGCCAATGCGTTCGCGGCGGCCAACTTCGCGAAAGCCACACGATTTGTGCAGGGCGAGACTGGCCACGTTTTCCGGAAAGATGCTCGCCTGAAGTGTCCAAATATTATTCGCTTCCGAGGCCGAAATGAGTTTTTCCAGCAACGCGCGTCCGACTCCTGTACCGCGTGCTCCATTTGCGACATAAACGCTGACCTCGGCCACGCCCACATAGACCGCTCGGGCAGAAACCCGACCCAGGGCCGCCCAACCAATCACTTTTTCGTCTGAAACAGCGACGATTCGCGGGGCAGGCAAATGAGCTGCGTTCCAATCCCCCCAGGCCGGTGACTCAGTCTCAAAAGTGGCCTGATCCGTGGCAATTCCTTCGAGATAAATAGCCCGAACCACCGGCCAATCGGCTTTGTCCAGAGATCTGATTTGAATTTCTTTCCGCACTTTGGAAAAATCTTATATATGCCTTGACAGATATATAGTTCCAGGCGTAAGCTGCTTCATATTCGCTTATACGAATATGAATATAGAAGAGGATGAAATGGAAAGCAAGCAAACAGTGCAGGCGCTGAAAGCACACTTGGCCTTGAACGTGCGAAACGTGGAGCAGAGTATCGAGTTCTACAAAAAGATGCTTGGTATTGAGCCAAGCAAGGTGCGGCCGGGCTACGCGAAATTCGACATGCAAAATCCGCCACTCAACCTCACTTTGAACGAAGCTTCGTTCGGCGAGCGCGGCGCGCTGTCGCATCTTGGCATTCAGGTTGGATCGACTGATGATGTCTTGCAGGTGCGTCAGGATTGGGCCGATCGGGGACTAAGCACGCGCGATGAAATGCAGACCAACTGCTGCTATGCAACGCAGGACAAAGCCTGGGTCCAGGATCCCGATGGCAACGAATGGGAAGTGTTCGTGGTCCTAAAAGACAATCTGCAATCAAGCAATCTTTGTTGCACGACAAGCGAGCCGCAAACGGTGAGCATTGGACGCGAGTAATGTCCGACAAGCTTCAGCTTGTCGAAACCACGACAAACTAAAAGTTTGTCGGACAAAAAAACCTGGACGTCAAAAACGTCCAGGCCTGGCTCGTGAAGAATAAGCGGCGCCTTACTGCGGGTTCTTGTTCTGCAACTCCTGCCGCTCCTTGATACGCTGTTCGAACTTCTCTTTGCGCTCCTGCTTCAACTGCTCGAGTTTGGTTTTCTGCTCCGCAGTTAAAACTCCTTCCATCTCAGCGCGAACCCTTCCATGCTCGCGCGCATTTCCTGACGCAGAGCTTTCGCGCGTACTTCATCATCGGCGGTGCCGGCGATCCTTTTTTCGCGCAGCTTAAACAGTTCTTCTCGCTGCGTCGTGGTGCCTTGCAAACGCCGCTGCATGATGGCGCGCGCCTGTTGGCGCTGGGCGTCGGTAAGATTTAATTCACGTATGAGGTGACCAATTCCTCCCCGGTGTCGCATTCCTTCATGGCGTCCTCTGCGCTCGCCGCGCTCAGCCAATCGCTCAGACCATCTCTTAAACTGTGCGCCGGCATCGGGGGATTGCGGCTGCGTTTGCTGCGCCACAGCAACCGTGCCAAACGCGAGGATGGCGCCTAAAATTATGATTAAGCTCTTTCGTGAGAACATTTCTTGTCAAACTCCCTCTTTAGTCAACGGTGGGCTTTCCCGATTCTTTTAGACGGTGCAACCGGGAAATAAGTCTGGAAAGATGCCGATTGACTTGCTAAGCGAGGCAGAGTACTTTATGACGTAAAGACAAAGACGGTTTGATCTATCACCGAACCTTGTCGATCCAGAGCCAAATCGTAAGATCTTTGTGAGTAGTAAAAACCTGAAGCGTCACGCTACAATACCGCGCCAATGGGTCTTCTCGAAAACATAAACTCTCCGGCGGATTTGCGTCGCCTGCCGGTTGAACAGTTGCAGCCGGTCGCAGATGAAATTCGGCAGTACATACTTGAGACCATGTCGCGCGTGGGTGGTCACACTGGCGCGTCACTTGGCGCCATCGAGCTCGCCGTCGCTCTGCATTACGCGTTCGATACGCCGCACGACCGCTTAGTTTGGGACGTGGGCCACCAGGCTTATGCTCATAAGATTCTTACCGGACGTCGCGAAGGTCTGCCGACAATCAAACAATATGGAGGCATCAGCGGCTTCCTGCGCCGCGACGAGTCGGAATACGACACATTTGGCGCGGGCCACGCTTCCACTTCGCTTTCGGCGGCGCTGGGCATGGCCATTGCGCGCGACAAGAAGGGCGAGGACCACCACGTTGTTGCCTTGATTGGTGATGCATCGCTCGCGGGCGGCATGGCGATGGAGGCAATCAATCAGGCAGGACATCTAAAGAGTCGTTTGATTGTTGTCCTTAATGACAACGAAATGTCCATTGCGCCCGCAGTTGGCGCATTGACTGGTTATCTCAACCGCATTCGTGGCGCTCACCAGTATCATCGTTTCAAAGAAGAAGTTGAAGAAAAGCTGCTAGCCATTCCTTCGGTAGGAGAGCGCTTGCATCACGCCGCCAAGACAGTCAAGGACGCGATTGCCGCAGCGGTTTTGCCGGGCGCGTTGGTGAATGAACTTGGCTTCAAATACATCGGCTACGTTGATGGTCACAACACGCGAGCCCTGGTGGCTGCGTTGCGCGAAGCGCAGCAGATTAAGGATGGACCAGTCATCGTTCATGCGCTGACGACAAAGGGCAAGGGCCATCCCCGGGCGGAAAATGATTACTACCGCTGGCACGCGACTGGTCCATTCGATTTGCAGAGCGGCGAAGCGATTAAGTCCAAGGCCGCCTCTCCTACCTACACAACAGTTTTTGGTAACACGCTGGCCGAACTGATGGGTCGTGACGAAAAAATTGTTGCGCTAACGGCGGCTATGCCTGATGGCACCGGCATTTGCACGGCCCTCGAACAGTTTCCCGATCGCTCTTTTGACGTCGGCATTGCGGAGCAGCATTGCGTGACGTTTGCCGCCGGCATGTCGTGTGAAGGCCTGAAACCAGTCTGCGCGATCTACTCGACATTCTTGCAACGCGGTTTTGACCAATTGATCCACGATGTCTGCATCCAAAATCTCAACGTGAAGTTTTGTTTAGATCGGGGCGGCGTGGCTGGTGGTGATGGGCCAACACATCACGGCCTTTTGGACATTGCCTATCTGCGTGGCGTTCCCAACATCGTGCTTATGGCGCCGAAAGACGAAGCCGAGATGCGCGACATGCTCTTCACGATGGTTGAGCATGTTGGACCAGCCGCCATGCGCTATCCGCGCGGCAGCGGCGTCGGCGTACCAATCGATGTCGAGCCTAAGTTGCTCGAGATAGGCAAGGGAGAAATATTGCGCGACGGCGGCGAGATTGCAATCGTCGCTTACGGCTCGATGGTCCATCCATCGTTGCAAGCCGCCGAGAATGAGTTGCTGGAAGAGAATGGACTGCAGGATAAAGTTCGGGTCGTGCGCATGGGAATTCCGGATCGCTTGGTGACCCATGGCGATCCCAAGTTGTTGCTGGCCAAGTATGGCCTCGACGCAGACGGTATCTACACGCGCGTGAAAGAAAGCATCGACGTGCTGGATGACCGTCGCGCAAAACCTCAAAAAATCGGACGATAAAGCCTTCAGAATCGCTCGAAGAATCCCGCACCCGTACCGCTCCGACAGACGGGCGCGTTGCTTTGGTGCACGATATCTTTACCTCTTTGACTCTCCCCAGTAAATTTCAAGAGCCATCAAGATAGTTAAGCACCGGGAGTAATCACATACACGTTCACTCACGGCGTTTGGCCCTGGTCTTGGCAAACTGTTTCTCGGCTCAAGCTCTTGAGAACTCATAACGTTTATTGGTTGAGGCATCTTATGTCTATGAACTCAAGTATCAAGAACCAGGAAAAGTTTGCCGCCGAAAGTGCTATTACTGAGCCGCATTTCGATGAAGAGGCGACTTTGCCATCTACGCGACCGGTGGTACCGCAGGAGCGAGTCGAATCGCAGGTCCGCACAAAAAGGCGTTTACTTCTGGCGGGGGCGACGACTTTGGCAGTCTTGTTGGGAGCCGTCGCCGCCCTTTTCCTCGCCCGCCTGTGCGAGGAATCCGCACCAGAAGCGACTTTCAGTTCCCAAACCGTAGCTGCTCAATCGAATCCAGGTTGGCAAGCGGAGAATGGAAGTTCGGCTCCGGCAGTTGCGGATGAGCCGGGAGCGCAACAATCCCACAACCTATCTGCAACTATCGAGCAAGGGGCTGCCAGCAAATTGGATTCTTCTCACAAAACTCTTGTGGTGCGACGTGAAGAGCGACGAGCGCGAAGGTTGGAGCGCGAGACATTAGCTGACGGGCGCAAGAGGAAAAAAGAGGCGCTGGAAGGCGTCTTTCGAACCAGTGAAATTTTCGAAGGGGCAGGCGGACGCCATTAAGAAAGTGTATCGCGTGTTTAGGAGAAGTCAGTACTTCGGATATTTAACTTATTGACTGATCTCGGGACGAGTGGCATTATTTCACGAGAGTTGATTCGCAATTTCTGCCCAGCGTTAATTCGCTTGCCCCGTTTGAACTCACGTACATTGTAATTTCCGGCACCCCGACGTTTTTCTCAATGGTTCAATCTTTCGCGCGGTGCGGCGCGAGGAAATGGTGAATTTTTATGAGCAAACAAGTGTTTCGTGAGCGGGAGTGTATTCATCGAGATGATGATGGCGCTGTGGGCGAGTTTTACAACGGGTCCTTCTACGTGCAGGCGTTGCAGCGCTTGCGTGTCGACAAGGCTGTAGAGATATCGGGGTTAGTCACTTCCTTTTTCTGGGCTGATGCTCCACACATTCTCGTCTGGCTTTGTCACGATTGCGCCGACCAACTTGGTTTAGCCGATACTCCTCGCGCGTTAACGCAAGCAGTACGGCGCCAGGCCTGACCGACTCATCAGGCTTCAATCGGTGCGAACCCGCTGGCGCACTATGGTTTAATGTGTGCCCGCAAAGTGAAGCACGAGCGCATAGACAAACTGCTTGTCGAACGTGGTCTGGCCGAATCGCGCACAAAGGCGCAGGCCCTCGTTATGGCTGGCGTACTGCTGGCTGACGAGCAACGCATCAATAAGCCTTCCGATTCAGTTTCCACTTACGCTGACATTCGCATCAAAGGTGGAGAAGATCTGATCTCACGTTACGTTGGCCGCGGCGGTATCAAACTGGATGCAGCGCTCCGTGAGTTTCAAATCAGTGTCAAGGGCTTGCATTGCCTGGATGTCGGGGCTTCTACACGCGGGTTCACCGACTGCCTGCTGCAACACGGAGCCCGGAAAGTCGTCGCGGTCGACGTGGGCCACAACCAACTGGATTGGCGATTGCGCACTGACGCCCGCGTGGAAGTCAGGGAAGGCTTCAATGCTCGTTACCTCAAACCGGATGACTTCCAGAAAAAGTTTGATCTCGCCATAATGGATGTCTCGTTTATTTCCGCAACCAAAATCATGCCGGCGATTAGGTTGAAGAAGCTTATCTGGCCAGCGGTTTTGGTTCGGCCATACTGGATTTTGCTGGAAGAGAATGGACTGCAGGATAAAGTTCGCGTGGCGCGCATGGGCATTCCGGATCGGCTTGTAACGCATGGTGATCCTAAACTTCTGCTCGCTAAATATGGTTTAGACGCCGACGGCATTTACATGCGCGTGAAGGAGAGCATCGATGTGTTGGATGATCGCCGCACCAAGCCGCAAAAAGTCGGGCGATAGTTTTTCGCCACTCTCAAAAATTACTCGCGCCCGTACTGCTGAGACAGACGGGCGCGTTGTTTTAATGCACGATATCGTCGCTGGCGCTGTAGACATATCGCGTCAACAGCTGCTGCGTTTCAGCTTTTACAAGGACTTAACTGCGAGCGAGTTTGCCTCCTGTTTTTTGGCCTTCATCTTGCTAACTAATTGAGGCCCGGCAAAGCGATTGAGTCATAACGTCCAGCATGCAAGGATTTTGGAATAGTATGGAAACAGAAACAACGAACGTGGAAAGCAATTCTGAAGTACTGGCTGAACCCCACTTTGACGACGAGGCGACTGTGCTTTCGGCGCGGCGAGTCGTGCCGCTTGACGAAGTTTCGTCTTATGGCTCGCAAGCAACGTCGCACTTCGCTCGCGGGTGGATGTTTGCCGCAACTGTCGTTGGCGCACTGCTGTTCGGAGTTGTTGCCAGCGCGGCTTACTACTCGTACCTCAATCGAGAAGCTGCGCACCCGGTTGTCAACATGGAGAACATCGCGTCCGGTGCTGACGGGATGTCTACATTATCTGCTGCCAACGATGCGTCTCCATCTGTGAACGCGCCTAAAGTCAACAACACGCCGCCGGCGGATGCGAATGCTGAAGTCACTTTAGACGAAGAACAGTCCTCCGCGTCTCAACCTGCAGTTTCTTCGAAGAGACCGGTTGCGCGACGTGTAGATGTTCTAACTTTTCCGTCAACTCGCGAAGAACGAAAAGCTGCCCGCCGTCAGGCTAAAGCGCAAAAGAAGGAGCTGGAGCGCGAAAGCCGCGACCGCAATCTGATGCGCATCCGAGAGATTTTCGAAGGCCCACAAAAACCTTAACAAGCAGTAAACTGTCGGGCGTGAAACCCGAGCGTCCTGAGCGAATCGACAAGTTGCTGGTGCAGCGCGGTCTCGCCGAATCGCGCGCCAAGGCGCAGGCGATGGTAATGGCCGGCATCGTGCTGGTTAATGAGCAGCGCGTTGACAAATCTTCGGACGCAATTCCTGGCGATGCAGCGATCAGAATAAAAGGCGGCGACGATCCAACCTCGCGCTACGTTGGGCGTGGCGGATTGAAACTCGAAGCTGCTTTGCGTGAATTTCAAATAGATGTCGCTGGCCTCCATTGTCTCGATGTCGGGGCTTCCACGGGAGGCTTTACCGATTGTCTGTTGCAACACGGCGCGGGTCGGGTTGTTTCCATCGACGTTGGCCACAACCAAATTGATTGGCGCTTACGAACTGACAGCCGGGTCGAGGTGCGAGAAGGTATCAATGCGCGCTACCTGAAACCTGCCGACTTCGAAACAGAGTTCGACCTGATCGTGATGGATGTTTCGTTCATCTCGGCCACCAGGATACTTCCTGCCTTAATTCCACTTTTGAAAGTTGACAGTCGTTTGATTCTACTAATCAAGCCTCAGTTTGAAGTTGGCCGCGGCGAAGTAGGCAAGGGAGGCATTGTCCGCGATCCACAACAGCACGCGCGCGTTATTGAAGAAGTAAACAAAGCGGCTAAAGAACTTGGCCTTGCCGCGCGCAAAGTAATTGAGTCTCCGCTGCGCGGCACGGATGGTAATCTGGAATTTCTAGCGCTTTACGAAAGTGGACATGACTAAACCGTTGCCGTGAATTCATGACTAAACCGTTGCCGTGAATTGCGCTTGCAGTTACCATGGCGACCGTTTTCCTATTCCCTTCTACTTCCGCTTCTCTAACGGGATTGGTGTGCCAGACACAATGACGAACTCAATAAAACGGGTCGGTATAGTTCTGAAGCCGCATCAACCGGATGCACTGAAAACGATGTGCGAACTTGCTGCCTGGCTGGCGGCGCGCGACCTCACGCTCGTTGGCGGCCCCGAAATTGAGCGCGATGCAATTGCCAAACAGACAGACTGCACCGTAGCTGAAGTCGAACCTGAAAAGCTCGCTGCGAATGTGGATCTTGTGCTCGTGCTGGGCGGCGATGGCACCATGATTTCGACCTCGCGCATGATTGGCGACACCGAAGTGCCGGTGCTGGGTATTAACTATGGCGGGCTTGGATACCTGGCTGAATTTCGTATTGAAGAGCTGTACGACGCATTGGAGTCAATCCTTTCCGGCAATTATCGTTTGGACAAGCGCGTGATGCTTGCCGTCGAGCTGGACGGCGCGGAAGAGGCGACGCGCAATCGCGTGCTAAATGACGTGGTCATCAACAAGTCGGCGCTGGCGCGCATCATCGAGATTGAAGCCTATCTGAACGGACAGTTTGTGAATTCGTTTCGTGCCGATGGTTTGATTGTTTCCACGCCGACCGGTTCAACCGCCTACAATCTGTCCGCCGGTGGGCCAGTTATTTTTCCTTCCATGAATGCGGTTGTCATCACTCCGATTTGTCCTTTCACTCTTTCTAATCGACCTATCGTTGTTCCCGACGACGCTATTATCGAGCTGTGTCTGAAAACTGATAAAGAAGACGTCGCGCTCACGCTCGACGGGCAGGTGGGCTTTCCCTTGAAGGTCGACGATCGAGTAGTCATTCGCAAGAGCAAGACCACCTTTAATCTGGTGCAGCCAATGAACAGAAACTATTTCGACGTGCTGCGGGACAAGTTGCGTTGGGGGCGATGAAAGCAGTTCCGAGTTTCGAGTTCCGAGTTCCGAGTTCAGGAAAAGCGAATCAAGCTGGATCAATGGAGTCGGGCAGGTGTGGATTCAAGTGCTGACCAATACGACAAGGTAAAACGCCGAGCATTCACAAAAATGGGACGCAGAAGATGAAACTCGAAACTCGAAACTCGAAACTCAAAACTGGCGCCCGTCCCTGGTATAAACCTTCACTCACTACGCAGATTTTGATTGGACTGCTCGTGGGCGGGCTGCTCGGATATGTCAGCCCTGATTGGGGCAACCGCGTCTATTTTCTTCGCGACATCTTTCTCAACTTGATCAAATCGATCATTGCGCCGCTGATCTTCGCGACGCTGGTCGTGGGAATAGCCGGTGGCGGGGACTTGAAAAAAGTCGGGCGCATGGGTCTGAAGGCGCTGCTCTATTTTGAGATTGTTACTACGATCGCGCTTTTCATCGGCCTGGGCATCGTAAATCTCACCAAGCCAGGTTACGGCGTTGCGCTTACGGCCGCACATGACATCAGCCAGTTACAACAAACGCATCCACAGGGTTTTCGCGACATGCTGGTCCATATCTTCCCCTCGAGCGTGCTGGACGCGATGGTTCGTGGCGATGTGCTGCAGATCGTAGCCTTTTCGGCTCTGTTTGCAGTGGCCGTCTCGGCTATGGGCAAAACGGCCGCACCAATCCTGCGCGGCTGCGAAGCGTTGTCACAGGTGATGTTCAAATTCACCGGTTACGTGATGATGTTTGCGCCCATCGGGGTGGGGGCAGCGATGGCCCACACGATTGCGACCAACGGCCTGGGCGTGCTGGTGAACCTCGGAAAATTGATTGGGTCGCTTTATCTTGCTCTTTTAGTGCTGGTCGTTTTTGTCTTTGGCGCAGTGATGATTATTGCGCGCGTGCCCATCAAGCAGTTTTTAAAGGCCGTGCGCGAACCGTTCACCATTGCGTTTGCGACGACCAGTAGCGAGTCCGCTTTGCCAAAGGCAATGGAAGTGATGGAGCGGTTTGGAGTGCCGCGGCGCATTGTAGGTTTTGTAATGCCCACCGGCTACAGCTTCAATCTCGACGGCACAACTCTCTACCTGGCGATGGCCTCGGTGTTTGTGGCACAGGCTGCCGAAGCAACCACGGGCCAGCACCTCAGTTTTGGGCGGCAGATTGTGATGATGTTGACTTTGATGATCACTTCCAAAGGCGTGGCCGGCGTGCCACGTGCAGCGCTTGTAATCTTGCTGGCCACGCTCAATAACTTCTTGCCGAATGGTCTGGGCGCAATCGGCGTTGCCGTGATCTTCGGAGTGGACGAGTTGATGGACATGGGCCGCACTTCCGTGAATGTTTTGGGAAACTGTTTGGCTACTGTGGTGGTCGCGCGTTGGGAAGGTGAGTTTGACGACAAACGCGCGCGCGTTTTTGGTACGCCCGAGGAAGCTCGGTTGGATTTGCGTGAAGGCGAAGTGGCGTTTGCAGATGCAGTCGCCGAAGGCTGATTCGCAATCGGGAACCTGACACGAAATGGTTTTTCCACTTTACGACGACAACAGCGATCGCACTACGACGCCGATCGTCAATTACATTCTGATTGCCGTCAACATTCTGGTGTTTGTGTTTTTGCAGCAGTTGGGCACAAACGACAAATTCACTTACGCCTTTTCGACTGTGCCGCAGGAGATCATCACCGGTCGCGACGTACGCACTCCCGATCGCCTGGTTGAGGAACCAGTCAGCGGACAACAGCTTTTGATTCCGGGTTTGCAGCCGACACCATTCTCCGTTTACCTGACGTTGATTTTTTCGATGTTCATGCACGGCGGCATTGCCCACATCGCCGGCAACATGCTGTTTCTCTGGATTTTTGGCGACAATGTAGAAGACCGCATGGGCCACCTGAGATATCTAATCTTTTACCTGCTGACTGGTGTGCTGGCGTCGCTGGCCCATGTGTTGATCACGGTCATGTTTGCTGCGGACCCCAGTAGTTTGCTGGTTCCGAGTTTGGGAGCTTCTGGCGCAATTTCCGGGGTGCTCGGTGGCTACCTGGTCCTTCATCCGAAACGCAGAGTGACGGTAATCCTGTTTCGTTTTCTCACCGATGTGCCCGCCTATGTAGCGGTCGGCATTTGGTTCGCCTTTCAACTTATCAGCGGTCTTGGCGTTTTGGGCGACAGCTCTCAACAGGGCGCGGAAATACACCGACCTACGCTTAGCCCGAATTTGAAATACCTGTTCGTTTAGATCTTGCCGGCTGAATTGCAGCAGGTCCCCGCCTCAGTTAAGATCAGCTTTCCCTTTTCAGGAGCAAATCATGGCAACTAAGGAAAGCGCGATCGCGCCGGTTAATCAACAGGGTCTCGACATCAAATCGACTCCGCGCGAGGAGATGGAACTTTATCCGCTCGATACCTTCGCGTACGAGTTTCCCGGCAAAGAAATAAAAATCGATTTTGAAATCACTGAATTCACGGCCATCTGCCCCTTCTCTGACTTTCCGGATTTCGCGACCATCCGTCTCCAGTATGTTCCCAACGAACGCTGCGTTGAGTTGAAGAGTCTGAAGCTCTACATCAATTCGTTTCGCAACGTGAAGATCTTTCACGAGCACGTCATTAATGTGATCCTCGAGGACTTTGTACACGCGTGCGATCCGTTGAGCGTGGAGATTGAAGGCGACTTTCACGTGCGCGGAAATATCAAGACGGTGGTGCGCGCGAGCTTTAAGAACAGTAAGCGGTAAGCGGTAAGCGGTGAGCAGTAAGCGGTGAGCAGTAAGCAGTAAGCAGTAAGCAGTGAGCAGTAAGCGGTGAGCAGTGAGCAGCACAATCGAGACAGATGGTTATCGTTCTGCTTACTGCTTACCGCTCACTAATTGATGGCATGACTTTCACAACCGTCTCCATCATCGCCGGCATTATTCTGCTGGCGATTTTCTTTCTGATTGCCCGGCTGGCTATCCGCTGGGCCGTGCGCCTGACAATCGTTGGCGTAATCCTGGTGGCGTTGATTGGCGTCGGCGTCTTCTGGTGGTGGGGCAACCGGCTCGCTTCGCCGACGCCAGGGTCAAATCAGCAACGCACCGCCCCAGCCAAACGTACTCCTTCTCGCTGAGCATAAATGGGAAAAACAGATACCGATGACGAGGCTGACGTTTTTGTCGCGGAAGGCGCGCCGCTCAAATCGAGCGGCGGCGTCATCGGCCTGTGGTCTCGTTATCGACTGCTGCCCCGCAATGTCTTTGCTATCAGTCTCGTCAGTCTGCTAAACGACGCCTCCAGCGAGATCATTTATCCACTGCTGCCAATCTTTCTGTCGTTAACTCTCGGCGCTTCACCCGGAGTTGTGGGACTGATTGAAGGAGCAGCGGAATCAATCTCGAGTTTGCTGAAGCTCTTTGCCGGCTATTTCAGCGATCGCCAGGGCAAGCGGAAAAGCTTTGTCGTTTTCGGATATGTCTTATCGAGCTTCGTGCGACCGGTGCTGGCATTTGCAGTGAACTGGTACGAAGTGCTCGCAATTCGCTTGAGCGATCGCGTGGGCAAGGGAATTCGCAGCGCGCCGCGCGATGCGATGATCGCGGACACAGTGCGTGTAGAAGAACGCGGCCTGGCATTCGGATTTCACCGTGCCATGGACCACACCGGCGCCGTCGCCGGACCGTTGCTTGGTTACCTGCTCGTCTTGCTGTTCGCGGTTGATCGCAACTTGCCGACTGCCGGAGAGTTTAAGAAGATATTTCTCGCGGCTTCAATTCCAGCGATGGCCGCAGTGGCAGTGGCGGCGTTTTACGTTCGTGAAGTCAAACACAAGCGCCGAGCAGAAGATGTGGTGATGCCGGCTCCAGCAAAGCTTTCACTGCAAGGCTTCGACTCCAATTTCAAACGTTTTCTGTTTATAGTCGCGCTCTTCACGCTGTCCAATTCGTCCGATGCTTTTCTGTTGTTGCGCGCGCGCATGGCCGGCGTTTCCGTAGTCGCGATTCCGCTGCTGTGGGCCACGCTCCACGTCAGCAAAGTCGTTAGCTCGCTTTTCGGCGGCGACCTGTCCGACCGGCTTGGTCGGCGCCGCTTAATAGTTTCCGGATGGATTCTTTACGCGGCGGTCTACGCAGGATTTGCTTTCGTGTCCAACGCACTGTCGGTATGGATACTGTTTATCATCTATGGCATTTATTTTGGTTTCGCGGAAGGCGCCGAGAAGGCGCTGGTCGCGGATCTGGTGCCGCCGGAAAAACGCGGCACGGCTTTCGGCCTCTACAATCTTGCGTTTGGCATTACTGTGTTGCCGGCATCGCTGTTGATGGGCGCTTTGTGGGATTGGCGCGGGCCGCAGACAGCTTTTATCGTTAGCGCGTTACTGGGTTCCACGGCGGCCTTGTTGCTACTGCTGCTCGTAAAAACGCGACCGAATGCGCATCACGAGGTTTTGGGTTAACATAGCTGCCGCGCTCTTGTAGTGAAAAGCGACGATTTAAGGCCCTTTTACTGGCTAACGAGGCCTGGCTCTGCAGAATTCCGAACACTGAAACCGCAAATCTTTATGCAGTTTTCCTCTATCGAAGACGCCATTGCTGAGATAAGCGAAGGGCGCATGGTGATCATCGTCGACGATGAGGATCGCGAAAACGAAGGCGACCTCGTTTGCGCTGCCGAAAAAGCAACGCCGGAGATCGTCAACTTCATGGCGCGACACGCGCGTGGCCTGATCTGCCTGCCGCTAACCGAAGAGCGCTGCGATGAGTTGCACTTGACGACGCAGGTCGCGGACAACACGTCATACCTTGGAACGGCGTTCACCGTTTCCATCGACGCGCGCAAAGGAATAACTACGGGAATCTCCGTCGCGGACAGGGCCACTACCATTCAGGCTGCTGTCGATCCGCAAACTCGACCCCAGGATTTGGCGCGACCGGGCCATGTGTTTCCGTTGCGCGCGAAAAAAGGCGGCGTACTTGTTCGTCCGGGCCAGACGGAAGCGAGCGTTGACATCGCGCGCATGGCCGGACTCTATCCTGCCGGCGTCATCTGCGAAATCATGAATGAAGACGGCACCATGTCGCGGTTGCCGGAGCTTACAGAGTTTGCGGCGCGTCATCATCTGAAAATGATCACTGTTGCCGATCTGGTGCGTTATCGCATCAGCAAAGAGACATTAGTGAAACGAGCGGTGGAAAGTGATCTGCCGACGGTTTATGGCCGGTTCAGAGCAATCGCTTTCGAAAATGTCATCAATGGCGACGTGCATCTGGCAATGGTAATGGGAAACGTGAGGACCGACGAGCCTGTCCTCGTGCGAGTGCACACTGAGAACGTTACCTGCGACATGTTTGGTTCACTGATTGACGACACCGGTTTTCAGTTGCACGCCGCGCTGGAAAAAATTGCGGCCGCCGGGCGAGGCGTGGTTCTTTATCTGCGCCAGCGAGAACACAGTCTCGATCTGGTAAATCAATTGCGCACCTACGCGGTCATGCAGGAACGCAACGTCGGCAAGCGTGAGGCAAGCCTGGAAACGGGTTATGGCGCGGACCGAGACTACGGCGTGGGTGCGCAAATACTTCATGACCTGGGCCTGCGTCGTATACTATTGCTGACGAATCATCCCCCCAAAGTAGCAGCTCTGGAAGGTTTTGCGCTCGAAGTGGTTGGCAACATCCCCCTGGGTCAACCGGCGCATCTGAAGGACGCGGAGAACAAAGAGCAACTCATCTGAGTCTGCTCGTCATCGGTGACAGCGGGAACCCAGGTTCTCCGGGGAACTTTCTTTGCTGCGGACAGCTTCTTTTTAGCTTTTCGGGATTCCCTCTCCCATTATTATTACTTTCAGTCCACAATAGCGGCTGCCTATGAGTGTAGACGATCGCGATAAGAAGTCTGACAGAGATTCGTCTCGGTCTCCGAGCGAAAGGGAGTCGATCAAAGACGCGCTCCAGTCAGACACTGACGAACCATTGCCGCCTGCCGCGGAAGTAATCGCCAACCGCGACGCGCAGAGTCCTCATCCAGTAACTCCGCAAGGCCGCCGCCGGCGTTTTCTGAATCGGCGCAATCTGGTGATTGCCACGATCGCCGCAGCCGCCGGCGTTGTTGCGCTCATTTTATTGATCCTAATTGTTTACCGGCTCGGATATGTTGACCGGTATGTCGCGGGGCAAATCAAAGACACTTTCGCGAAGTACGGTATCCGCGCAGAGATCAAAGATTTTCATACTACCTTCCCGCCGCAAACTGTCGAGATGTTGGGCGTGGAACTCTACGACAGCCAAACCGGAGACAAGCTGGGGAAAATTGATCGCCTGCTCGCAACAATCCGCATCGAAGACCTTTACGCACTGAATTCTCAGCGCAATATCACCCTAAAAGATCTAAAAATTGAAGGACTCGAGACGTGGGTCACTTTCGATGAGCAAGGCCGCTCAAATTTTCGCAATATCCATATCCCACCGCCCGAGACAAACCGGCGCATCTTGCTTGCGTATACTGCTGCGAATATCGAAATCAAAAGCGGAATCATTCACTACGGCGATGCGCGTCATGAGATCTCCGGCGAAGCGCGAAACCTGCAAGCGTTAATTCTGCCGAAAGATCCCAACGTGGCCCCCGAAATCGGGCTGCATCCGGTGACGGTGTCCTTCTCGAATTCCACGTTTACCTACGACGGCCGTCCAGTAAACAACATCGACATTCAGGCGCGACTTAAAGCAAATGAAACTCGAGTTGAGATTCAGGAGTTGGTGGTGCGCTCGCCGGTAGCCGAAGCGCACCTGAGCGGAACGATGGACGACTGGCGCGCGCTTAGTTACCAAATGAATATCACGTCGACAGTTGATCTTACTCAGCTTTCGGACGTGCTTCAGTCTGGTACCACACTGCGCGGCACGGGCAATTTTGCCGGCGTGGTTTCCGGCCGCGGCGATCAGTACAAAGTTGACGGCAGCATCAAGTCAGACTCGTTGGCAGCCGATGGCATGCGCTTGCAGGGATTAACTGTTAACGCGAACGGCACCGGCCAGGGCAAGAGTTACAACATCAACGGTCGCGCCGTAGCATCGCTTCTCAGTGCCGGCGATTTTCAACTGAACAACGTGCAATTGGTGGGCGGCGTGATGGGAACTGGCTCGGACTTTCGCTGGCTCGGCGAATTGCGCGCGGCTGCTGAACGAAGCTACGGCACCACTATCACCGGCTTGATAATGCAGGACGCGCGCGCGGAGATGAACAATGGCGTGCTGACTGCATCTTCGCGACAGTTTATTGCCAACAGTCTTACCTCATCGAGCGCGCGGGCCAATGGAATCAACGCGTCCGATCTGCGTCTGCGTAGTGAAAACAAAGTCACTACGGCAAGTGTCGCCAAAGTAAAAGCAGGAACAATCACGGCGTCTGGCACGAAAGTCAACGGAGTGACGGCGAACAATTTGGACATCGTTAGCCGCGACGGTGTGACCAGCGTGGTCGTCAAAGGTGTGCAGGTGGGAAGCACAACCGCCGCTGGAGCAGAGATTGGCAGTATCAACATTGCGGGCGCGCGGCTTTCGATTCGCGGCGGACGAATTGAAGGATCAACCGCTGACATCAACGCCGGCACGGTAAAACTGGCGGATGGCCAAATGGAAAATGTGAAGCTGGCAAAACCCATTTTCGTAGTTGAACCATCCGGTCGTTATCGAGCCAGCGCAGACTTGAGCATCGGTGGCGGCGTGTTGGGTCAGATGAACATGGGCCAGGCGACTGCCAAATTGGTAGCAACCAGCAGTGAGATTCAACTCAACAACTTCACCGCCGACATTTTTCAGGGCAAGGCAAATGGGAACGCGCGCATAGCGATTGTGAAGGGGGCATCATCGCATATCGCCGCCACGTTTACTGACGTTGAAGTTTCTGGTCCATTCACCGCTTTTGCGGGCGCCGCTGTTCCGCTGGCGGGGAAAGCTACGGGGCAGGTTGATCTGACTTTCCCAGGCACGGACTTCAAACAAGCCACTGGAACGCTGACGACCAGATTCACTGCGGAGAGCGTTACAGCCGACAGCGGGCGCGTGCCTCTTTCCGGCGTCGTAGCGCTGCGCGCCAATCGCGGCTTGTTTCAAATCGATCAGGTCGATTTGCAAACAACCGCCACCAAACTAAAGGCGACCGGACAGTTTTCATTTAGCGGCGATTCAAATCTTAATGTCGATCTGAATTCATCTGACGCGGCGGAGTTGCGGGCAGTCTTGATTTCGTCGGGCTTGCTGCCGGAGGTTGAAGAGCAGATGCGCAGTTATGGCATTGACCTTGGCGGGCAGTTGGCTTTCAACGGCAAAGTTACCGGCCGTCTAAGCACACCCGACTTGGATGGTCAGGTTTCGTTGGGCTCACTGCTGATCAATGGCAACGATTTAGGTTCGTTATCAGCGGCGCTGCGAATGACGGCTGCGGAGCTGCGAATAGATAACGGCCGCCTCACTGAGCGTGACGGTGGCGGCATGCAGTTTACCCTTAATGCGCCGCGCACCGGCGCAAACAACACCACGTTTGAAGCGACGCTTGATCGGGTCAACGCCGGCAACTTGATTGCCGCGCTGCCGCTTAGCAAGTCGACGCGCGCGCAGTTTGCCGACACGCAGGCTGACGCTTCGGGCCAGATCAAGATCACGGGCATACCCAACGCAATGAGTGGCAGCGCTGATTTGCGTTTTGGTCCCGGCCGGCTTGCGGGCGAACCGCTCGAGGCACTAGTCGCGCGGGCTACTTTCAGCGGCTCGAAAGTCAGTATTGAAAACATCGATGCGCGCTTGACTGCCGGACACATTGTTGCCAATGGCAGCTATGACACGACTACCAAAGCTTTCGATCTTCAGGGTCGTGCCGAAGGTGTGCAGTTAAACCGACTGCTGGCACTAACAAATCGGCCCGGCCTGGAAAATGTTACCGGCACGGCAGACTTTAGCGCTCACGTCATTGGCAACCTTGCGGAGTCGGATTTTTCTGCTTACCAAATTACTTTCGATGGTGTCGGCAAAGACGTCGTCATCAACGGCCGTCCGTCCGGTACGCTCGCGCTGGTGGGCAGAACGGAGAACAAGCAACTTAACATCACGCTCACCACCGGACTGTTTGGTCCATCACAGGTGATTGCGGCGCAAGTCAACCTCGGTAGCGAAAAACTCGCAGCGAACATAGAGACCACGTTGAATAACGCTGACCTCACCGGCTTGCTGAAAATGGTGTTGCCGCAAACGGACGTCAAACTCACCGGCCGTGCCAGCGGCACGCTCAAGGCAAGCGGCAACCTGCTGGATGAAGATGGATATTTCTCGAAGAACGGATTGCACGGCACTCTCAATCTTTCCGAGTTGAGTTTCCGCGTTGAAGATGTGCAGCTCAATGCCACCTCGCCTTTGATTGTGCAGTTTTCGCCCAGCGAAGTTACTTTTGAGAAAACGCAGTTCACGGGACCAGGCACGAATGTCACGCTCGGCGGCATCCTGGCGGTCGGATCCGGCGGCAGACAGAGCATGACCGTTGACGGCCAACTCAACTTGAGAGCGCTGAATGGTCTCTCACCCGATTTCTTTTCTTCAGGCTCGGCGGATGTTGCGATGCGCGTTACGGGAAGTTACGAAAGCCCGCGACTAAACGGTACTGCTTCCGTCAGCGGCGGTTCTATCTCTTTGTTGCTCGGCAACGAGCGCTGGACCATCTCCAATCTAAAATCGCTTGTAAGGTTTACGTCCAATCAGGCGCAGATTGATTCGCTGACAGGCACGATGGGCGGCGGTCGCGTCAGCATCAACGGCGGCGCGCTGCTCGACGGACTGGCGGTCTCTCGTTTCTTGTTTAATATTCACGGCGACGAAGTGACCGTTCCGTTTCCTGAAAACTTCCGCACCACTGCCGATCTCGATCTGGAAATTAGAGGGTCCGCGCGCGAACAACTTATTGGCGGCATAGTTAACGTAAGACGCACCGAATATACCCAGGATATCGAACTCGCGGATCTAATAAATTTCCGCCGACAGGAATCGATCGAAGAAGGGGGCGAGCTTGAGCTGACGCGCGCGGCTTTGTTCAGCGACCTGCGCGTGGAAGGTCGCAACGCGTTGGTAGTGCGAAATAATCTGGCGGATCTCACCGGTTCAGTGTCGTTGCAGGTCAATGGGCCGGTAAAGGATCCGGTAATTTCCGGTCGAATCACCGCCACCAGCGGCACCTTAAACTTCCGCAACGATCGTTACGAAATCACGCGCGCGTTGATGGACCTGCCGCCGCAACGAGGCGCCGATCCCATTATCAACATTCAGGGCGAGTCGCAGATTCGCGGCTATCGCGTAACCGTTGGTCTTAACGGGCCGCTTTCCCAACCGCAGGCCATCGTTGGTTCCGAACCGGCGTTACCACAGGCGGATGTCGTTTCGCTGATCACGACGGGTCAGCTTTCCAGCGGCGACACCAGCACCTCCATCCTTTCGCAATCGGGACTGGGAACCGCGACCAGCTTGTTGACTGACGCGCTGATCAATGCGCCCGCGCAACGCGCAACCAGTCGCATTTTTGGCTTAAGCCGTTTCGAGATCAATCCGGTGATCGGCAACAGCGGCTCGACTCCGGCTGCTCGCCTGACGGTAGGAAAGAGAATCAACAAAGACCTGTCGGTGACCTATTCGACGAACGTTACTTCCGATCCCAATCAGATATTAGCCGTCGAATATCGCCTCTCGGACCGTCTGTTTTTCATTGCGCAGTATGAACAAGCATCTACACGAAAGCTGACTGCGCGCAACAACAACTTTAGTTTCGAGATTAGATTCAGGCGGCGGTTTTAGGGATGGGCCTGTCAAAAAAGCCGATTCAAGTTGGGAAACCTCAGGGTTGGGAAGGGCGGCTTGCCCCCGCCAACATTGAGCGGCATTCAACGAGCCGGGGTAAACCACCCTTCCTAACCTGCAAAGCTGGGAATGTTGGAAGCTGCAGGCAAAATGCACCCCGCCGAAACGGGATTGGTTTCGCAGCGCTGTTGTTGATTGCGATATTGCTTGTCAGTTCTATCAATGCAAGTGCTAGATCAATTCTGGACGAATACGAAGGACGGGCGATCACCTCGATTGAGATCACCTTTGAAGGCTCGCCTTCCGACCCGGCGGCTGAAGCCGAATTCCTTTCAATCATCAAAATCCTTCCGAACACGCAGTTTTCAGCCGTGGCTGTGCGTGATTCGCTCCAGGCTTTGTTCGATTCGGAAAGAGTCGCAAACGCGCGCGTGGTAGTGTTCGACGCGGGGGCAAGCAACAGCGGACCGATCCGCGTCCGTTTCGTGATACAGCGTCAAGTGCAGATTGGCGACGTCAAATTTGAAATTGCAACGGCCATGGGCGTGCCGATCACACAGGATGAATTGCGCGCACGCCTAAATCTCAGTCAACCAGGCACGCGTCTTTCGAAACAGATTGTCAGTCGCAACGCCGACGAGCTTCAGGCCTATTTACGCGATCGCGGCTATTTCAACGCTACAGTTGAAGCGGCAGAAGAATTGGATACTGCGGGAACGCGCGCGACAGTTACCTATCGCATTGTGCCCGGTGAGCAGGCTAAGGTCGCTGCTTTCAACATCGATATCAAAGGCTTTGATGCAACGGCGGTTAAGCCAACACTGGTCCTGCAACCCGGCGCTGCTTTCACGCGCGACGCGCTGGGACAGGATGTGACGAAAATTCGCCAGGCGATGATTAATCGAGAGTACCTGGCGCCAATACTCGACGATGCGCGCGTCGAACGCGACACTGATAAGAACCAGATCACGATCAGCATTAAGGGCGCGGTTGGTCCAAAGGTCACCGTCATCGTGCCGGATTATCCGATGAGCGAGAAAGCGGCGCGCGATCTGCTGCCGGTGAAACGCGAAGGCAACATCGATCAGTCGGCGATTGTCGAAGGCGCGCGCCGCATCAGAAACAAACTTCAAGAGCAGGGGTATTTCTTTACGGAAGTAACTCCAGTTTGCACTGTCACACCGGCCGTTCCAGAGTTAGGGGTCAATGGCGCTGCTGAAACCTGCGAGACGCTGAATCCCGAGGCACTCAGCGGGCACATTCTGGAGATACGTTACGACATCGAGCGCGGACGCCGCTTCAAACTCACGGACATTCGCATCACCGGCACCAACAAACTCACTTACCAGGACATCGCGGCTGATCTCAGAACGCAGAAAGCGAGCGCGCTGGGCTTGATTCCATTTGTGGGATACGGTCGCGGCTACACCAGTCTGACGCTTTTAGAGCAGGACCGGCGCACTGTGGAAGCCTACATGCGCGATCTTGGCTATCGTCACGCTCATGCGGACGTGCTGCAGGGCGTTTCTCTTAACGGTGACAACCTGATCATCACATTCCAGGTCAATGAAGGAGCGCTAACGCGCATCGCAGGCGTCGAAGTTCGCGGCAACAAGATTTATACCGATCAGCGACTGCTGGATGAATTGAGAATCGTCACTGGCTCGCCTTACTCGCGCACGCAAGCGAGGTCAGATGGCGATCGGCTACTGGCGCTCTACGCGCGTGAAGGTTATGTCAACGCGCAGATGGAATATTCCATCGTCGAACTGCCCTTAAAGGATGGTGACGAACAAGTGCGGCTGGTTTATTCGATCATGAACGAGGGTGATAAGGTCTACGTCAACCGGATCATTGTTAATGGCGTAACCGGCGACGCCAAAACGCAACGCACCAAGCGAGATGCCATCGCGCGCGTGATACCGCTCTATGAGGGAGACGTTCTGCGCGCCGATCTTATCGCCGAAAGCGAACGGGAGTTGTATCTGACCGACGCGTACCGGCAGGTGATCATTCGCACTGAACCAGCCGGTGAAACTGTGTCTGGATTCAAACGCCGCGACGTGATCATCGACGTGGAAGAAAAGAAACCGCGCGTGATGGATTATGGTGGCGGCTTTTCGAGCGACACGGGCCCGCTCGGCCTGCTGGAAATCAGCAACGTAAATTTGATGAACAAGCTGCGCCAGGGAGCAATACGCCTGCGGGTCAGCAGCCAGCAACAGCGGCTTAGGTTTGAGTATCTCGATCCACGTTTCGCGCGCTACGGACAAAAACATTTTGCGCCGCTCGCGATTTCAGTTGAGTATCAGCGCGATTCCACGGTGACGCGATTTTTCCGTTCCGCAATTGACCGCGGGACTATGGGCATCGTGCAACGGCTCGATGCAAAAGGAAATCCGCTTGATGAGTTTGGCGTCAAGGTCAAGCAACCGACAATCAATCGTTTCACAGCAACGATCGAAACCCAGCGTGTGCTTAGTCAGAAAACGCGCTCGATTGTTTTTGCTCGCTATAGTTATGAAGACGTTCGGCTCTTCAATATTCAGAGCCTGCTGGTTAAGCCAATCCTGCAACCTGATCGCGCGGTCCGCCTGTCTCGCTTTGGCGCTTCGTTTGTGCGTGACACGCGCGAAAGATGCGAGCGGGGCTTGTTGGGAACCGTTCGCAATCCGGATGAGGAAACAGGGGCGCCCGGCGAAATCTGCCGCTACAATCAGTTGGACGCAACCCGCGGCAGTTTCTTTAACGTTGATTACGCCATCGCACTGAGACAACTGGGTGGCAGTCTTTCCTTTGGCCGCCTGCAGGCCACTTATCGCACTTATTACAAGGTCAATGCTTTTCGCGGAACTGTATTCGCCGGCAACGCAACACTCGGCCTGGCAAATCTTTTCAATCCGCGCGATCGCGACGGCAATGGTCGCATAGATGAAATCGATTTGACGCTGCCCATCAGCGAAAGATTTTTTTCCGGCGGTTCGACAACGTTGCGTGGATTTGGTTTTGAGGAAGCCGGTCCGCGCCAGGTAATTCTTCCTCAAGGCCCATTCCTCGATCAAAACAAGAAGCAAGTGTTTCTCAATCCGTTTACCGTTCCGGTAGGTGGCAACGCGCTCGCGATTATCAATCTGGAAGCGCGCATACCAATTACAAGAGCGTTGCAGGCGGTTCCTTTTTACGATGGCGGCAACGTTTTCCGGCGCATCGGCGATTTGTTTCATAAGCATGACAACTCGCTCCCGCCGGCGGACCTGCTGGCTGCCATCGCGGCGGCGAACTTGCGCGCACATTGGAGCAACACAGTTGGACTCGGCTTTAGAATTCAAACCCCATTGGGCGGGGCGCTGGCGATCGATTATGGCTATTTACTAAACCCGCCGGAGTTCTTAATTCCGCAGCGTGGGCCCAGCGGCTTGGCCGATGATTTCACCGGCACGCCGGCAATCTATCGTTTGAAGCGAACGCAGATTCACTTCAGATTTACGCAGACGTTCTAGGGGGTGTGAGCAGTGAGCGGTGAGCAGTGAGCCGTGTGAAGGAGGCGAGCGAAGTGAAGAGGATTCAGCAGATGACCAATAGAAAGTCCGGCAGTCGGAAGAATTTATTTCGACTGCTCACTGCTCACCGCTCACTGCTCACTGCCTTGGTGCTGCTCACTGCTCACTGCTCACTGCTCACTAACGCGGCGCACGCCCAGCAAGTGGTCGACAAAATGGTGGCCACGGTTAACGCGTCCGGCCAAACGCGCTGCCAGGTTTGCTTGATCACTTATTCCGATCTGCTGTGGCAGTTGGCACTGCAACCTGACACAGTGCTGGCAAATCCTTCGTCAGACGAATTGAATCGCACGCTCAACTTGATCATCGATCAGCGACTGATTCTTCAGGAGGCGGAGAAACTTCCTTCGATTGCGCCGACGAGCGACGAGATAACGGCGGCGCGGGACGAATTGGTGAAGGCTTTTCCTTCGCAGGCGGAGTTTCAAGCACGATTGCAGCGCGTGGGCTTAACTGCGGAGAAACTGAATGAGATCATCGATCAGCGCGTGAAGATTGAGAAATATCTGGACTTTCGTTTCCGCAACTTCGTCGTCATTACGCAAAAGGAAATCGCGGACTACTACCTAGACGTTTATGTACCGCGATTGCGCAGCCGCACGCCGGGCCAGATAGTGCCAACACTGGAACAAGCAAGCCCGGGCATAGAAAAAACCCTGACCGAAGCAAAGATCGAAACCGACACAGACGCTTTTCTCGACAACGCCCGCGAACGCGCCGAGATCGTGATGCTGAGTCCCGTATAGAGTTTTTCTTTGCTCATCCAGGATCCGCGTCTACTCGCCAAATATCTGACTCAACTGTAGTTTTCTGTTCGCGCTCACGCCGCGTTTCTTCATTGCAAGAAAACCGTAATCTACTAGCAATCTCTTCTGGTCCAACCTCAAGAATTTCTCAACCGCGCTAGCTATCCTGTACGCGTTGCAATAGGAAAACGCGTCAATGATTAATAGCGAGTAAAGGAGGAATTCCAATGAAATCGTTTCGGCGCGGCGTGCGCGCGCATGCAAAGCTTTTGTTCATTGCGAGTATCGCAATTGTTTCACTGCTCCTGCTAATGGCTGCGAGAAATACGGCGGCCGTGGGGGGCACGGCTTTCGGCCCGCCGACTAAGGTGACGCCGGAGCTGGGCTATGGTTATGAGCCAACGGTGGTCGTGGATCGTTTCGGGAATATTTTCTCCACGGCACACAAAGAGAACTGGCAACTCGTTTTGGCCCCTGACATAAACTCGCCCACTTACACGCGCAGCATGTCGTGGGCTTGGGTGTCAACAGATGGCGGGCATACCTTTGATAACATTCCTGGCCTCACTTCTCTTTCTTTAGAACAACACGAGTTTGGTGATGAAGGTGATATGGCGTTTGACGATGCCGGCCATCTCTACTTCGTTGATACAAACGTTGCGGATGACACGATCACTCGCTGGAGTGTTGTTGGTTCGGGCCTGCAAAATATCACGCTCGACTTCACTCGTCCTGTGGTTCCTTCTGCGCAGGCAGTTGATGATCGCCCGTGGGTCACAGCGCATGGCAACGGTAGTGTTTTCTATTTGGGCAATGAAGGGGACAAGGTGACTTATCCACTCGGTCAAGGCACTGGCCAGCGGCTTCGGGCCGGGCCGCTACACTGTCTACCCATCTTACGACGGCGGACAAACGTTCGACAGTTTGGGCTACACGTTGAATGATTCGGGCTGGTGCCGGCCTGCGTCTGATCACGCTTCCGGTTCGCCATACGTTTATGTTGTCTGCGGCAACGATGGTGGATCGAACGATGTGTTCACGCCGAACAATCCGAAGGGCACCTTGTATGCATACGTCTCCGCGAATGATGGACATAGTTTCGAGCGATACGTCGTAGGTAGCTACAACTCAACCGACAGCACAATGAGTTGGCCGACAGTTTCCGTGTCGCCCGATGGTTCGATCTGGGCACTCTACGTGGATGCCCTGACGGTAACAAATTGCGGCACTGACATAACCGGCCTTACGACTTGTGACCCGGTAACAAATCGGCTGACGCTCTATCACTCGACGGATCACGGGAAGTCGTGGAAAGGACAAGACATCACGCCGGGGCGAGGACGTTATGAGTATGCCTGGTTGGCCGTCTCTCCTGATGGCAAGAAGCTGGGTGTCGGAGTCTATTATCGTCCTAACGATACTTCAGCGTGGCGTGTCTATGGTTCGGTTTTTAAACCAGGACAGAAGCCAGTGCTGACTTCGCTTGACGAATTCAATCCCGTGGCGCCGGCTTCGGCGAGCGCGCCTCCGGGCGATTACATGAACAGTTACTTCAATCCAGATGGAACGCTGAATGTAATCTGGACACGTCGCGAACTTTCGGCGGGGACAACGATTCTCCGCAGTATTTATTTTGCGCGTTCGTTGTAGGCAGCGAGGCGTTTGGTACTGATGCCGTTTGAAGTCAACGCCTTTCTCATTAGCACCGTGGCTTTAGTCCGGTGATTAGTGCTTCGGCTCGGCGGCGAAACCGTTTAAACGGCTTTCGGTTGTGGGAGGCACTCAGGGTCACCGCGCTAAAACGACGGTGCCGATGAAAAATGAGAAAGGCTGTATCAGTACCGAGGTTCATTAACTAGTCTAATTCTGCATATTAGTCGGACGACATCAGGCGGGGCGGCGCAAGTATGAACGAAGCTGCGGTGGCGTGGCTTTGCGCATCAACGCCGCCTTTGCTTTCCATTCCATGGTGCGACTCAACTCGACGAGAAAGCGCGGCTCGCCGGCTTCCAGGACAGTGATCGGTTCACCGTTGCGATAGAGAATGCGATTTGAAGTGTGGGCGGTGATGCGTCCACCGGGCGTAATGATGCCGACAAGATTCAGTGGGTCGGCGGCGCTGATCGAGATCAAACTCTCCTGTGTTGCATCCGTTGAAAGTGGCAGCCCGATCGCAAGCGAAGACTCTTGAATCTGGCCCGGCGATCGGAAACCAAAATCCATTGCTCCCGCGCCGGCACGACGGATCGCTCGCAGCATTCCCACGGCCTCAGGCAGCGCAAACTGCTCACCCGAAATACCAGCAACGAAACGGCCACCGCGGATTTCGCCGCGCGCCTCGAGCCGGTGGTACATACGCAGGAGCGCGCGCCAGGGAAGACTGATTCCTTCGCGTTCCAGCAACCGCTTGAAGACGACGCCGTAGCGTTTGAGCAGAATGCGCGCGATCTCTTCGACAGTTTCCGGATCTCCATTCCCGGATGGAACAGGCAGGGATGCCTGTCCTACTCGGTTCAATATGGACCATCTTCCGGCGCTCGACATTTCATACACCGGCTGACGATGTTTGCGTTTGGCAGCCGCTTGCGTCTTGCGGCTTCCCGGCGTTAACAGCGCGCGCAATCCCGCAAAGCTGTCGGAAACGACCAAGCCGTTGGCGACCAGTTCGGCTAACGATTCTTCGACCTGCGCGCGCAGCAGTCGTGTACTTTCGACAATGTCCGTAAAGAACGAAGCGCCGCGCGTCGTCAAGTAATCTTGAACCGCTTGAGTAGTGGTTGAGAATTCCAATTCACTTAACGAAGGTTGTGGAAACACTGAATTCCAGATCCCAAAGTTCTTGCGTCGCAACAACGCGATGGGAGTGTTGCGCACAGGCGCCGCGCCGCGTGCCTTCTCGACGCCAGCTTCATTCACCGATCGCGGCGCGCTTGCGGGTGGAGTCAATCTCGCCCAAACCACTTCACCTGACAAACACAACGCGTCGAGCCAGGCAGGATCGTATTCCGCCAAGCGGCTCGGCAATAGTTCGCCTTCCCAGGCTGCGGCGGGCGCTTCGAAACCTTCGAGCTGCTCGATGATGGCGCGCACGCTTTCTGGTCCCTCCATCTGATGTTCGGGCGCGACCTTTTGCCAGGCCAGCAGGAAGCGAATGAAATCTGCGGTGGCAACCGGCTCAATCTCCTGTCGCAGGCGATTCAACGTGTAACTGTGAATGCGCGCCAGCAGACGGCGCGCGCACCATTCGGTCTCTGTCGTGCCCGGCGTGAACTTGCCGCGGATGACAAAACCTTCTGCTTCCAACTTCAACAGACCGGTCTCGATTTCATTGGTATTCAGTACCGAAGAGTCAGCCAAACTTTGGACCGTTACTGGTCCAACTCCTTCCAGGCGCCCACGCAACAGTTCAACAAGCGCCTCTTCGAATACCCATTGTTTGTTGAAGCTGTCCGGCGCTGTTATTTGCGGTTCGAGTGACACCGAAGGGAAAACCGCTTCGAATTGCGGCAATCGTTCAGCGGCGATCCAAAGTGTAGGACAGGCATTCCTGCCTGTCCTGACTGGGATCGCGGGCGTCCCGCGCGCATTAGCTTCGTTACCAACAATTGTTGTGTGATCGCGTTGTTCGCGCTGCGCGCTCATTGCGGGCGGGACGCCCGCGGTCCCAGTATTAGCTTGAAGCACCGCCGCGCGGCGATCGTTTTGCAGTTCTCCAAGAAACTGTTGCCACTCAGCGCCCTCTTCCGAAGTTATGAATCCCAGCTCAACCAGCGCATCATGCAATTCGTCCGCGTTTTCCACACGCGGCCAGGCCTCATCACGCACGCGATCGATCGCACCCTGATCGAGCTTGCCCATGTCCGAAGCCGTCTGCGGATCCAGCCAGCGACGCTGATAGACCGCGCGCGTGCGGCGCTCTTCAAGCGGCGCGTCGTCGAGATAAGCGTAGGGCCGGGCGTTTAATATCTCCTGGGCCAATGGCGATGCCTCGATCACATCGCGCGCGAAAAGATTCTTCTCGTTGCGCTCGATCGCAGTCAGCAGTTGTTCCAGACCGTCGATGTCCATTGCCTCTTCCAGACAATCCTTGACGGTCTGATCCACCAGCGGATGCGATGGAATTTCGCGCTCGCCGCCACCGAGATTTTCCTGACACGCGAGTTGATCGGGGAAGATCGCGGTCAGCAAATCTTCTGCGTCCATGCGCTGCAATTGCGCTGGAATTTTCTTGCCGCCGCGGCGCCGCAGAACAGCCAGGGAGCGCGTGACGTTCCAACGCCAGCGGATGTTCCACATCGGCGCATCCAGCAACGCCTGGCACAAAAGCTGGCGCACCGTTTTTGAATTCAGGTAGTGAAATACTTCATCGAGCGGAAAACTGTGTGTTGGACCAAGCGACAGCACAATCGCATCTTCGGTGGCGGCTGCCTGCAATTCGAAATTGAACTTGCGACAGAAACGTTTGCGCAAGGCCAGGCCCCAGGCGCGATTGAGCCGGCTGCCAAAAGGTGAGTGCAGCACCAACTGCATGCTGCCGCTGTCGTCGAAAAAGCGTTCCAGGACGAGATTGTCCCGCGAAGGCATTACGCCAAGAACGATTTTTGCGCCGGCAAGATATTCGACAATCTGCTCGGCCGCCGCGCGCGAGATGCCGACGTCGTCTGTTAGATAATTGATCGCAGGCTCGAGGTTGAGTGATTTGTCAGTACCGCCTGTGGTAGCGGGCGGGTCGTCGCTGACCAAAGAATCATCCGGGTTGCAGTTGATTCGATTTGTAACTTCTTCGCGCAGGCGCGAGACAGATACAGAAAGCTCATGTGTGCGCGCCGGCGCTTCGCCTAACCAGAAAGGGATTGATGGTGGTTTGCCATGCGCGTCGGCGACGCGGACCTTGCCTTGTTCCACGCGCAGGACTTCCCACGAGGCATTGCCCAGCTGAAAGATGTCGCCTTGCAAACTTTCGATCGCGAAATCTTCGTTAACACTGCCGATGACAAGTTCGCTGGGTTCGAGCACCACGGCATAATCGGCAGTATCAGGGATTGCGCCGCCAGACGTGATCGCCGCCAGGCGAGCGCCGCGCCGCCCGCGAATGCGTTTGTTAACTGCATCATGATGCAGATAAGCAGAACGCCGCCCGCGCTTGGTGGAAAAACCCTCCGCCAGCATCCGAATCACCGAATCAAACTTTTCGCGCTCGAGCTTGCGGTAGGGATATGCACCCCTGACCATGGCAAACAATTCGTCCTCGCCCCACTCTTCAGGCGCCGACGCTGCCACGATCTGCTGCGCCAGAATGTCCAGCGGCTGTTCCGGCAACGCTAACCGATCCAATTCACCTCTGCGAACCGAATCGATAATCGCGGCGCATTCCACCAGCTCATCGCGCGACAGCGGAAAGATTCGACCTTTGGGAAAGCCTGCGACTGTGTGATTTGAACGCCCGACCCGCTGCAAAAAACTAGCAATCGATCGCGTCGAGCCGAGTTGGCAAACGAGATTAACGTCGCCGATGTCGATGCCGAGTTCCAACGAAGCCGTTGCCACCAGCGCGCTCAATTCGCCGGCCTTCAATCGTTGCTCAGCCGCCAGGCGTTGTTCACGAGCGAGGCTGCCGTGATGCGCGGCAATGTTTTCGTCGCCGATGCGTTCGCCCAGATGACGCGCGACACGTTCGGCAAGCCTCCGCGTGTTCACGAAAATCAGCGTTGTCTTGTGCTGCCGGATTAATTGCGCCAGGCGGTCGTAGACTTCGTCCCAAACTTCTCCGGACATCACCGCCTGCAAAGGAGAATCGGGAAGCTCGATCGCCAGCTCAAGTTGCCGCGTGTGGCCGCTGTCGACGATGGCGCAGTCCGGAGTTCCGTCCTGATTGATATTTGCGGTGCCAACCAGGAAGCGTGCGACCTCTTCGATGGGACGCTGCGTTGCGGATAAGCCAACGCGAACAAGTTTCGAGTTTCGAGTTTCGGGGTTCGAGTTATCGGCTTCGTGCTGGCCAATTAGTTTTTCCAGGCGCGCTATCGAAAGCGCCAGGTGCGAACCGCGCTTATCGCCGACCACGGCATGGATCTCATCAACGATCAACGTGCGCGCCATTTGCAACATGCGGCGCCCGCCTTCGCTCGTTAACAAAATGTAAAGAGACTCGGGAGTTGTGACCACGATGTGCGGTGGCCGCTTGATCATCGCCGTGCGTTCCGCTGCCGGAGTGTCGCCGGTGCGCACCATCGTGCGAATGTTCACCTCGGGCAAGCCCAGCGCCCGGAGTTCATCCTGAATGCCGGCGAGGGGAAATTGAAGGTTTCGCTGAATGTCGTTGCTAAGAGCTTTTAACGGGGAGACGTAAACGACGTGAGTGGTGTCATCAAGCTTACCTTCGACTCCTAAACGGACCAGGTCATCAATGGCAGCGAGAAATGCGGCGAGAGTTTTACCTGAACCGGTGGGCGCGGCAATCAGCGTGTTACGCCCCTGCTTGATAGCCGGCCACGCGTCTCTTTGCGGCGGCGTCGGCTCCGGAAACGTTTTCCCGAACCAGCGCGCCACTGCCGGATGAAAAATTTCGAGATTCATAAGGGACGGAGATTATAACCTGAGAAGTAGAAAATTGCACACATGAAACACTGGCCTAGAGGTGCAATCGACCTTAGGTGGTGAGTTCGGCTATTTCCTGGGATCGCGGGCGTCCCGCCCGCATTCGCTGCGTCATCCGACATGGTTGAGTGGTCGAGCTCTTCGCGCTGCGCGCTCATTGCGGGCGGGACGCCCGCGGTCCCAGTAAGTTACTCGAATTGTTTCTTGAAACCTTCGAACTGGTTGCGCAGCTTTTCGAATTCAGACTTGAGAGTCTCCACATCGCTTTCCAGTTTTGAAACTCTGTCAGATGAAGTAGCGCGGGGTGACGATGAAGTAGCGCGCTCCGGAATTTGAGCGTCAATCTCAACTTCTCCTGACAGCAGATGCATAAAGCGCGCTTCTTTCTGGCCCGGCTGGCGCGGGAGACGAATAACCAGCGGGTCGGGCTCTCTGGTTATCAATGCATTCAAGGCGGCGTCAACTTCTTCCAATCCAGAAAACTCATGCAGGCGAAACCCGCGCGTCGTTAGTTCGCCGCTGGTTTGCGGCCCTCTCAGCAGCGTTTATATTTCGGCACGCGGCTGGTGCTGCCATAAAACACATAAGTCAGATTTTTCTCGCGCAGAGTTTCCAGCGCCTGCGCGACTTCATCTTCAGAATATGAGGTGACCGGAGTGCGATTGTTTTTCTGATTGCAAGCGAGCGTCAGCGCATTGAGCGTCAGCGGGTAGTACTCGGGCGTCGTCACTTGCTTTTCAACCAGTGAGCCGAGTACACGAACTTCAATGTCAGTTAATTCAGTTAACAATAATTTGGTCTCTTCGCAATCAATCGTAAAGCAAACTGTTAGTTTGCGTTGGTGGGAGAGCGATCAAGTCGGGTGCTAACCAACCACCGCAAACTAACAGTTTGCTTTACAACGAGCCACTAACAGTTTTTGAAATTTTGCATGTCTGAGAAATGGGTGCTCGCGTCTGCAGCTTGCTTTCTGCAGTTCATTTAAATGAATCTGCCCTTGATGAGCCACTTTGATTACAAGTCATCTTACCACCGAAACCTGCCACATATTCAGCCGCCTGGCGCAACATTGTTTGTTACATTTCGTCTTGCCGGATCGCTTCCACAGTGTGTTATCGGACAATGGCAAAAGGAGCAGCGATGGTTGCGTCACCTTGCTAAAACTAACCCCTTCCATCACGAGCGAGTGGAAGCCGAGTTTGAAAGAAAGTGGTTTGCAAAGTTTGAGGAGATACTTGACGGCGCTAGCATCGGCCCGGTCTGGTTAAGCGACGAACGAATTGCGGACATTGTCGTCGGCAGCTTGCGTCATCGAGATGGAGAAGTTTATCGACTCGACGCCTTCTCCATAATGACTAATCACGTTCACGCAGTCATCAAACCTCATCCCCTACCCGGGGAAGAAGATTTGGAGCAATCCCTTTCTACTATCATGCAATCGCTCAAAGGCTACACCTCATTCAACTGTAATCAACTCCTTGGTCGCGAAGGAGAATTCTGGGCTCATGAGAGTTACGACCATTGGATTCGCGATGACGACGAATGGCATCGGATAGTCGCATACGTACTGAACAATCCGCTAAAGGCCGGTTACGTTAAGCGTTGGCAGGACTGGAAATGGAACTACCGTCGCGTGTAAAGCAAACTGTTAGTTTGCGGTGGTTCGTCAGCACCCAACTTGAACGCTTGGTAACCACCGCAAACTAACAGTTTGCTTTACAGATCTTTCGCGCAGCGGAAGCCCGAAACCATCCAACGCTCGTGCGCGTGGAAAAAGTTTCGATAAGTTGAGCGGATATGAATCTGCGGCGTTGCGAATGAGCCGCCGCGCAAGACTTTCTGGTTAACAAACCACTTGTCGTTGTATTCATCAAACTCGGATTTGAAGCCGGGATAGGGAACGTAATCCGAAGTTGTCCATTCCCAAACGTCGCCGATCAATTGGTGACAGCCGCGACTGTTCTGGCCGCCTGGCAGTGAACCGATTGCCGCGGGCGCCCAAAGCCCGTTCTCAAACAAATTCGTTTTTGAAATATCAGGTGCTTCATTTCCCCAGGGAAACTGCGTGCGAGCACCGTCATTCAGATCAAACGTTGCCGCCTTTTCCCATTCCGCTTCAGTAGGCAAGCGTTTGCCGGCCCAATTTGCAAATGCTGACGCTTCAAAAAAACTAACGTGGGACACGGGTTCGTTTGCTTTGCTCTTCGCGCTATGAAGTCCAGCAAAGTCACGAATCATCCAGTCGTCGTCGTGCAGTTCCCAATAAAGCGGTGCACGCCATTCTTCACGATTGACTGCTTCCCAGCCTTCGGAAAACCACCAGCGAAAATCCTGATAACCGTTGTCTCGCATGAATTCCAAATAATCGCCGTTGCTCACCAACGCGCGGTCGAGGGCAAAGTCTTGTAGAAAAACTTGATGCGCGGGCTTTTCGTTGTCGAAAGCGAAGTCGTAGTTTGCAGGACCTTGGACTTTGGACTTTGGACGTTGGACTTGACCTCCGTAGCCCAACCAAAACAGTCCGCCTGCAATCTCTGCCATGCCGTCGACTCTTGTCACGGAGACGGGTCTGGCCTTAATCGCCGCGTCGAACTGATCGCAGAGCAGATGCTTGATGTCGTAAACGAGCAATTCCTGATGCTGCATCTCGTGTTCTAGCCCGAGCCGCACCAGTGACAGAACCGTTGCGGCATCTCGATGTTCTGCGATTGTTTCCAGAAACCGAAGCATCTGTTCATCGACATGATTGCGATAGGCGACCGTTTCGCGAACCGTCGGGCGCGACTTGGTACCGCGTTTGGGCCGTGCTATCCGTTCACCGAACCCTTCGTAGTACGAATTGAAGTAAAAGAGAAACTCTTTCGAGTAGGGTTGGTAGCCGGGTTTATGAGTTTGCAACAGGGTTTCAAAAAACCAGGAGGTGTGGCCGATGTGCCAGCGTGGCGGGCTCATGAATTCCGCCGTCTGAATCACGTAGTCTTCAATTTCCAACGGCGCGACGATCTGCATCGTCTGCGCGCGGACAGTCTTGTACAGATCAATAATTGAACGCGTCGTTGGAGCTGCCATTTCGCCGATTGTAGAAGCCATCATGAGTTCCTATACAGAACTTACGACAATTGAATGTGCACCACGTTCCAGAACACGGCCGATTTTCTGAGCTTGAGGATAATTTTTACGGAGGCGGGCAAGCAAGTCATCTACGCGCTCTTGCGCAATTGAAATCAACATCCCACCCGCGGTTTGCGGATCGTACAGCAACTTGCCCAGGTTCACGTCCACCGCCTCGTCAATTGTAATATCTTCGCCAATGTATTCCCGGTTTGTCTTGTCGCCGCTGGTCAGCATTCCGGCTGCCGCCAGTTCGAGCGCGCCATCGAGCAACGGCACGGCACCGGGCTCGATCAATATTGAAACGTTGCTGGCCCGGGCCATTTCCCAGGCATGGCCGATTAACGCGAAACCGGTTACGTCCGTCGCGCCCTTCACTTCGAATTCACGCATTGCTTCCGCGGCGAAGTTTCCCGGCGTCATCATAGTGGCGACCGAAGCCGCTACAATTTGCTCCGAAGCTTTGCCAAACTTGATGCCGGTCGAAATTACTCCGGTGCCGATTGGTTTGGTCAGAATAATCGCGTCGCCCGGCCGCGCGCCGGCGTTGCTGGCAATCTTGCTGGGATCGATTACGCCGGTTACCGCATAACCAAACATTATTTGCTCGTTATCGACGCTGTGTCCGCCGATCAGCGTCACTCCATTGTTATTCAGCGTCTCCTGCCCGCCGCGCATGATCTCGCCGAGTATGGTTGGATCAACTCCTTTTTTAGGAAAGCAGGTAATCGCGAGCGCGGTAAGCGGGGTACCGGCCATTGCCCAAACGTCGTTAATGGAATTGAGCGCGGCGATCTGACCGTAGACAAAAGGATCATCAACGATCGGCGTAAAGAAATCTACGGTTTGCACGATCGCGAGGTCGTCGCGCAGTCGATACACTCCGGCGTCGTCGGCTTTGTCAAAACCAACTAGCACATTTTCGTCTTTGGGCTGTGGTGGTAGCCCGCTCAACACCTGAGCGAGTAAGCTCGGTGACAGCTTAGCCGCTCAACCAGAGCACGAAACCATTTCGGTAAGACGCACGAACAGTTCTCCTTTCGCGATGTTTGTTGAAGCGAGTCAGCGTCGCATTCGCGATATACTATTGTCAATCGGGTTGATTACGTTAAATGTCTTGAGTTTGAGGAGCAATTCGACCATGCAAATACAACTTCATTTTGTTCACTTTGTTTTGCTGGCGGGAACGCTTCTGCTCAGTGCTTCATCAAGTCTTGCTCAGGATTCCGACCTCCTCCGCCATTTCGATTACGAGCGACGAGCCCCGCTCGGGATTAAAGAAATCGGCGTCGAGCAGCGCGGCAACATCGCTATCCATGACATCACTTACGCCAGCCCGAAAGGCGGTGTTGTACCTGCATACCTCGTGGTCCCGAAAGGGAAGGGACCGTTCGCCGCAGTAATCTGGGGTCATTGGTATTGGGGTAATTCGCCGATGCGTAATCGCAAGGAGTTTCTCGACGAAGCGGTAGCGCTGGCAGAGGCGGGCGTGGTGTCTTTGTTAACTGACGGCCCGATTGCGCGTCCGGGCCACGTCGAAAACAAAGATCCGCTGAACGAGCAAGGGGTCACGGATCTTGTCCAGCAGGTAACCGACATGCGACGTGGTGTGGATCTGTTGCTTGCGCGCAAGGATGTTGACCCGAAGCGTCTTGCCTATGTCGGTCACAGCTACAACGCTGTGGTGGGCGCGATCCTGTCCGGGGTCGAGCGGCGGTTCAAGGCTTTCGTCCTCATGGCGGCGACAATGTCTGATGAAGTGAGTAGGAAGACACCGGAATACCAACAGTATCGCCAGGAAGTTGGCCCGGGAAAATTCGACGCGTATATGGAGAAGTATTCTTGGACCGATCAGGGCAAATATGTTTCCCACGCGGCGCCGGCGGTCGTCTTTCTCCAATATGGCTCGCAGGAAAAGTTTCTAACGCCGGAGCGAGCCCATCTTTATGCGGCTGTTGTCAGTGAACCGAAACGGTTTGAGTTGTACGACGACCGCATAGCTTTTCTCACCGAGCAGCTCAAACTCAAGCCGCTGCCGCTGGCGAGGATTGCGAATATTCCGGATCTCTTTCAACCGGCCACTCAGAATTAGGTTTGGGCCGTGATGGAAAGCAAGCGAAGAATCCGCATCGGGCCTGCCGGCTGGTCTTACAAAGACTGGGAAGGCATTGTTTACCCGCAAAAGCCCGGTGCAAAGTTTGATCCGCTGGAATACCTTGCCAAATTCTTCGACACGATTGAAATCAACAGTAGCTTCTATCGTCCGTTCACTGCCGCTACCGCGAAGTCGTGGGCCCAACGAGTAGCTGCTGCAAAAGAATTCCTGTTTACCGCGAAACTTCATCGAGTTTTTACGCACGAACGCGGCAAGGCGACCGGGGCGGACGAGAAAGCAGTGCGCGAGGGATTGGACGAATTGGCGAGCGCACAGAAACTTGGCGCCGTGCTGCTCCAATTTCCCTGGTCGTTCAAAAATACCGATGAAGATCGTGTCTATTTGGCGAAACTGCTTGATCGCTT
>WNFT01000904.1_pt1 | contig 42448 bp, 41 predicted proteins | sample 5400191 | NCBI WGS metagenome assembly WNFT01 (sample SAMN13153359, study PRJNA577476) | soil metagenome | isolation source: 80 cm saprolite under Madrone tree | place: USA:California | collected 2016-06-14 | reverse complement strand
TGACCACGACCATCGCGACGATCGCGGCGTAGACACCCTCCCCGATCGTGCCGGTCGCCTTGCCGATCCCCGCGAAGATCAGGCCGACCTCGCCGCGGGGGATCATCCCGACACCGACGCGCCAGCGGTCGACGCCGCGAAACCCGCACACCGAGTCGAGGCGCCGGCCCGGGCCAACGGGCCGAAGGGAGGATCCATGAAGAGGGCGATGGCGTGGTGCGTCGCAGTGCTGTTCGCCGTGGGCGCCCTGCAGGCGCCGGCGGCATGGGCGCAGAACAAGCCGGCGCCGGAGAAGCCCGCCCCCAAGTCGGCCGCGACGCCGGGGGCCAAGAGCCAGGCGAAGAAGCAGCCGCTCGACCTCAACAGCGCGTCGGCGGACGAGCTCCAGGCGCTTCCCGGCATCGGCGAAGCCTACGCGAAGAAGATCGTCGAGGGCCGTCCGTACAAACGCAAGGACGACCTCGTCCGGAAGAAGATCGTACCGCAGGCGACCTACGAAAAGATCAAGGACCAGGTCATCGCGAAGCAGTCCACCGCCAAGAAGAAGTAGCCCGGCGCGTCCGCTGACCACGACCATCGCGACGATCGCGGCGTAGACACCCTCCCCGATCGTGCCGGTCGCCTTGCCGATCCCCGCGAAGATCAGGCCGACCTCGCCGCGGGGGATCATCCCGACACCGACGCGCCAGCGGTCGACGCCGCGCTGGTAGACGCCGAGTCCCGCCAGGAGCTTCGAGCCGATCGCGACGCTCGTGAGGGCCAGGCTCAGCGGGAGTCCGGCGCTCGACCGCGCGACCGGGTTGAGCAGGGCCGGCTGGACCTGCATGCCGACCGCGACGAAGAAGATCGGGACGAACAGGTCGGCGACCGGCTTGATCTGCTCCTCGATGTGGGCCCGGCGCTCGGTCTTGGCGAGGATCAACCCGGCCGCGAAGGCGCCGATGATCGCCGCGAGGCCGCTCCGCTCCGCCGCCGCCGCCAGCAGCACGCAGAAGACGATCGCGTAGACGATCAGGCTGCCGCGAACCCGCATCTGGCCGACCCAGGCCAGGAGCACCGGCGAGTAGCGGATCCCGAGCCCGATCGCGAGCACGAGGAACGTGATCGCCTTGGCCAGGATGAGCCCGGCTCCGGCCATCGACAGGGTGCCGGTCGCGGCGAGGCCGCTGACGACCGCCAGGAGCGCGAGCCCGAGGACGTCGTCGACGACGGCGGCGCCGAGGACCACCTGCGCCGCCGGGTCCTGCAGTCGGCCGAGGTCGGAGAGGACACGGGCGGTGATCCCGACGCTGGTCGCCGTCAGGGTGGCGCCGATGAAGACGGCGGGGAGGGTCGGCATTCCCCAGAGCGACGCCAGTCCGAAGCCGAGCGCGAGCGGGCACAGGACGCCCACCGCGGCGACGACCGTGGACTGGAGGCCCGCCCGGAGAAGCTCCTCGAGATCGGACTCGAGGCCGATCTCGAAGAGGAGGAGGACGACGCCGACCTCGGCGAGCGCCATGAAGACCGGCGAGAGGTGGACGAGCCCGAGGACGCCGGGGCCGATCAGAATGCCAGCCAGGAGCTCGCCGAGAACCGCCGGCTGCCCCACCCGCTCCAGGCCTTCGCCGCCGAGCTTCGCGGCGAGCCAGATGACGACCAGGCCGACCAGGAGCTCGCCGGAGTCGGTCAAGCGGCTCCCCGCGGGCCCCTCATGGGGCACCCGCCCCGACCGGCTCCGTCGGCATGCGGGCCAGCTCGCTCAGCAGGAGCCCGGCCCACCGGTAGATGTTGTGCTCGCTGATGACCTGGCGCATCCGGGTCATGCGCGCCGCCCGCTCCTCCGGCGGGGTCTCCACCGCGGTGCGGATCGCCTCCGCCATCTCATCGAGGTCGTAGGGGTTGACCAGCAGCGCGTCGCGCAGCTCGCGCGCGCCCCCCGTGAAGCGGCTCAGGATCAGCACACCGTCCCCGTCGTCGCGAACGGAGACGAACTCCTTCGCGACCAGGTTCATCCCGTCGTGGAGCGAGGTCACCATGCAGAAGTCGGCGTGACGGTAGAAGGGCCAGATCGCGAGGCGATCGTGGTGGCCTTTCCGGTAGACGATCGGCCGCCAGCTCCGCGTCCCGACGGCCCGGTTCACCCGGTCGAGCGTGTCCTCGATCTCGAGCTGCAGCTCCTGGTAGCGCTTGATCCGGCTGCGGCTCGGGGCCGCGAGCTGGACGAAGACGAGGCGCTCGCGGTAGGCGGGGTAGCGCTCGAAGAAACGCTGGAGGGCGAGGAACCGTTCGGGGAGCCCCTTCGTGTAGTCGATCCGCTCGACGCCGACGCCGAGAAACTCGGTCGAAATGCCGAGGCTGTCGAGCAGCTCCTGGCGCGTGGTCGTGGGCGGGTCCGCCACGAACTCGGGCGCGACGCTGATCGGGAACGGCTTGACGTACGTCGTGCGCGGTCCGCGTACGACCGCGAAGTGCTCCCAGTCGACACGGCACTCGATCGCGCGCTCGACGGTTTCGAGAAAGTTGTTGCAGTGATACTGCGTGTGGAAGCCGATCAGGTCGGCGCCCAGCATCCCCTCGAGGATCTCCCGCTGCCAGGGGCAGATGCCGAAGGCCTCGAAGTTCGGCCAGGGGATGTGCCAGAAGAGTGCGACCCGCACGTTGGAGCGCTCGGCCTTGACGAGCGCCGGGAGCAGCGCGAAGTGATAGTCCTGGATCAGCACCAGGGGCGCCTCCGTGCCTTCGATCTCCTCGAGGACGGTCGCGGCGAACTTCGCGTTCACGCCGAGGTAGTGCTTCCAGTCCTCGGGGCGGAAGAGCGGCCGCGTGTGGACGATGTGGCAGAGGGGCCAGAGCCCCTCGTTGGCAAAGCCATAGTAGTACCCGTCCTCCTCCTCCTTGCTGAGCCAGACCCGCCGGAGCGTGTAGCGGGGGTCGTCGGGCGGCAGGGCGAGCCGACCACGCTCGTCCGAGACCTCGAGGTCGGCGTCGCCGCTGCCGTGGGCGACCCACACGCCACCGCAGGCGCGCAGGACCGGCTCCATCGCGGTCACGAGGCCACTGGCCGGCGTCTGGGTCACGATCCGCCGGCCCTGCCACACGTGGCTGACGGGCTGGCGGTTCGACACGAGGATCAGCGGCCGATCGCCGAGGAGCTGGCTGACGTACTGCTTCAGGCGCTCTTCCGTCCAGTCCGATTCACCCCGGAGCCGGAGGGCGGCCTCCCGGGCGGCGGCGACGCGCGCGCGATGCAGGCTCGTGGCCAGGCCGGAGACTTCGAGGGCCAGGGAACCGAACAGGCGGGCGTCAGGGACGGCCGGGGGCGGCGCGGGCTTGCCTGTCTTGAGCGTCCGGGTCCACCGCGCGATCTGCGTCAACGGCTGGGTGACGCTGACGCGCACGATGAAGACCGTGACCAGCGAGAGGACGAGGGCGAGGACGCCGAAGCGCAGCGCGTTGGCCTGCCAGAGATCGCCCTGGGCGACGGTCAACGGGGAGGCGTCGAGGAACACCGCAAGCGCGCCGACCGGCGGCCGCTCGCGGTCGAAGGGGGTCGCGTAGACGTAGGTCTTCTGGCCGTCGATGAGGCGGAAGCCCTGCCGGACGACGGCCTTGGTGATGGCCTCCGTGACCTCGGGCAGCGACATCGGCGAGTTGGCGGCGATGTCGGGCGTGGCGGCGATCAGGCCCGCGAATTTGTCGTAGACCGCGAGTCCCCGGTACGGTCGACCGAACTTCTTGAGCATGCGCTCGATGCCGGTCGTCGAGCCGCGGGCCACGACCGGCTCGATCGCCTCCTTGAGCCCTTCGCCGACGAGGGTGGCGCGGCTCTCCAGCTCGTGCGTGAGCTGCTGCTGCTGCTCGTCGATCTGGAAGAGCGTGAACCCCACCATGATGACGAGGGTCGCGACCCAGATGCCGCCGAGCAACCGTATGAAGACGCTCACGCGGGGCGCCTCGCCTGCCGGGCCAGCCCGGCGAACAGCCGCGCGACCTCCGCCACGTCGGGGAGCCGATGCGCCGCCCGCGAGGGCGCCTCGTCCGGCCCGACCCGTACCGTGACCGCCCACGGCGCCAGCACACCGAAGGCGAGCTCGTCGGTCTCGTCGTCGCCGAGGTAGAGCGTCGTCACGTCGGTGGCGGCGCCGAAGACCGCTTGCCGGATCCAGCCCGCACACTCCCCCTTGGTCCAGTCGACGGCGGGCAGGATCTCGATGACCTTCTTGCCGCGCAAGATCCTGAGGCCGGGCGTCCCCGCGAGCGCGCGCGCCGCCTCCAGCTCGAGGCGCTCCGCCGCGTCGGGCGCCGCGTTCCTATAGTGGAGCCCGATCGCGAGCCCCTTGTCCTCCACGCTGGCGCCGGGCAGCGAGCCCACGCGGGCCCGCAGCTCGCCCGCCAGGTCGGCCAGGCGCGCACGCTGCCGCTCGGCCTCCGGATGGCGGAAGGCGATCCCGCGCCCCTCTACCTCGAGGCCGTGGCAGCCGGCGTAGATCAGCTCGGGCAGGCCCACGCGGGTGCGGACATCGCCGAGGGACCGGCCCGAGAGCACCCCGACGCACACGTGGGGAGGCCGGGCCAGCGCACGCAGGTCCTCGCGCGTCGACGGGGCGAGCTCCACCTGGGTCGGATCGGCCGCGAGCGGCGCAAGGGTTCCGTCGAAGTCCGTCAGGAGCAGGAGGCGGCCGCCGGACACAAGCACCTCCCCGAGATCTTCCCAGACGGGGGCCGGGAGTCTCAGGGCCTCGCCTTTCCGTCGGACCCGCGCAGCTCGACCGTCCGGACCGGGAACGGGATCTCGATCCCCTCCGTCCGGAAACGCCGGATGATCCGCTTCCGAAGCTCGTGTTGCGCCAGGTACTGGTCCACGTAGGTCGCCACCGTGCAGCTCAGGGTGAACTGCAGGGCCGATTCGCCGAACCCCGGAATGAAGCGGACGAGCGGCGGCGGATCCGCCAGGAGACCCGGCACGACGGCGGCGGCCTGCGTCGCCTCTTCGACGAGGACCTTCTCGACCTGGTCGGGGTCGGCGGCGTAGCTGACGTCCACGCGGACGTCGAGTGACATTCGCGGTGCGGGCAGGCAGTAGTTCGTGATCGCGCTCTTGGCGAGGATCGCGTTGGGCACGATCGTCATGTTGTTGGAGAGCAGGCGGAGCCGCGTGGAACGCCAGCCGATGTCCTCCACGAAGCCCGCGATCCCGCTGTCGAGCTTCACGTAGTCGCCCACCCGGATTGGCTGGTCGGCGAGGATGTGGATGCCGGCGAAGAGGTTCGAGAGCGTGTCCTGGAGGGCGAGGGCGACCGCGAGGCCGCCGACGCCGAGGGCCGTCAGGATCGGCGTGATGGCGACGCCGAGGTCGTCGAGGAGGATCAGCAGGCCGACCGTCCACACGAGGGCCCGTACGGCGCTCCGGGCCAGTCCGGTCACGCCGACGGCCAGGGTCCGGCGCTCGCCGGAGCGTACGACCAGCGCGGCGAGCAGGTTCGCGGCGGTGATGGTGACCGAGACGACGATGAGCAGGTGGAGCGCGAGCTCGAGACGCGCGGTGAGCCGGGGCGGGAGCGTGGCGACCTCCGTGCCCCCGTAGAGCCCGAGCACCAGCGACCACAGCAGCGACGGCAGGCGGAGCGCGCGATGAAGCAGGTCGAGCGAGTCGGCGCCGCGTCGCCGCATCCGCACCGTCAGCTGCTTGAGCAGGACGCCGCGGAGGCCGACCGCCACCGCGGTCAGGCCGGCGGCCACGAGGGCGGGTGTGAGGAGCGGGGCGAGCATCATCGCGGGGACCCCGGGCGGCTCCCCGCGGACACAGGCGCGCGCTGACTGCGCGCTTGAAGCCGCGCCCCGAACGATCTCGCGAGTCTGCCGCTGACGTCGTCCATGGGGATCGAATGCTCGAGGTTGCGCTTCCGCCAGCAGACGAAGCCTGGCCCGCGACGGCCCTGCCTCTCGTCCAAGGTACCACGAGATCGGGGCAGTGCCTCGGATTCCGCGCGCGCCGGGTCGGATGTCGGGTAGTCTTGAGCCGTATGGGGCGCTGGGTGGTGTTGGCGATCCTCCTGGTCGGTGTGGGGCTTGGCGTCGCGGGCACGATCTTTGGCCCGCACCTGGCGGGCCCGTACCTGCCCGACGCGATCGCCGGGAGAAACGAACTCCTCGACGGACGGGTGCTCCGCAAGCAGCGCGAGGCGGACCGCCTCCTCCTGACGGTCTCGACTCCTCAGGGCGCCACGGTGGCGACCTTTACGCGCAACGCGGGAGCGGTCGACCTGCTCGTCGCCGAGGGCGACACGCTCACGCTGGCGCTCCATGGCTACGCCCCCTTCGTGGACGATCCGTCGATCCGGCGCGTGCGCAAGCCGGAAGCGCCGACGCCGCCGGCGAGCGCCGGGACGACGGCGCCGCCCCCGGGGGCGACGCCGGGCCCGGAGACGCCAGCCAGGTAACGCGTGGCCGCGTCGCCCCCCTTCCGCTTCGTCGGCTGCATCGAGCTCCTCGAGAACCTGGGTGTGAAGGCGCAGGACGAGCGGGAGCTGCTCGAGTTGCTCCGGCAGGTGCCGGCCGGGTCGGTCTTCTACCACACCTGCGGCTACTTCCTGCGCTACCGGATCTTCGTCGGCCCCTACGTCAACGACTTCGCGGCGTGGACCGCGGTCCACCTCGGCGACCGCGTCCTCGGCGAGCGGCTGGCCGTGGTCGACCCGTTCGACTTCGCCGACCTCGAGCAGCTCCGGGAGGAGCTCGTCTCGATCGTCTCGGACCACCTCGGGCACCTCCGGGCCCCCCCTGGGGTCGACGACGGTGAGCCGTTCCACTTCGTCCAGTCGCACGTGGTCGAGATCCCGACCGGCCTCGAGGCCCGGACGCTCGCCGAGTTCCGGGATCGGCTCGCCGAGGTGGAGGCGAGCGCGATCTATTACCACACGGTGCTGGCGCGGGCTTGGCTCGGCCGCGGCGCGGGCGACTTCGCGGGGTGGCTCCGCGGGTCGCTCGGTCGGGACGACCTCGCCGCGGCGGTCGAGCGCACCGACCCCTACCTGTCGAGCCTCGAGCGCGTCCGCTCCCGGCTCCTGGATCTGCTCGACGCGGCCCTCGACGCGGGCCCGGCCGCCGAGGGACGCGAGCCCGCGGCCCCGGCATGATCAAGATCGACGACTACCGCGAGGTCGCGCCGCGCGGCACCGTCGACCTGCTGCTGCGCCTCGCCGACCGCGTGCGCGGCCGCCGTTTCCTCCACATCAGCGCGACGCGCTTCGGGGGCGGAGCGGCGGAGGCGCTCCAACGGCTCATGCTGCTCATGAGCGAGCTCGGCCTCGACGCGGGTTGGGAGATCATCGGCGGCGACACCGAGTTCTACGCGACGGCGAAGGCGATGACGGCGGCGCTCCAGGGCGAGGAGCGGGTCTTCACCGAGGAGATGCTCGAGCACTACCTCGAGCGGAACCGCGCCTCCGGCGGCAAGCTCCCGCTCGAGGCCGACCTCGTCCTCGTCCACGACCCCGCGCCCGCCTCCCTGGTCGCCGACCGGCCCGCCGGGGGGACGTGGGTCTGGCGTTGTCACCTCGATCTGTCCGCGCCCGAGCGGCGGATCTGGAACTTCTTCCGCCGGTACGCGGCGCGCTACGACGCGGCCGTCTTCTCACACCCCGGGTTCGTGCCGCACCTTCCGATACCGCAGTTCATCGTGCACCCGTCCATTGATCCGCTCTCGGACAAGAACCGGGAGCTCTCGCGACGGGAGATCCGGACGATCCTGGAGGGACTCGGGGTGCCGCTCGACAAGCCGGTGCTCCTCCAGGTCGGAGCCGTCGACCGTTCCCGCGACCCCATCGGCGTGGTCAACGCCTACCGGATCGTGAAGAAGCACCACGACGTGCGGCTCGTGCTGGCGGGGGGCGGCGGCGACGGGCCCGAGAGCGGGGAAGTGCTCGCGGAGCTCCGGGAGGCGGCCGCCCGCGATCCCGACATCGTGGCGCTCGAGCTTCCGCCCGACGCCCAGCTCCAGATCAACGCGCTCCAGCGAGCGGCCACCATCGTGCTGCAGAAGTCCGTCCGGGACGGGTTCGCCATCGGGGTGGCCGAGGCGATGTGGAAGGGCAAGCCCGTGATCGGGGGCGCCGTCGGTGGCCTGCCGTCCCAGATCGCGGACGGCGTCACCGGCTACACCGTCCGCTCGGCGGAGGGGGCGGCGTTCTGGCTGCGCCACCTCCTCAACAACCCGGAGCTGATCGCGCGGATGGGCGGCGTCGGACGTGAACACGTCCGGCACAACTTCCTGATCACGCGGCACCTCAGCGACTATCTCGCGCTCCTCGCGCATCTCACGGCGACGCCCGCATGACGCGTGGCCGCTTCGGATAGGGGGGCGCGATGCTGCCTCCCGAGGTCCAAGGACAGGCGAGCGCACTCGGCACGGCCGATATCGTGGTCGGCCTGCCGAGCTACAACAATGCCGGCACGATCGGGGCGGTGCTCGACGCCGTCCGGGCCGGACTCCAGAAACACTTCGACGGCGCGCGCGCGGTGCTGGTCTGCTCCGACGGGGGGTCGACAGACGAGACGCGGGCCCAGGTCGACGGAGTCGACTGGGACGCGCCCCGGATCCTGGCGCGGCACGAGGGCCCGCCGGAGGAGCGGGTGGCCGTGCCGTATCACGGCGTGCCCGGGCGGGGCGCCGCACATCGGACGATCCTGGAAGTAGCCCACCTCCTCGGCGCGCGCGCGTGCCTCCTCGTCGGCGCCGATTGTCGGAGCATCACGCCCGAGTGGATCGACCGCCTGCTCCGGCCACTCATCAAGGACGACCACGACTACGTGGCGCCCCTCTACCAGCGCCACCGCTACGAGGGAACGCTCACGAGCGGGCTCGTCTCTCCGCTCGTCGGCGCCCTCTACGGCCGCCGGATCCGGCAGCCCCTTGCCGGCGAGGCCGGGCTGTCAGGAAGGCTGGTCGCGCACCTGTGCGGGAAGGAGGGCTGGGACAGCGACCTCGTCCGCCACGGGATCACCCTCTGGGGGCTGGCCACCGCCGTCACCGAGCAGTTCTCGGTGTGCGAGGCGTGGCTCGGCCCGTACGTCGTCGACGCGCGCGACCGACGCGCGGAGCTCGGGGCGACGCTCTCCCACGTGATGGACTCGGTGTTCGCCCTCCAGGCGCAGACGGCCGAGGCCTGGGGCGCAGTCCAGGGAAGCCAGCCGGTGCCGGTCGTCGGCCGCCGGCTCCCGCTCGGTCAGGGGCCGGTCGAGCTGAACGTGGCGGGGATGATCCGGGCCTTTCGGCTGGGCCTGAAGGACCTGCTGCCGGTCTGGGAGCAGATCCTCGCCCCGGACACGCTGGCCGACCTGCTCGCGCTCGGGTTCACGACCGACGAGGGGCACGGCTTCCCGCACGCGCTGTGGGCGCGGGTCGTCTACGACTTTGCGGTCGGCTACCGCGTCCGCATCCTGTACCGCCAGCACCTGCTCCGCTCGCTGGTGCCGCTCTACCTCGGGCGCACGGCGGCGTTCATCCGCGAGACGGCGAGCGGCGGCGCGCGCGAGACCGAGGCCTGGATCGAGGCCGGCTGCCGGGCCTTCGAGCGGGAAAAGGCGTATCTCCTGGCGCGCTGGCCGTGAAGCGAACGCCTTCTGTGGCAAGATGAGCGTCGGGAGGACGGAATCGGATCGAGGACGAGGCATGCCGCCGGCAGGCTCGCTCTGGTACAAGGACGCCGTCTTCTACGAGTTGCCCGTCAAGGCGTTCTTCGACACGAACGCCGACGGGATCGGCGACTTCGCGGGCCTCACCGAGAAGCTCGATTACCTCCGAGACCTGGGCGTCGACTGCCTGTGGATCCTTCCCATGTACCCGTCGCCGCTGCGGGACGATGGCTACGACATCGCCGACTTCTACGGGATCCACCCCGACTACGGCAGCGTGGCCGACTTCGAGCGCTTCCTCGACGCCGCGCACCGGCGCGGGCTTCGGGTGATCGCCGACCTCGTCGTCAACCACACCTCTGACCGGCACCCCTGGTTCCAGGAGGCGCGCCGCTCGCCCACCTCGCCCTACCGGGGTTACTACGTGTGGAGCGAGACCGACGAACGTTACCGAGGGGCGCGGATCATCTTCACCGACACCGAGAAGTCGAACTGGACGTGGGACCCGGTGGCGAACGCCTACTACTGGCACCGGTTCTTCAGCCACCAGCCGGACCTCAACTACGACAACCCCGACGTTCGCAAGGCCATGCTCGACGTGATGCGGTTTTGGCTCGACCGTGGGCTCGACGGCTTCCGCTGCGACGCGGTACCGTACCTGTTCGAGCGGGAAGGGACGAGCTGCGAGAACCTGCCCGAGACCCACGCCTACCTGCGGGAGCTCCGGCGCACCATCGACCAGGAGTACACGGGCCGCGTCCTCCTCGCGGAGGCGAATCAGTGGCCGGAGGACGTCCGCCACTACTTCGGCGACGGGGATGAGTTCCACATGGCGTTCCACTTCCCGCTCATGCCGCGCATCTACATGGCCGTGCGCAGCGAGGACCGCGGGCCGATCACCGACATCTTCACGCACACCCCTCCGATCCCGGCCGCGTGCCAGTGGGGCCTGTTCTTGCGGAACCACGACGAGCTCACCCTCGAGATGGTCACCGACGAGGAACGGGACTACATGTACTACGCGTACGCCCCGGATCCGCAGACCAAGCTGAACCTCGGGATCCGGCGACGGCTCGCGCCCTTGATGGACAACGACCGACGACGAATCGAGCTGCTGCAGAGTCTGCTCCTCACCCTTCCGGGCAGCCCCATCATCTACTACGGCGACGAGATCGGCATGGGCGACGACGTGCGGCTCGGCGATCGCCACGGGGTGCGGACCCCGATGCAGTGGAGCGGCGACCGTAACGGCGGCTTCTCCACGGCGGATCCTTCGCGGCTCTACCTCCCGGTCATCACCGACCCCGTCTACGGCTACGCGGCCGTCAACGTCGAGGCCCAGATCCGGGCGCCGGGCTCGTTGCTCGGCGCGATGAAGCGACTGCTCGCGGCGCGGAAGACGTCGCCCGCCTTCGGCCACGGGAGCATCGAGTTCCTCCGACCGCGGAACCGGAAGGTCCTGGCCTACCTGCGCCGATATGGTCACGACACGCTGCTGATCGTGAACAACCTCTCCGGCGCGCCCCAGCCGGTCGAGCTCGATCTGGCCCAGTGCCGGGGAGCGACTCCGATCGAGCTGCTCGGCCAGACGCACTTTCCCGCTGTCCGAGAGTCGCCCTACTTCCTGAGTCTCGGGCCGTACGCCTTCTACTGGTTCCGGCTCGCCGAGGGGAGGGTCGGCGAGGCGCCGTATGGGATCGAGGGAACGCCGATCTGATCCCGCCCGGCGGGTCAGAGGTGGGTGATGGTCTCCCGCGGATGCGGCTCTCGCGGCCGCCGGAGGCGGCGCTCGAGGGCCTCCCGTGCGAGGCCGCGCCCGCCGAGGCCGAAGGCAATGGCGAGGGCCAGCACGACGCCGCCAAAGGTCGTGCCGAAGGCGATCACGATCATGTCCTTGCCGATCCCCAGATGGGTCAGCGTGGTGGCGAAGGCGAACAAGAGCACGGCCCACCGCGCCGCCCGCGCCACGAGCCGCGCCTCCGGCGCCCCTGCGTTCACGGCGGCGATCAGGACCGCCTGGCCGACGAAGTTGGCGGTCAGCCATCCCACGACCAGGATGAGCACGGCGGTGACCAGGCGCGGAATGAACTGGATGAGGGTCCCCGTCGCTCCCGCCGTTCCCGGCACGCCCGTCGCCTCGATTCCCATCGTCGCGACGATCACGAAGACGCCCCAGAAGGCCAGGAGCCCCAGGATCTGCGACGGCGGCCGGCCGATCCCGGCGCGCCCGAGCGCGAGGGTCAGGCCCCAGGTCTGGCTGCGCCGGTCGAAGTCGACGGCGCGCGCGAGCCGCATCAGGGTCATCCGGGCCAGCCAACCCAGGAGCGCGCCCAGCCCGAGGAGCATCACCATCGCGACCAGACCGGGCAGGACCGCCGCCGCCTTCTGGCCCATATCCCGGATCGAGGCCATCACCACGTCTCGCCAGAAGTTCGTCATCCGTATCGCCTCCAGTCCCGGACCGTGGTCCGCTTCGAACCCAGCGGGGGAAGCGCGAGCGAGCGAGAGAGGAGCGAGGGTCGCAATTGATCGTACCACGCCACCCCCCGCCGGCGCTCCCCGGCGGAGCCGGCGGCGACGCGGTAGACTTGGGGCGGATGCTCAGCCCGGCGACCAATGCCCTCGCGACGCTCGAGGCGGAGGTGGCCCCCGCGACCGGCCTCGCCCCCCGCCGCGCCCAGCCCCGCGTGGTCGGCGCGGTCGGCGCGGCGCTCCTGGTCGGCGCGGCCTGGCTCGCGCCACGGTACGGCGCCCGGCAGAGCGCGCTCTTCCTGGTCGGCGCCGCCCTCGGCGTGGTCCTCTACCACGCGGCCTTCGGTTTCACCGCGGCCTTCCGCGCCCTCGTCACCCGCGGCGACGGCCGCGGCATCCGGGCGCAGATGCTGATGCTGGCCGTCGCCACCGTGCTCTTCGCGCCGCTCCTCGCGGCGGGGGAGGCCTTCGGCGTAGGCCTCGGCGGCGCCGTCGCCCCCGCGAGCCTCTCGGTGCTGATCGGCGCGTTCGTCTTCGCCATCGGGATGCAGCTCGGCGGCGGCTGCGGATCGGGCACGCTCTACCACCTCGGGGCGGGGACGACGGCGATGGTGCTGACGCTCGCGGGCTTCGTGGGCGGGTCCGTGCTCGCGACATGGCACGCGGACTTCTGGGCGGCCACTCCATCGCTCGGGGAAGTGTCGCTCGCGGCCCGGCTCGGCTGGTCCCGGGCCGTCGCCGTCCAGCTGGTCGCGTTCGGAGCGGTCGTGGTCGCGACGCGGGCCGTCGAGGGACGGCGGCCCCTGGCTGCGCGCTCCGCGGCGGCGCGGCCGCCTGGAGGCGCGTGGCGCCTCATTCACGGGCCGTGGCCGCTCCTCGCGGGCGCGGTTGCCCTCGCGATCCTCAACGCCCTCACCCTCGTCCTCGCCGGGCACCCGTGGGTGATCACCTGGGCGTTCACGCTCTGGGGGGCCAAGCTGGTGGCGCTCCTCGGCTACGACCTCTCGACGGTCCCGTTCTGGAGCGGGGATTTCCAGCGGGCGGCGCTCGCGGCGCCGGTGCTCGCCGACGTCACCTCGGTCATGGACCTCGGCATCGTGCTCGGGGCCTGCCTCGGCGCCGGACTCGCCGGGCGGTTCGCGCCCACGCGACGAGTCCCGCCCCGGCTCGCCGCCGTGTCGCTGCTCGGCGGGCTCCTCCTCGGCTACGGCTCGCGGATCGCCTTTGGCTGTAACATCGGCGCCTACGTCAGCGGCATCGCCTCGACGAGCCTGCACGGCTGGCTCTGGGGAGCCGCCGCGCTCCTCGGCACGCCGGTCGGGGTGAGGCTCCGCCGCCTCGTCGGCAGCGGGGACCGACCCGAATGAAAGGAGCTTCACAAATGCGATACATCGGAACCGTGCTCGTCACGATCGTGGTCGTTCTCGGCGGCGTCGGGCTCGGGTCGAGCCTCGGCGCGGACCCCTCGCCGCAGGCGGGGATCGTCGCCGGCGAGCTCTCGACGATCGCCAACCAGCTCTCGCTCCGGCCCGACATCGCAATCGACCTCACCAAGGTGAGCGGGGAGTACTGCTTCAACGCCGGGCTCGCCGCGGGCGGCCACATGACCCATTACGCCGCCGACCCGACCCGGACTGCGGAGGACGTGGTCGACTTCGTCAACGCCGAGCCGCTCGTCAAGGCCGGCATCACCGTCGCGAGCCTCCCCCGGTTTCCGGGCGGCCTGAACAGCATGACGCCGGGGCAGTGGTATTTCCTGCCCGCGGGGGAGCTCGAACCGCACCACGGGATAAAGTTTTCGTTCCCGCTCCTGATCCGGGCGACCAACATCAAGTAGCGAGCGGGGCCGACCTGAGCCGAGACGACCGGCCCCCCGTCCGGCGCGGCCGGGGCCGCCGGCCGCCTACGGGCTGAGGGGGAGGCCCGGGGCGGCGAGCTGGCGCGCGATCCGGCGATCCACCGACGGATGGGTGTAGAGCAGCAGCTCCTCGAGTCGGCTCGGGCGGCGCTTGCTCAGGTTCAGCCTGGCCAGCCGCTCGAGCGCGCCGCGGAAGGCCGGCACGTTCTGCGTGAGGGCGAGGGCGAAGTCGTCGGCCTCGGCCTCGATCCGTCGCGAGTAGGCATTGGCGATCGGCGTCGCGGCGAGGCCGAGGGCCATCAGCACGAGGGCGAGCCACGGCAGCCCCGCGGGGTCCGCGAGGCCGTCGAGTCGCCAGAGGCGGCCGCCCAGACGGAGGAACCGATCGGCGAGCCAGAACTTCCCGAACGCGAGCGCGCCTTGGAGGGCGAGCATCCGGCGCACGTCGCCGTGGGCGTGATGGCCGAGTTCGTGGGCGAGCACGAATTCGATCTCGTCGGGCGTGAACTGGGTGAGGAGCGTGTCCCAGAGGATCATCCGCCGGGTGCGCCCAAGGCCGGCGACGGTACCATTCGCGGTCCGGCTCTTGCGGGACTGGTCACCCACCCAGACGCCGAGCACCGGCACCCCGGCGCGCCGCGCCAGCGCGAGCAGGCGGTCCTGGAGCCCCGTGTCCCGGAGCGGCGTCAGGCGGTAGAAGAGCGGGAAGAGCCAGATCGGCGCGACGGCGGTCCGGAGGACGTCACCGGCGAAGAAGATCGCCGCCGCCGCGACCCACCAGCGCGGTGTCGACCGGAGGAGCGCGTAGAGGACCTCGAACGCGACGAGGGCCAGGAGTCCGCTGATCGCGAGTCCCTTGGCGCGGTCGGCGAGCCAGTGGCGCCACGGCTGGTGGAGGAGGCCGAAGCGCCTCGGCAGCTCGTAGCCCACGATCACGCTGAGCGGCGCGGTGGCGAGCTGGACAGCGAATCCCAGAATGGCGAGCTCGATCAGGACGACCTGCGCGAGCCCCGGCCAGTGGGCGGGAACGGGCGGCCGCGCGGGGCCAGCCGCGGCCCGGACCCCGAGCGCGAGCACGAGCGCGGTCAGGCCGAGCCGTGCGCCCGAGAGGATCAGTCGCCACCGGTGATAGGCGCGTGCGCCGTCCCCCATTCCGCGGGAATTCTACCCCGCGGGGGAGCGGCGCGCGGGCCGCGACCCGCGCGTCGCCGCGCCGCTCGTGTTGCTGGCCGCCCTGACCGGCGCTCCTGGCGCCCACCGGCTGTGGCGGCGCCAGCGCGCCACCTGACCGGCGCCCGCACGGGCCAGACGTCGGCGGAGACGCCGTCGCGCTACTCGGGCGCGGCGCCGTAGAACGAGGCCGTGTAGGGCGCGGCGTCGGGAACCTCGGGCGGTTCTCCGTCGGTGCTCGGGCCGCTTTCGTCGTCGGGCCGGTCGAGGGCGGCGCGGTCGGATCGGGCGAGGAGCCATGCGAGAGTCTCTCGGTCGGCGGCCTTCTGCCTACGCAGCGCTAGCAGCAGCTCCGCGATCTCCGGATGGTCAGGCTCGATCGCGTAGGCGTCGCCCAGATAGGCCTCGGCCGCCGCGCTCACCTCCTCCAGGTCGATCCGGAGCCGCTCCCAATTTGTCCGCCCGTCGTGGGGGCGGGGGACGGAGGCCGGCGGCGCCGCGCCCGACCGGTCGAGGGCCGCCGCCAGGCGCCGGGCGTAGCCGTCCGCCCGGGTGGCCAGCTCGAGGAGCCGCGCGCGCTTGTCTGGATACCGGCCGAAGTGCTCGGCGTGCAGCTGTAGCTGGCGCACGAGCCGCGCCTCATGCGCGTAGGCGTCGGCGAGCACCTCTGTGGCGCGCCGGGGCCGCGGACCCGCGAACAGGTTTCCGAGGAACATCGCGCCGAGGGTTCCACCGGAGCCTCTGCCGGACGCCCTTCGCGGTGTCACGGGCCCGAGCCTACTCTGTCCGAGCCCTGCCCGCTCGGGTCGAGCGGGACGCCACGGGGGTCGCCCGCCCCCTCGAGGGCCTCCAGCACGGCGTCCCGGGCGACCATCCCGCAGAGCTCTCGCCCCTCGAGGACGGGCATGGCTCCGAACCGGCGCCGCCGGAAGACTCGGGCGGCATCCCGCACGGGCGTCTCCGGAGAGAGGACGAAGACGGTCCGAGTCATCACCTCGGTGACTGGGGCCGAGGGGCCGCCGGCCGTCCGGAGATCCCGGTCGCACACGATTCCCACGAGGAGGCCGCGGTCGACCACCGGGAGGTAGCCGGTCGGCGTCTCCCGGACGAGTCGCCGCGCCTCATCGACCGTCGTGCCGGGCGTGACTGTGACCGAGGCCTCACGCACGAGGTCTCCGATCCTCCGCGCCCGACCCGGATCGATCGCAGTTGCCGTCCCCCCCATGACCATGGAAAGAGATAGCATCTCCGCGGATTCCGGGAAAGGGCTCCCGGAGGACAATTCCCGGCGACGTACCCCTTCAGCCGAACGGGAGGAGTGGATAGGCCTCTCTACGAGTACTATTGTCCGACCTGTCAGCGCGAGGTGTCGATCACCCAGACCATCCCGGAGCACCAGCAGGGAGCGAGCTGCCCCCGCTGCGGCCGCCGCGACCTGGAGGCGCGGCTCGGGACCTTCTTCGCGAAGACCTCGCGGAAGAGCTGAGCGGCTCGCGGGACTGGCCGTGGGCCGCCGGTCAGCCCGAGCGCCGTCGGAGCGCTTCCAGGATTTCGTGGGAGACGCGCTCGTTGTAGCGGCGCACCATCCCTGGAATCCGGAACAGATCGACGACCCACCACACCATGAGCCCGCCTAGGGTCACCCAGAAGAGGATCTGGAGGGCCCACCGGCCCACGTAGCCGTACTGCCCGCCCACCAGGACACAGATCAAGTAGGCGGTCGGCGTGGATCGGCCCCGTCGGCGAAAGGCCTCGTGAAACGCCGCCCGCGTCGGGGCCGGAAGAGCCGCCAGCTCGTCCCGCATCCGCGCCGGAACAGGGTCAGGCATCTCCCCCCCCCTCGGTTGGCACCGGCCGCCCGCCTGCCGCGTCGTCCGGTACCGGTTGCCGACAACCGCGATCGATCAGCGTGCGAGAGCGCCCGATCCCGCAAGGTCGCGGACATGTCCGAGGACATGCTCCACGGCCACCGCATGAAAGACCGCCGCCAACGGCCCGGTGAATCCCCCCGCCGACCGGACGGGACGCGCGAATAGTTCCTCGTCCGCGGCCTCGACCGCGCGGATGGTGGCGGCGCGGTTCCGCTCGAACTCGTCGAGCAGTTCCGCCGCCGACAGGTGGGCGCGCTTCGCCACTTGCCGGTCATTGTAGGCATCGACTCCGCCCCGCATGGCGCGGGTCGGGAGTTCACCGTCCCTCGCGGCCGCCTCTGTCTCCCCGGTCTCGCGCGCGATATCGATCAGCCGCGGGTAGGTCCACTCGATGGAGGCGACGTGGGCCAAGATCTGTCGGCCGTTCCAGCCGTTCTCGTACCGTCCTCGTTCCAGGGACTCCGCCGGCAGCGCGCGGACGGTCGCCAGCACGTGATCCCGGCTGGCCGTCAGCCTCGCCAGCAGCTCGGCCTTTGATGGCACCCGCTGTTCGGTCATGGCGTCCGTGTCCCTCCCTGAGAGAACGCGCTCCTCATTGAACCACCATCCCGCCGGGTCTTCGCCTTCGGCGCGAGCACCTGCGGGACGTCCCGTCGGATCCTCAGGATAGCGCGCACAGGCATCGAGATGCAGGGCCCGGGGTGCTGCCACGCCGTCCCCGACCCGGGGGTATTCGGTTCTCACGGCCTGGGCAAGTCTTGGCACCGGCCGCGCGACGCCCCCTCGATGCCGGCGACTCACGCCAGCCGGACTCCCTCGCTCGGAGCCGCAGCATGGCGGCGACCTCGGCGGAGCGCATGTCGCTGTCCCGGCACGTCCATTCAAGGCCGGCCGAGAGCGCCGACGCCGTGAAGGCCACGCAGCAGGCGGCCCGGATGGTCGAGGCCCAAGATCCAGAGGCGAAACCGACGACCGCCGGCCCACCCTGCGAGCGCATCGAGCGCCACGACACCGGGTGCTCCGCCATGAGGGTCGCTGCTCTTTGTACCGCTGTACGACGCAGGTTCTGGGCCATACTAGCGGAGGATGTGTCGCTCGTGGTTATTCCCCCGCCTGCATTGGACCGTTAAGGTCTTCATCGTCGCGATCCTCTACTATGGCGCCGCTGGCCTGAGCCTGCGACTCGCCCTTGAGAAGACGAACGCCTCGCCCGTCTGGCCCCCCTCAGGGATCGCCCTGGCGGCGGTCGTCCTCTTGGGATCCGGGGTGTGGCCCGGGATCATGCTGGGGGCATTTCTCGCGAACGTGGTGACCTTTCTGGCAAACCACGCCGCCAGCGCGGTCACGATCGTCGTCGTCTCGTCCGCTATCTGTATTGGCAACACCGCGGAAGCCCTGGTGGGTGCACTCCTGCTTCGCCGGCTGGTCGGCGCCCGCAATCCGTTTGACCGAGCGCGGGACGTGTTCACGTTTACGGCCGTGGCGCTCGTCGCATCCGCGGTGGCGGCCAGCGTCGGCCCGACCAGTGTCTCTCTGGCTGGTATCGCGCCCCTGCCCGTGTACGGAACGGTGTGGCTCACGTGGTGGCTTGGAGACACGACCGGGATCCTCCTGGTGGCGCCGTTGCTCCTGACGTGGAGGAGTGAGCCGCTGACCCAGTGGGGGCTCCGCCGGTCGGTCGAGATCGGGCTCTTGTTCGTGTCGCTCCTGGCCGCGTGCCGCATCGGGTCCGCGGGATGGCTTCCCGGCCAGGCGGCCTCGTCTCCGCTGATCTTCGTGCCCATTCCGTGGCTCGTGTGGGCGGCCTTTCGATTCGGGCCCCGGGAGGCGGCGGCCGCGGCCGCCGTGACCTCCTGGGTCGCCATCTGGGCGACGATCCATGGGATTGGCCCCTTCGTCGGGGACACGGTGAACGAATCCCTGTTGCTGCTGCAGGCCTTCGTGGGTGTGGTCACCGTGACCATCCTGGCGATGGCCGCGCTCGTCGCCGAGCGGCGGGAGGTGGCGGCGCGTCTCCGCACGGCCCACGACACCTTGGAGACCCGGGTAGAGGAACGCACACGGGAACTGGTGGAGGTCAACAAACGCCTGCAGGGCGAAATCGCCGAGCGCAAACGGACGGAAGAGACGCTGCGGCAGACCGAGAAGCTGGCCGCGATGGGTGCCGTCCTGGCGGGGGTCGCCCACGAACTGAGTAATCCACTGTCGGTTGTCACGGGCCAGACCTTGCTCCTTCGCGGGGCGGTCGGGAGCGGGCCGCTCGCTGGGCGGGCCGAGAAGATCGTCCGGGCGGCTGAACGCTGCGCGCGCATCGTGCGGAACTTCCTCGCACTCACCCGCCAGCACCCGCCGGAACGCCGCGAGGTCCGTCTGAACCAGGTGCTTCAGGAGGCCGTCGATTGGCTGGAGTACTCGCTACGGGTGGACAGCGTGGAAGTGGGGCTAGACCTCGCCCCCGACCTGCCCGTCCTGTGGGCAGACCCGTACCAACTCCAGCAGGTGGTCGTGAATCTCATCACCAACGCGCACCAGGCGATGCGGGAGCGTCGGGGGCCGCGCTGGCTCACCCTGACGACCCGGCAGGACCTGGGAGCGGCGCGGGTACTCCTCGAGGTCGCCGACACGGGACCCGGAATCCCCGCTGAGCTCCACACACGGATTTTTGAGCCCTTCTTTACGACCAAGGCCCCAGGGCACGGAACCGGCTTGGGACTCCCGCTCTGTCGGAGAATCATCGAGGCGCACGGGGGAACGATTCAGATGGAGAGTCGACCCGGGCTCGGGGCGGTCTTCCGAATCGAGTTGCCGCTCGTGACGCCGCCCGCGACCCCGCCGAACGCTCGTGCGACCGCCTCGCTCCCGTCGACCGAGGGGAAGGCGATTCTCGTGGTGGACGATGAGCCGGAGGTCGCCGCCACGCTGGCGGAAATGCTCGCGGACGACGGTCACCAGGTGGAGACGGCCCCGGACGGAGACATCGCGCTCCGAAAGCTTGAGGAGCGGAGGTTCGACCTGGTTCTGAGTGACGTCCGGATGCCGGGTCTGGACGGTCCTGGCCTCTACAGAGCGTTGGAACGTCGCCACCCACACCTCGTTCGGCGCTTCGTCTTTTTCACCGGGGACGCCCTGAGTCTCGAGACCAGGCAGCTCGTGGAGGAGACTCGGGTCCTCGCTATGAGCAAGCCGTTTGACGCGGACGCGATCCGCGAAGTCGTGCGGCGCGCTCTGTCAGCTGGCGAGGGCGGGTGACGAACTCAGAGCCGCAACGGGCTCGGCGCGCCTCCTCCCTCGCGGTTGCGCCGCGATACCCCGGGATCTAAGCTGACCTAGGACGGCGCGCGTCACCGCCGGGGAGGGCGCGATGGCGATTGTGACACTCTCGTGCGAGATGGGGGCCCCCGGTCCCGAGATCGGGATGACCCTCGCCCACCGCCTGAACTTCCGCTACGTGGATCACGAGCTCATCTCCGAGGCGGCCCGCCGGTATGGGCTCGCGGAGGACCGGCTCTCGCACCTGGACGAGGCGAAGCCGTCGCTGTTCGAGCGTTTCGACGTCGAGACCCGTCGCTACATCACGGTCATTCAGACGGTGTTCTACGAGTTCGCCGAGGACGACAACGTGGTCCTGATGGGGCGCGGTGGCCAGTGGCTCCTGCGGGGGATTCCGCACGCGCTGCGGGTGCGGGTGATGGCGCCCTTCGACCTCCGGGTGAGGCGACTCGTCGAAGACCTCTCCAAGCAGACGGGGGCCCGGATCAATCCGCGGAGCACGGCCCAGATGGTCCAGCGCGACGACGCCGAGCGGAGCGGCCGCATGCGGTACCTCTACGAGGTGGACATCCGTGACCCGCTCCTCTACGACGTGACGATCAACGCCGAGGTGCTCGGCACCGACGCGGCGGTCGGGATCCTCGCCGATCTCGTGCGCCAGCCCGAGTTCGCCCGGACCGAGGCGGGGACGCAGCTCGTCGCGGACCGCGCGCTCGCGTTCAGAATCCAAGTGGCGCTCGCCACCAACCCGGAGACGCGCAAGCACCGGATCACGGTCGAAGCGCGGCAGGGCGTCGTCACCCTCGAGGGCACGGCGGCGCTCGAGCGGATGGTGGAGGTGGCCCGGGAGCTGCCGGGCGTGCGGGAGGTCAGGACCCGACAGGTGGAGATCCCGCCGATCCCGCCCTTCGTTGCCTGACGGGCCCCGCCTCGGCGCCGCCGCAGGGCGGCCGCGCCCCAGCAGGCCTGTGAGGACCGCGTCGGAAGCGCCGAGCGCGGTCGCGACTGTCACGACCCCGCCCGACGCTGCCGACGGCAGGCGAGGGAGGCGGCCTATCCGGCTCGAGGGCGAGAACGCGACGGTGCCGCAGCGTGCCGACGATCGTCGCGCCGTCGACACGAGGCCCCACGCGCAGCTCCAGGCCGTCCGTGCTTCGTATCGTGGAGGGGCGCCGGGCAAGCTGCCGCCCTCGCGGCGAAGCGAGAGGCCGAGCAGCGCGCTCACGAGCGCCGGCACTCACGAGGCGCCCGCGCGTCGGCGCCGCGGAGGGCCTGACGCCTGCGCCGCGAGCGCGTCGGCGCGGCGGTTGAACGCGGCGAACTCATTGGCGCCGGCGTGGATTGACTGGTGGCCGCGCTGATGGCGGAAGGTCACGTCCAGGCGGCGTTCCGCGATCCGTTCCCGGCACGCGGCGATGACCTGCGCGACGGTGGGGTCCTTTGCGCGCCATCGGCCGGTGACCCACGCGGCGACCCCCTCGTAATCGTGGACAATCGTCAGCGCGGCGCCACTCGGGGCGAGGCCGAGCGCCGCGTAGAGGCCGCCGAGTTCGGCGAGGACGTTGCGGATCCGGGCCAGGGCCCGGGCGATGGCGTCGGGCGACTCGAGCGTCTCGATGCCCGCCCGACCGAAGACCTCGTGGACCGTGGTGCCGACCTCATGCAGGACGGTGAGCGAGCCGTCCGCCGACTTTCTGACGAGCACGACACCAACGCCACCCCGGTGATTGCCGTCGACGAACGCGTAGAGGCCGGGCCCGAGCGTGACGCCCTCTCCGCCCAGGATTGCCTCGGCCTCCGCCCGGGACGCGACCGACTGGTAACGGGCGCCCGCGACGCCGTGAACGGCCGCCTTGCACGCCTCCCACGTCTCGTAGATGCCGCGCCGATCCTCGGGCGCGGTGACGACGTAGAGCTTCATCGGGCTCCCCCGGCCCGGAGAGGGCCGAAGCCCTCGGGCCGGGACGATCATCGTATACCACGAGAGTTGGGGAAGTCCGGGCGGAGGACGGAGGGACGAGACGTCGAGACCGCGTCGACCTCCCCTCGACCCGCGGGTCCAGGGAGAGATCCTGCCCTTTCCCCCGGAACATAAGTGTGGTGAGATGGATGGCCTCGCCGGGCTCTGCGCCGACGCAGTCTCGCCCGGGCACCGAAGTGGGACGGTACACTTTTCTCGAAGACGTGGCGCTGGCCGATTGCGCGATCGAGCTCGAGGGGCGGGACCTGGACGACCTCTTCGAGACCGCGGCCGCCGCGCTGGCCGCGCTGATGGTCGAGCCGACGACCGTCTCCCAGACGGTCGAGCGGACGCTCACGGTCACCGCACCCGAGCTCGATCTCTTGCTCTACGACTGGCTCTCCGAGCTGATCTACCGCAAGGACCGGGACCGCGAGGTCTTCACGCGTGTGCAGGCGAGGGTGACCGGCGAGGGCCCGTTCCAGGTCCAGGCCGAGGCGCGGGGCGGCGCGATCGATCCCGCGCGGACTCTGCTCGGGGCCGATCCCAAGGCGGTCACGTTCCATCAATTCGCGGTGACCCGGGTGAACGGCGGGTGGCGAGCCCGGGTCGTGATCGACGTCTGAGGCACGGGCCCGCGCCGCCGAGGCCGGGTGACAGGGTGTGGCGATGAAGGTCACGCGGATCGCCGAGTGCGTCTGGGAGATCCCGCCGACTGAGAAGCCAGGGATGCGCGTGCCCGCGCGCCTCTACGCGTCCGACACGCTCCTCGCCCAAATGGACCAGGGGGTCTTCGAGCAGGTCACCAACGTCGCCTGCCTGCCCGGGATCGTACGGGCGGCGCTCTGCATGCCCGACGGCCACTGGGGGTACGGCTTCCCGATCGGGGGCGTCGCGGCCTTCCGCGCCGACACCGGGGTGATCTCGCCCGGCGGGATCGGCTTCGACATCAACTGCGGGATGCGTCTCCTGCGGTCGAATCTGACCGAAGCCGAGGTCCGACCCCGCCTTCGCCAGCTGGTCGACGCGCTCTTCGCGGCAGTCCCCTCGGGCGTCGGGGCCCGGGGCTTCGTCCATCTGACCGCGGCGGAGTTCCGCCGCGTCATGGTCGAGGGCGCCGGCTGGTGCCTGACGCAAGGGTGCGGATGGCCCGAGGATCTGGATCGCATCGAGGGGGGCGGCCGCCTGCCCGGCGCGAACCCCGACGCGGTGAGCGACCGGGCGGTCTCGCGCGGCATGGACCAGCTGGGGACGCTCGGCTCCGGCAACCACTACCTCGAGGTCCAGGTGGTGGCGCCGGGTGGTCTGCACGATCCGCCGGCCGGCAAGGTCCTGGGAGTCGAGGGGGCCGGCCAGGTGCTCCTGATGCTCCACTGCGGCTCCCGCGGCTTCGGCCACCAGATCGGCACCGACTACCTCCGGCTGTTCGACCAGGTGATGCGGCGCTACGGCATCAGCGTGCATGATCGGGAGCTGGCGTGCGCGCCCTTCGGCTCGCCCGAAGGCCAGGCCTACTTCGGGGCCATGACGGCGGCGGCCAACGCCGCCTTCGCCAACCGCCAGGTCATCACGCACCGCGTGCGCGAGGCGTTCGGCGCCGTGTTCGGGCGGGACCCGCGCGAGCTCGGGCTCACGGTGGTCTACGACGTCTGCCACAACACCGCGAAGGTCGAGCGCCACCTGGTCGACGGCCAGACCCTCGAGCTGGTCGTCCACCGGAAGGGCGCGACCCGCGCCTTCGGTCCGGGGGCCCCCGACCTGCCGGAGGCGTATCGCGAGATCGGCCAGCCGGTGATCATCGGTGGCTCGATGGAGACCGGCTCGGCGTTGCTGGTCGGGACGGCGGCCGCGATGGCGGAGACGTTCGGCTCGACCGCGCACGGCGCCGGGCGGACCATGTCGCGGGGCGAGGCCAAACGCCGCACGCGCGGGGAGACCTTGCTCAGGGACATGGAGGCCCGGGGCATCCTCGTGCGTGCCGCCTCACGCTCCGGCGTCGCCGAGGAGGCGGGCTTTGCCTACAAGGACCTCGCCTCGGTCGTCGACGTGCTCGACCGGCTCGGGATCTCGCGTCGGGTCGCGTCCCTCGTCCCGATCGGCGGCATCAAGGGGTAGCGCGGGCTACCGCTCCGGACCGGCCCTGGTATCTTCTACGGGGCGCCGCGTGGTGGCCGGCGGCCGGCGCCGACCGGCGGGCGGGATCGAGCGCCGGGCGAATCGCGATCGGAAAGGAACGTGCATGAAGCTCCCTCTCTCCGGAGTCGGACTGAGTCTTCTGCTGGCGGTCGCGCCGGCCAGCGCGCAGGAACGGGAGCTGCTGCTCGCCGACGGCCAGCAGCTCTTCATCGACAACGGCTGTTTCAGCTGCCACACGGTCGGCGGGTCCGGCAACGCGACCGGTCCCGACCTCTCCCACGTGGGCGCCCGGTATGACGAGGACTGGCTCGCGGGCTGGCTCCGCACCCCCGCCCGGCACAAGCTGCTGGTTCACACGCAGAAGTTCCAGCACCTCACCCGGGGCCAGGTGGAGCAGCTCGCCGCGTACCTGTCCTCGCTGCGCTGAGCCCCGCGTCGGGGCCCGCCGGCGCCGGCGGCCTCAGGAGGGCCCTCGGATGACACGCTTGATGGGAACGGCGGTCGCGGCACTGGCCGGCGCGACGCCGGGGGCGCTCGCGCAGGGGCAGGACCGGGACTGGAGCGGGTGGGCCCCCCATCCGATGTGGGGCATGTGGAGCCTCTGGGGCCTCATGATGATGCTTCTGATGCTCGTGTTCTGGGGGCTCGTGATCGCCGGGCTCGCGGTGGGGCTCCGCTGGCTCGTGAGCCTGGCGCGCGACCCACGGCACGACCGCGCCGACGCCGCGCTCGACATCCTGCGCCAGCGCTACGCGCGCGGGGAGATCTCCAGGGAGGAGTTCGAGGCCAAGAAGCGCGACCTCGCCTGAGGGCGCGCGGGTCCTCGAGGAGCTCGACGGCTACCGGCGCTCCATCCGCGTGACCCGCGACGCCCGCGTAGGGCCGATGAACTCCACCATGTTGCCGTCGGGGTCGTGGACGAAGAGCTGCCGGAGCCCCGTCGGCGTGGAGGTGAAGTCGTGAAAGGGCTGTCCGCTCCGCGTGAGCCGGTCATAGGTCTCGTCGGCGTCCTCGACCCAGAGCGCGAAGTGCCGGTCGCGCACGTCGAACCGGTGGGGCTCGACGGGCCGGACCTCGCCGTGTTCGCCGACGATGACGTGGAGCTGGAGCTCGCCGCCGAGCGTGTACCAGACGCCCGGGAAGCCGAAGTCAGGGCGCGGGATCTCCACGAGACCCAGGAACTCTCCGTAGAATCGCCGGGCCTTGCCGAGGTCGGACACCGTCACGCTGACGTGGCTCAAGGCCTTGAAGGGCAGCATGCGTCAGTGGTCAGTAACGAACCGCACCCCTTTGTGCTCGTCGTCCCGATCCATGATTGACCGGTGGCGATGCAACGCCTTTGCCCACCAATGACGAGGTGCTCGTCCTGACCTGCTCCTGGCCCGCTTTCTGGCACAACACCAGCAGGGCAGCCTCCCCAACGGGCCGCCGCCCACGTGGGCGGCGCGGGCTCATGAGGGAGTCCACGGCGGGCACGAAGGACATGACTTCCACGGCAGCCGGGAGTTCCGTGAGTTCCATCACCGTGGCTTCGGGGGGACCGTGTTCATTGGGCCAAGCATCGGGTGGTACGCTTTCGGTACCCCTACCCGGCCTATTCCTACGCACCACCGGTGGTAATCGATCCGGCTCCTCAGGCGTATGCACAACAGCCGCAGGGCCCCGGGTACCGGTATTACTGCGCCGAGACCGGGGCGTACTACCCCTACGTCCAGCAGTGCCCGAGCGGGTGGCTGACGGTGGTGGCCACTCCCTCGTCGCAGACCAGCCTCACTCGCCAGGCCGCCGCCGCTCAACCCCCGCGCGCTTGCCGCGTACGACGTCGGCGAGCACCGCGCGGACCCCGGTTCCCTGCGCTGTTTCGGCAAGAGTGGCTCGCGCACGCGCCGCTCGAGACGCAGGCGTACATCGAGTAGATCCTCGGAAGCAGGTCGGCGATCGCGCGGTACGTCGACTGGGCTGGCGGCCGGCTATATGAGCGAGCGATTTGTACTCATGTTGCTCTTTCGAGAAAAGGTGCAACCGGCGCGGGTATCGAGGGGTCTCAAGGGGGATGAGCGAAACGGGCCGGGACGGACTTCCCCGGCCCGTCACGAGCGGCGGCAGACGGTAGGAGCTACACCCGCTCAGTCACGATCGCGTAGCCTGTCGTCCACTGCCTGCCCTGCCCCGAAGTCCGTAGCCGCTCAGAGGCCGGCGCACTGGCCCGACTTGCTACCGGTAACGGTATTCGGGAAAATGACGTCGTCGGTGGCAGAGACGTTGCCACTGCACTCCAGCGAGCCGTTGATGGTGTTTGCCTCCACCTGTACGGTGCCGTTGTTGTCGAGCCGCACAGCCCCGTTGATGCCGTTCCCTTCTAGCTCAACGTTGGCAGCGCCGGGGCAGCTGAGACCCAGGGTGAGGTCGACCACGAGACTCACCTTCACGCCCCCTGAGATGGAGTTACCAGGGCACATGTCGAGATCATCCAGCCCCTTGCCGAGAGTGACACAAGTCCCCCCCGTGACGTGGACACCGCCGGCGATCATGGAGCCGCAGGCCTCCAACGTCCCACCTGTCATATGCACGCCGCCGCTGACGACAGCCCCATTCAAAACGCAGTTATCGGTCGGACCAACATCTACGCCACCGGTCACCGAGCCCGTCATTGTGCTGTTGCATTCGGTTGCCGCCAGGGCGCCAGGGGTAGAGACCCCCAGCACCAGTCCTATCACCGCTACTACCACGAGAGTAAGCCCGAACCGCTTCATCGCATCGTCCTCCTCGATTCTTGCAAGACAGCCCAACCCGACAACGGCGCGTCCCTCTAGTCTCTGCTCTCACCTCCTCTCTGTCCCTGACGCTCCCGGCATCCTGAAGGCGCTCTTCACTTCAGCGTGCGAAATCTTCCGGGCGATTGACACCCCGTGCGGCGGGCGGCTGAAGGTTGAATCCTGCGAGTCGAGAGAGAGAGCCTGCAAGGAGCCGTCCGGGGAAACACAGGACAAGTGGTAGGTCACAAGCCGGATAGCGGCTAGGGGGAGATCATCGGATTCGACTCTAGGAAAATCCCGGAGCATTCAGGAAGGGGAAATACCTTATTAGGTTCATCCGGCTGTTCTGTGGGTCCCCGAGTCCTGTAAGGACGGCGCCAGCTCCACTGACATGGGAGGGCTGGCGCCATGCGCGATGTCGAACTGTACCGCCACCTGCTCGGGCTGGAGTCGCCGTGGACCGTGCGGTCGGTTGAGCTGAAACGTCCCGGAGCCACGTGTCGACGTGTGGGCGGGGCACCCCGAAGGGATCCGCTGGCGCCGAGGCCCGCCACGCGGCCGTGGAGGAGTTTTGCGAGGTGGCCCTTCAGGGACTGGACCCGCTCACACCCGAAGGCCAGCAGCGGCTTCTCAAGACGCTTGTGGACTCAGTAATCCTCACGAGCGACCGAATCGAGATCCACAGGGCGCTCCCAAGGGATGAGAGAGAGCCTAACCGAATACTACGCGACGCCCGTCATCCGGTCGATGACCCACCGCAGCTCGCGGGCCACGTCGCCCACGATGCCTCCCCGACGGTACTCCTCCGGGAGCACGTCCCACGTGTACGTCTCGACCTCGAGGTGTCGGGAGGGCGTCTCGCGACGGAGCCGCGCCAGCAGCTCGCGCAAGTACCCCTGCGTATTGAGGAACCGGCCCAGGCGCTCGCGGAAGAGCGGCACGTGGAAGTGGATCCGCCACTCGCGCGGCTCGCCGCCATCGCGGCCCGCGGCCGCGAGCGCCTCGGGCAGGTCCGCGAAGCGCCGAAGGCCGCCCGGGCTCCGCTCAACCACCTGGTGGAGGTACACACCCTCGGCGAACGGTCGGAGCGCCTCGAGCGCGGCGGGATCGCGCCCGGCGAGCCCGACCGCGAGGCCCGCGCTGATCTGGATCTTGCCCACCCGGATCCCGGCGGCCTGGAAGGCGTCGAGGGCCGCCCCCGGCTCCTCGAATTCGACCGCCATGTGACAGGCGTCGAAGCAGACGCCGAGGTGGCGGCGGAGGAACGCCTCGGCCTCGGCGTGGCCGAGGCCGGCGAGCGCGGCGAGTCGTTCGGCGGCCGCGCGGCTGAAGAGATGGCGCTCGAAGAACTCGACCGTCTCCGCCACCGTTTCCAGGTGGCAGCAGGGCTCCGGCTCGAGCGCGAGGCAGACGATCTTGCCCGTCTGCTCGCGGACCCGCGCCAGCGTGGCCGCGTGGCGCACCATCAGCTCGGCCATCCGCGCCGCGTCGGCCTCCCCCGCGACGCGGGCCTTGAAGGCTCCGGGGACGGTGCTGACGCTCCCGTCGAGGTCGGGCTCGTCTGGAAGCAGGGCGGCCAGGAGCTCGGCGAGACGGTCAGTGTAGACGAGCCGCGCCTCGTCCATCCAGTCGGGCAGGTACACCGCTTCCTTGACCCGCGCACCGTGAAAGACCCCATACGGGAATCCGTTGATTGTGAACACGTAGAGCCCGTGGGTCGCGAGGAATCCGCGGAAGGCCTCGAGCTCGGCGGGCTCGGCCAGCGTCGCGGCCGCTTGGGCGGAGAGTCGGAGGCCGACGCCGAAACGGCGGTCGAGTGCCACTTCGCGCCTGACGGCCAGGACGTAGCGCTCGAGGTTCGCGCGCACCTCGGCCCACGTCTCGCCCGGGTGGATGTTGGTGCAGTACGTCAGGTGCGGGTGGCCGGGCGATGAGAGTCGCATGGCGCCTCGCGCCACAGTATAGGCGATCGGGGCGCATTCCCCGGTGGTCGAGCGGTGTGCTATGCTCAGCCCCCGCTTTCGTGCGATGCCGCCTCCGGCGCGCCCCCGCGGGCCGAGCGGCGACCACCAGGTTCTGCGCGGGAGGAGGCGACCATGGACCGACGCTCATTTCTCGCGGCCACCGCCGCCGGCGCCGCGGCGCTCGGCGTGCCGACCGTCCTGCGCGCGCAGAACCGGGAGCCGATCCGCGTCGGGTTCCCGCTGCCGCTGACGGGGCCGTTCTCGGCGCTCGCCAACGATCTTCAGCGCGGCGCCACGCTTGCGGTGGAGGAGGTGAACGCGAGAGGCGGAGTGCTCGGACGCCGTATGGAGGTGCTCTTCCGCGACGATCAGCTCAAGCCGGCCGTCGGCGCCCAGCGGACCAAGGAGCTGATCGAGAACGAGAAGGTCCAGTTCGTCGTGGGGGGCCTCGCCGCGCACGTCCAGATGGCGATCAACGAGCAGACAAAGAAGTCGCGGGTCCTGTTCATCTCGGTCAGCCAGTCGGATGAGATCAGCGCCCGGCCCGACACGAGCCCGCTGACGTTCCACGAGGCGCTCAACCCGACGATCACCTGCCGCGCCGTCGGGAGCTGGGTGGCGCAGAACCTCGGCACGAAGTGGTGGATCGTCTACGCCGACTACGCCTGGGGCAAGCAGTGCAACGCCGTGCTCACCGACGTCTTGGCCAAGCACGGCGGCACGCTCCTCGGGGCCACCCCGTATCCGCTCGGCAACGCCGAGTTCGTGGCGCACCTGCCGAAGATCCAGGCGGCCAAGCCCGACGTCCTCCTCTCGGCGACGCCGGGGGCCGACAACATCGCCTTCCTGAAGCAGGTCATGAGCTTCGGCATGAAGAAGCAGATGCGGATCGCCCAGCCCCTGCAGTGGATGCCCGTGACCAAGGAGGGCGGCCCCGATCTCTACGCGGACATCTACGCCGGCATCAACTTCTACTGGGAAGTCGAGGAGACGATCCCGTCCGCCCGGCGCTACGTCGCGGCGTTCCGCCAGCGCTTCGGCACGCCCCCGCTCGACTACAGCTCCTACGGCTACAGCGGGATCCTCGAGCTGGCCCGCGGCGTCGAGCTGGCGAAGTCGACCGACTCGGACGCGGTCGCCAACGCGCTCCGCGCCCACCCGGTGTACGATCACTACAAAGGCAAGCAATGGTGGCGGGGCTGCGACAACAAGTCGTTCCAGGACCTCTGGATCATCCGGGGGCGGGGTCCAGACAAGGTGCGGGGCGAGTGGGGCCTCCTCGACGTCGTGAACCGCGTCCCGGCCGACGAGCGTCTGGACCGCAGCTGCGCCGAGAAGGGCCTTGCCTGAGCGGAGCCCCGGAGCCGGGGGCCGGACGGTGTAACGGCCCGGACGATGGCCGACCTCTCGCTGGCGACGCTCGTGACCCAGCTTTTCACCGGCCTCGTGCTGGGGATGATCTTCGTGCTGCTCGCGGTGGGGCTCTCGCTGATCTTCGGCCTGCTGACCGTCGTCAACTTCGCCCACGGCTCCTTCTACATGCTCGGCGCCTACTTCGGCTTCTTCCTGTTCGGGCTGACCGGGAACTTCTGGGTGTCGCTGGCGGTGGCGCCGCTGATGGTCGGCAGCTTCGGCCTGCTCGTCGAGCGCTTCCTCGTCCGGCCGCTCTACGGCCGGAGCATTGACGATCCGCTGCTGCTCACCTTCGGGCTCTCGCTCGTGCTGATCGAGGCGGCACGACTCGTCTGGGGCAAGATCGGCGTCACGTTCGACCCGCCCCGCGAGCTCGGTCAGGCCGTGAACCTGGGCTTCACGCTCTTCCCCGCCTACCGGCTCTTCGTCATCGGGGTCACCGCGGCCGTGCTGGTGGCGCTCTGGCTGTTTCTGAGCCGCACGGACCTCGGGCTGATCATCCGGGCCGGTTCGCGCGATCCCCTGATGGTGCAGGCGCTCGGCATCGACCTCGGGCGCATCCGCCTGCTCGTGTTCGGGATCGGCGCCCTCCTCGCCGGCCTCGCGGGGGTGCTCGCGGGGCCGATGCGCGGCGTGCACGCGGAGATGGGCGTGACGGTCGTGATCGAGGCGTTCGTGGTCGTGGTCGTCGGCGGCATGGGAAGCCTGGCCGGCGCGGTGTTGGCCGGCCTCATGATCGGCGAGGTAGTGGGCCTCACGACCTTGGTCGCGCCCAAGCTCTCCGAGATCATGGTGTTCGTCGTCATGGCGGTCGTCTTGCTCGTTCGGCCGAGCGGGCTGCTCGGGGAGGCGGGGCTCCTCGAATGAGGACGCGGTTCGCCTCCCGGATCGGCACCCATCCCGTCCTGGCATTCCTGCTCTTCTTCGCGATGTTCCCCTTCCTCGTTCCGTACAAGGCGCTCGCGACCCAGGTCCTCATCTACGGCCTCTTCGCCGTCGGGTTCAACCTCCTCTACGGGTACACGGGCCTCCTCTCGTTCGGCCACGCCGCGTACTTCGGCCTGGGCGCCTACGGGACGGGGATTGCGCTGGCCAAGCTCGGAGTGGGGTCGGTCTGGGGCGGGCTCGGCCTCGGTCTCGGCGCGGCCGCCACCGGGGGCGCCCTCATTGGCTTCCTCTGCCTACGGCGCCGCGGGATCTACTTCGCGATGCTCACGCTCGCGTTCGCCCAGCTCCTCTACTTCGTCGTCTTCCACCTCGCCGATCTGACCGGCGGCGACGACGGCCTGCGGGGCATCCCGCAGCTGCCGGCGCGGCTGCCCGGCCTCGCGCTCTCCCTCGAGGGCTCGCTCGCCTTCTACTATTTCGCGCTGGCCCTGGTCGGGCTGGCGGTGGTCGGGCTCCGGCGCGTCCTCGACTCGCCCTTCGGCGCCGTCCTGCAGGCGATTCGCGAGAACGGCGACCGCGCCGTCGCCTGCGGGTACGACATCAACCGGGTCCGGCTGCTCTCGTTCGTGTTCTCGGCCGCGCTGGCGGGGTTGGCGGGGGCGCTGGAGGCGTTGCGGCTCACGGTCATCCCGATCGAGTCGCTCTACTGGACGACCTCGGGGCAGGTCGTCATGATGACGCTGCTCGGCGGCGCCGGCACCTTCTTCGGCCCGTTCGTGGGGGCGGCGACCTATCTCGTCCTGGAGGACCGCCTGAGCGTTCTCACCGAGTCCTGGCCGCTCGTCATTGGCACGATCTTCATGGCGTTCGTCCTGTTTCTCCCGAAGGGCATCTGGGGCACGCTGACAGGAGGCATCCATGGCCGTTAAGGTGCTCGAGCTCCATCATCACGGCATTCGGGTCGGCTCGACGGAGTCCGATGCCGATCGCGCGCTCGTCTTCTATCGGGAGGTCCTCGGCCTCTCGCCGGACAGGGGACGGCCCCTGATCGCGGACATCCCCGGCTACTGGCTCGACGTGGGCCCCAACGCGCAGATCCACCTGATCAGCGTCGAGGGGGTATCGCGGCTGGCCGACGGGCCGGGCCGGGATCCGGCGGGGCCCCACGTCGCGCTCGCGGTGGCGGACATCCAGGAGGCCCGGCGCGAGCTGGAGCGCCTGGGCGTCGACTACTGGGGCATCAAGGGCGTCACCGGCCCCGAGGCCGAGCAGCTCTTCATGACCGACCCCTTCGGCAACGTGATCGAGCTGCACCAGGCCGGCACCTGCCGCTGCGACCGGCGGGCCACGGTCGCCGCCGGCCGCATGGGCTGAGCCGTGTACGAGCTCTCGGCCGCCCAGCGGCGCTACGTCGAGCGGGTCGCCCGCATCACCGCGGAGGAGATCGCGCCGCTCGCGGCCCGCTACGACAGCGCCGGTTCGAACCCGGTCGAGAGCTGGCGCGCGCTCTGGCGCGAGGGGTTTCTCGGGGCGGCGATCCCGAAGGCCTACGGCGGCCTCGGGCTCGACATGCCGACCTACGTCGCGGTCGTCCGGAAGCTGGCCGGCGGGTGCGCCAACACGGCGATGACCGTGCACATGCACTCGACGGTCATGCGCTTCATCGCCGCGCTCGGTACCGAGACGCAGAAGCGGAAGTATTTCGCCGCGGTCGTCGACGGCGGCACGCTCTTCGGGAGCTGGGGCAGCGAGCCCGCCGTGAGCCTCTCCCGCACGTTCCTGATGGAGACGACCGTCCGACGCCATCCCGACGGCTGGGTCGTCGACGGCATCAAGCACTTCTGCACGATGGCCCTCGGCGCCGGGTTCTACCTGGTCTGGTGCGCTCTCGACGGCGAGCCCGACATGGGGAAGGGGCTCCTGCAGGTGCTGGTGCCCGCTTCCACGCCGGGGATCGAGACGGACGGCAAGTGGAACACGCTCGGGATGCGGGCGACGTTCAGCCCGTCGGTGAAGCTCAACCGCTGCCTCGTCGGCAAGGACGCGGCCCTCGGGACGCCGGGCGCGGCCACCACCGTGGGCGTCGTCGAGGGCTTCGGCCTCGGCTACGCCGCGATCTACCTCGGGATCGCCGAGGCCGCGCTCGAGTTCGCCGTCGACTACGCGAAGAAGCGCATCGTCCGGCCCGACAACGTGCCCGTCGCCCATGATCCGACCGTCCAGCGCCACGTCGGCGAGCTGCGCGCCCGTCTGGACGCGGCCCTCCTTGTCCTCGCCGAGGCGGCCGCCGCGTGGGAGGCCGCCGACATGGTGCAGCGCGGCTTCCTCGCCAACAAGGCGAAGTATCTCGCCACCGAGGTGGGCCTCGACGTGACCTCGAAGGTCATCCAGGTCGTCGGAGGCCGCGGCGCCTATCGCGACTATCCGGTCGAGCGCGCCTTCCGCGACCTCAGGACGGCCACCCTCATGCCGCCGACCGTGGACCGCATGCTGGAGGCCATCGGAAAGAGCGCGCTCGGTATCGAGACGGCGATGTTCCGCTTCGGGTCGGGCCCGCAGGGCGCCTGATGGCGACCCTCGGCTTCGTCGGTCTCGGCACCATGGGGAGTCGCATGGCGCAGCGGCTGCTCGACGCCGGCCACCCGGTCGTCGGCTACAACCGGACGCGGGAGAAGGCCAAGCCGCTCGTGGACCGGGGGATGCGGCTTGCCGAGTCGCCCCGCGCGGTCTCGACGGCGGCGGAGGTCGTGTTCAGCATGGTGACCGACCCCGAGGCCCTCCGGGCGGTGGCCCTCGGGGCCGACGGCCTCGTCGCTGGCCTCCGCCCGGGCGCGGTGTACGTGGACATGAGCACCGTGAGCCCGAACACGACCCGGGAGGTCGGCGTTGCGGTCGAAGCCCGCGGCGCGGCAATGCTCGACGCGCCCGTGTCCGGCAGCATCGCGACCCTCGAGCAGGGCAAGCTCGCGATCATGGTGGGCGGCGACCCCGGGGTCCTCGAGCGGGTGCGGCCGTACCTCGCCGCGATTGGTCCGACGATCACCTACGTCGGCCCACTCGGTCTCGCGGTGACGATGAAGATCGCGATCAACCTGAGCCTGGGCGTGCAGATGCTCGCGTTCAGCGAGGCGGTGCTCCTTGCCGAGAAGGGGGGCGTACCGCGCGAACGCGCGGTGGAGGCCCTGCTCAAGAGCGTCGCCGCCTCCCCGATGCTCCAGTACCGGGGCCCGTTCGTGCTGAAGATGCCCGAGGTCGCGTGGGGCAGCGTCCAGATGATGGCGAAGGACCTTCGGCTCGCCCTCGACCTCGGGCGGACCGCGGGAGCGCCGCTCCCGAGCGCCGCGCTGACGCACGAGCTGTACACGGCGGCCCGCGCCCTCGGTCTCGGCGGGGAAGACATGGCAGCCGTGTTCGAAGTCCTCGCGCGGCTCGGCGGCCTCCGGGAGAGTCCGCGGAGCTGACGGCTGCCTCGCCCGGGGAGGACGAGTCGGCCTCGGGGACGCGGCGCCCTCCCGCCACTCGACCGCTTGCTCGTTCCCGGGGGAGCCGGCGTCGAGTCAGACGCCGAGAAGGCGCTGGCTGATGGCCGGGTCGCGACGGAGCTCGGCGGACGTCCCCTCGAACCGGATCCGTCCCTGGTCGATCACGTAGAGACGGTGGGAGAGGGCGAGCGCCACCTCGAGCGCCTGCTCGACGAGCAGGATCGCGGTGCCCCGTCGGTTGATGTCGGCGAGGACGTCCATGAGCGTCCGCACCAGGAGTGGCGCCAGCCCCTCCGTCGGCTCGTCCACCAGCATCAGCGCGGGCGCGGCGACCAGGCCGCGGGCGACGGCGAGCATCTGCTGCTCGCCGCCGGAGAGGAAGCGCCCTTTGTGGGCGATGCGCTCGCGGAGCCGGGGGAAGAAGTCGAGCGCCTGCTCGATGCCGACGGGGCCATGGCGGCGGGCGCCGAGCGTGCCCAGGCGCAGGTTCTCGAGCACGGTCAGGTTCGGCAGGACGCGACGCTCCTCGGGGACGTACGCGATGCCGCGCCGGGCGATCTCGTGCGTCGGCAGCCGAGAGATATCCTCGTCCCGGAAGCGCACTCGGCCCCGCTTGGGCGCCGCGATGCCCATGATCGACCGCAGCGTCGTCGTCTTGCCGGCGCCGTTGCGCCCGATCAGGGTAACGACCTCGCCCGGGTTCACGGTGAGCGAGATTCCCTGGAGGACGTGTGCCTCGCCGTAGAAGGCGTGGACGTCCTCGAGAGCGAGCAGCGTCATGCGGTCGCGCCGAGGTAGGTCTGCTGCACGCGCCCATTGGCGCGGATCTCGTCGGGCGTGCCCTCGGCGAGCACCTGCCCCTGGTGAAGCACCGTGACGCGGTCGGAAATCTTCATGACCACCCGCATCTTGTGCTCGACCAATACGACCGTGCGCCCGGCCCCGAGTTCCCGGATGAGCACGATCGTCTCGTCGGTCTCCTCCGGGCTCATCCCAGCCGTGGGCTCGTCGAGCAGCAGCAGCGTGGGATCCGAGGCCAGCGCGATCGCGAGTTCCAGGTGCCGCTGCTCTCCGTGGGAGAGCTGCGCCGCGAGCAGGCCGGCCTTCCGCTCGAGCCGGACGCGGGCCAGGATCTCGACGGCGCGATCGCGGGCGCCGTCGAGCCGGTCGGCGCGGGACCAGAAGTCGAACGACTGCGCGGGCCCCTGGACGACGACGCGCACGTTCTCGAGCACGGAGAGGTGCGGGAAGACGTTCGTGATCTGATAGGACTTGGCGATCCCGAGGCGGGCCACGTGGTGCCGCGGCAGGCCCGTGATCTCCCGGCCGTCGAACCGGATGCACCCGCCGGTGGGCCGGATCTCCCCCGAGATGAGCCGGAAGAGCGTCGTCTTCCCGGCGCCGTTCGGCCCGATGATCGAGCGCAGCTCGCCGCGGCGGATCGTGAGGTCGACCCGATCGACCGCGAGCAGGCTGCCGAACGCGCGCGTGAGCTGGTCGGTCTGGAGCAGAACCGGCGCGGACATAGCGCGTCACTAGCACGCCGCCTTTCGCCGTGTCAAGGTAACGGCCGTCGGATGATCCGGTCGGTCCGGCCAGTCCCGGCGCTCCGGCCCGGGCGCGGTCAGCGACCGGGCGCGCCCGGTCAGGCTCTAAAGGAAGGAAAGAGAGGGGTCGGGTGGGACCGTTCGGGAGACGCCAGGCTCGCCGCGCGTCGCGCCTCGTCCCGGCCGCCGCCGTCGCCGCCTTCCTGGCGGCGGCGCTGGCGCCGGCCGGCGCGCGCGCGGACGACGAGGTGGTCATCGTGGGCAAGGAGCTACGCCCGCCGCTCGTGAGGACGACCACCTCGCGCCGGGTGACCTTCATCAACCGATCGGGCCGGATCGCGCGGCTCCAGTTCCTCGGCGACGCCGGGGACGACCGGGCCTTCGAGGTGCCCGTCCAGCTCTGGGTCGTCTTCGACCGTCCCGGCCGCCATCGCTACCTTGTGCATCTCGGGACTGAGCGGGATGCCGTCACGCTCCAGGGCACGGTGGAGGTCGTCAAGCAGGGAGCGGGGAGCCTCGATCCGCCGACCTGCGACTCGGTGACGCTCCCCGGGATGAAGGTCATGGGCGAGTGCATCGCCTGGTAACCCGGCCCGCGGCTCGGCGCGGGTTTCCGAGCCCGGCCGGCCTGCTCGTGGACTACTCTATGGGAGCGCGGCCCGCGGCTCGCGGGAGGGGGCGGCGGGGACGCTCGGCGTCGCGGCGCTCGTACTGTTCGTCGGGGTGACGAGCGGCGCCGGGACCGCGCCCCGCCGGTCACCAGGCATGAGTGGGCTCGGGTGGCCGGGCGCCGGGCCGCGGCGCGGGCCCGACGTCCGGGCAGTTCAGCGCGGCCGTGGAGGGCCTCACCGGCCCTGACCGCGGGCCGTCGGGAACCCAGACATGCTCACCGGGACCACGGAGCGAGGAGGGGTCATGGGCACGCGGATCGGGATCGTCGGGGCGGGGGCGATCGGATGCGTCGTCGGCGGGCTTCTGACGAAGGCCGGGCGGGACGTCACCCTCATCGATCAGTGGCCGGAGCACATCGAGGCGATGAAGACGCGCGGGCTCCGGCTGAGCGGCACGTGCGGCGACCATACGATTCCGGTCAGGGCGCTGCACCTCCACGAGGTCCAGAGCCTCCACGAGCCGTTCGACCTCGCCTTCGTCGCGGTGAAGTCCTACGACACCGAGTGGGCAACCCAGCTCGGCCTCGCCTACCTCCGGCGGCCGGGCGGCGTCGTCGTCGACTTCCAGAACGGGATCAACGACGAGCGGGTGGCGGCGGTGGCGGGCCGGGAGCGGACGCTTGGGTGCGTCATCACGATCAGCGCCGGTCTCTACGAGCCCGGCCACGCGACGCGCACCGACACGGGCCTCGTCGGCTTCAAGGTCGGCGAGCACGACGGCGCCGACTCGGCCAGGGCGCGGGACCTGGCGCGGATCCTGAACGAGGTGGCGCCGTCGACGGTTACGACGAACCTCTGGGGCGAGCGGTGGTCGAAGCTCGCGGTGAACTGCATGGCGAACCCCCTGGCGGGGCTCTCCGGCCTCGGCTCGGCCGAGGTCCGCAGCGAGGCGGCGCCGCGCCGGATCGCGATCCACCTCGCGGCCGAGGTGATCCGGGTCGGGCGCGCTCTGGGCCACCAGATCGAACCCCTCTTCGGGATCGAGGCTCAGCGGTTCGTCGACGCCGCGGCGGGCCGCGGTCTCGAGGAGGTCGAGGCCGACATGGCGGCCGAGGCCAAGCGCCGGAGCGGGGGGCGCCCCTCATTCCTGCAGGACGTGCTGAAGGGCCGGCGCACCGAGATCGACTACCTCAACGGGTACGTGTCTGAGCAGGGCCGGCGTGTGGGCGTGCCGACGCCCTTCAATGACGCCGTCGTGGCCGAGGTCCACCGCCACGGCGTCGGGACGCTCAGGCCGGACCCGAAGAACCTCGAGCCGCTCGCCCGGATGCTCCCCCGATAGCGGCGCGGACGATCGGGGCGCGGCGCCGCTCCGTCGAGCCGCCGCGGACGCCGGCGCGCCGCGCGACGGTCATGCCATGAGCCAGCCGCCGGCCACGATGACGGTCTCGCCGGTGATGTACGCGGCGTCGGCCGAGGCAAGGAATGCGACCACGCCGGCGACGTCCTCCGGGGTCCCCATGCGGCCGAGGGGGATGTCCTGGCCGCGCTGCCGGAGGAACTCGCCGGGCGCGAGCCCGCGCTTGACGCCAAGCTCGTAGTCGATGCGCTCGTTGAATGGCGTGTCGATGAGCCCTGGCGCGACCGCGTTGACGGTCACCTGGTACTGGGCCAACGCGCGGGCGGCAGCCTTGGTCAGGGTGATCACCGCCCCCTTGCTGGCCGCGTACGGCGGCGAGAGCGTCTTCGCTTCGATGCCGGCGACCGAGGCGATGTTGATGATCCTTCCGCTCCGCTGAGACCGCATGATGCGCGCGGCGGCCTGCATCGCGAAGTAGAGGCCGCGGGCGTTGACGGCCATGATCCGGTCCCAGTCCTCCTCGGTGGAGTCCGGGAAGGGCGAGATCCGCAGGATGCCGGCGTTGTTGACCAGAACGTCGAGACGGCCGAACCGCTCGACGGCTTGGCGGATCGCCGCGTCGGTCCCCGCCACGTCGGCGACGTCGCCGCCGAGCGCGAGACAGGGTCGGCCGAGCGCGAGCACTTGGTCGCGCACCGCGGCGAGGGGCGCCTCGGCGATGTCGGTGAGGACCAGCGCAGCCCCGTCGCGGGCGAGCCGGAGCGCGATCGCCCTGCCGTTCCCCGATCCGGCCCCCGTCACGACGGCCACCCGGTCCTGCAGGCCGTCGTGTCCCGTGCGCGCGTCAGCCAAGTGGTCTCCCGCTCCCTTCGCGGCGCCGGGCCTCGACGCCGAGCGGACAGCATACCCCAGTCGGGTGCGACCTGTCGGGGCGGCGACCCGGGCCGGGGCCGCTACTCGATGTAGGGCTCGGTCGCCTCCCGGATCCGGAGGAAGTAGCCCTTGAAGCTCTCGAGGTCGACCTCGGACACCATGTCCGACACGAGAAACGACGCGAGGTCCCCGTGCTTCCACACGAGGATCGCGAACCCGTCGGTCCGCGTGAGGGCGGGGCGGTAGCGGGCGATCTGCACCCGGCTCCGCTCGGGGACGGCGAGCCCGGGTGCCGGCAGCACCATGTGGCTCACCATGTGCTCGTCGGGGTCCGTATAGTGGAAGGCGACCCCGCGCTGACCCTCGAGGTAGATCGGCTCTCCCGCGACGAAGTGCAACTCGCGGTCGCCGACGAACACGCGCTGCAGCCCGATCCCGGTCTCCTGCGTCAGCCAGGGAAGGGCAGCGGGGACGACCTGGGGGTGCGCCTGGCCCCAGATGAGGCTCCGTGTGTGCTCCGAGACGATGGCCCGGATGGCGCGCTGCAGCGGGTCGGCGGGGAGCACGCGCGGCAGCACCGAGATCCAGAGCAGCGCCATCACCATCGCGGTGGCGGCGGCGCTCAGGACCGCGGGCCACCACCAGCGCGGCGCCGGCGCGGGGGCGGCCGCCTGGAGGATCGCCGCCCGGAGCCCGGCGGGCGCTCGGTAGCGTGGCAGCTGCTCGGAGAAGTCGAACTCCGGATCGGTCATTGCCGGTAGTCCTTCAGCAGCTCCCGGAGGCGCTCTTTCCCCCGGAAGATCCGCGACTTCACCGTGCCCACCGGACACTCCATCACCCTGGCCACCTCCTCCAGGGACAGGCCCTCGACCTCCGCGAGCAGCAGCACCATCCGGAACTCCGGGGGGAGCCGGGACAGCGCCCGCTCCAGGTCGGTGTGGGCCTCCATCGAAGCGTCGGTCTCCTCCGGCGCCGCGTGGAAGACCGGCGTGTCCCAGTCGGGCACTCCGTCCTCGGCCAGCGCCGGCTCGCGCTCCCGAAGCCGGTAGAACGTGAAGAACGTGTTCCTCAGGATCTGGAACAGCCAGGCGCGGAGGTTGGTTCCCGGCTCGAACCGATGGGCGAACCGGAAGGCCCGAAGGTAGGTCTCCTGGACCAAGTCCTGGGCTTGGGACGGGTCGCGGGTCAGATAGACGGCGAGGTTGAAGAGCGCGTGAAGGTGCTCGAGGGTCTGCCGTTGGAAGTCGGTCTCGGCCACGGCTACCGCTCGAACCACTCGGGCGGGACGTCGGCGATCCTCACCTCGTGGGTATCCTCCAGCTCCGCGACCAGCTCGCGGATCGTGCGGTAGAGGGTCGGGTGAACGAACTCGGGCGCCAGGTCCGCCAGGGGCCGGAGGACGAAGGCGCGCTCATGCATCAGGAGGTGCGGGATATGGAGGTCGTCGGAGACGCTGATGATCCGGTTCTCGTAGAGCAGGATGTCGATGTCGAGGGCGCGGGGCACGAACCGCTCCGCCTCCGGCGTCTGGCCCGGCTCGCGGGTGCGGCCGAGGACGGTCTCGATGGCCTGCACGCGCTCGAGGAGCGCCCGCGGAGCGAGCGTCGTCTCGATGGCGACGACGCAGTTGAGGAACCAGTCGCTCCTGTCGGGGAGCTGGCCGGGCACGCGCTCCCAGGGCTCGGTTTCGTAGAGGCGGGAGGCCTCGACCACGCGGATGTCGCCCGCCGCGGCCAACCGGCGCACGGCCTCCCGCACGAGGCCCAGGCGGTCGCCGAGGTTGGAGCCGATGCTCACGAAGACCAGGCCCATCCTCACCGCCTCCGCGTGAGCTCGACGCCGGGCGTGCCCGTCAGCCCCTCGAGGGGGGGCGTCAGCTTCCGCACGCGCACCCGCACCTGCGCCGCCCGCGTCTCGCGCAGGAGTTCGTCGGCGATGAGGCCGGCCAGGCGCTCGAGCAGGTTCACGCGGTCCCGCATGCCGATCTCCACGATGCGGCGCGCGACGGCCCCATAGTCGATGGTCTCCCCCAGCCGGTCCGTGCGCGCCGCCGCCGACAGGTCAAGCGTGATCTCCACATCCACCGAGAACCAAGCGCCGATCGTCTGCTCGGCGGTGGTGATCCCATGCCGCCCGAAGAACCGGACGTCTTCCAGGAACAGGCGGTCGTCTACCACCGGAGCTTCTGCAGGCGCTCCATCGCCTCCGCGATGCGCTCGGCGCCGAGCGTCAGGGCGATCCGGTAGAAGCCCTCGCCGCTCGGCCCGAATCCGACGCCGGGGGTGACGACGACGCCCGCCTCCTCGAGGAGCCGCGTCGCGAACTCGCGCGAGTCCTTCCGATGCGGGACCGGCGCCCACACGAAGAACGCCCCCTTGGGGACATCCACCTCCCAGCCGAGTTTTCGGAGTCCCGCGATGGCGATGTCCCGGCGCTCCTGGTAGGTTCGGCGGTACTGCTCGGCCACGTCCTGGGGGCCGGTGAGCGCAGCGATCCCGGCCTCCTGGACCGCCTGAAAGACGCCCGAGTCCACGTTGGTCTTGATCTTGCCGAGGCCGGCCACGGCGTCCCGGTTGCCGACGCAGAACCCGAGCCGCCACCCGGTCATCGAGTAGGTCTTTGACAGCGAGTGAAATTCGACGCCGACGTCCTTGGCGCCGTCGGTCGCGAGGAACGACGGAGGTTCGTAGTCGTCGAAGTGGAGCTCGGAGTACATCGCGTCGTGGCAGACGAGGAGGTTGAAGCGGCGGGCGAACTCGACGACGCCCGTGAAGAACGCGGGGCTCGCGACGGCCGCGGTCGGGTTGTTCGGGTAGTTGAGGTACATGAGCTTGGCGCGCCGGGCCACATCGGCGGGGATCGCGCTGAGGTCGGGCAGGAAGCCATTCTGCCGGCGGAGCGGCATGAAGTGACACTCGCCGCCGGCGAACCAGGCGCCGGCGGAGTAGACCGGATAGCCGGGATCGGGGACGAGCACGACGTCGCCCGGGTTCACGAAGGCGAGCGGCATGTGCGCGGTGCCTTCTTTCGAGCCGATCAAGGCCAGCACCTCGGTCTCGGGATCGAGGGCGACGCCGAAGCGCCGCCCGTACCAACGGGCGACCGCCTGCCGGAAGGCCGGCATTCCTTCGTACGAGGGATACCGGTGGTGCTCCGGCTTCGCGGCCGCCGCCTGGAGCGCGCGGACGATATGCGGTGGGGT